>Ga0206107_1000103_pt1 | contig 78594 bp, 58 predicted proteins | sample 2B0metagenome_FD_148652 | JGI IMG/M metagenome (GOLD analysis project Ga0206107, IMG submission 148652) | Enriched microbial communities from leaf-cutter ant dump, University of Wisconsin, Madison, United States - 2B0 | ecosystem: Environmental > Terrestrial > Nest > Insects nest > Nest dump...
CACGATATGCAAAATCTAAATAATTACCAACCCCATATATTTCATCAATTTTCTCCTGTCCGTTATATCCGAAGCGATAGTCTGGTGCATTGAAAGCTTTTGCTAACATCCCGCCCGGATAGTAATCATACCCTGCCAGCATCTCCGTCAGTCCCAGTGCCGTAGGCTTGTCACTGATCACCGTTCTGACGTTACCCAGATGATCCGTCAGCTCGTAGCTACGTAACCCTAAAGTCCACGTATTGTTTGCTCCACCGGCTGCAAGCATACCCACACGGCTGCTGCCATAGATGTACTGCTCTTCCAGTTCCGCGGTATGACCACTCTCTGATTTCTTATAGACCGACAGCACATTACCCTGAGCATCACGAATATAATACGTAATCGTCGCATTCGAGCCTTTAGGCTTCACTATTTTTGCAACACGGTTGCCGGTCGCATCATACAGGAATTCCAGATCGGGTCTGGTGCTTGCTTCCGTACGGATCACTTTGCTGATCTTGCCGTATACACTCCACTCGATACGAGCGATCTCTTCCTGTGCGTCGTAGATCAGGTTACCCAGATCATCATAGCGGTAGTTGTCTGTATCCTGATCTTCCAGATCTTCGGCATGGTGGCCGCTCAGCGACGGACTGTCATCTACCCAGCGAAGCTTGTTGGTATTGCGCAGATAGCCACCTGCACGGTTTTCGTAATGGTATACCAGTGAGTCAAAGGCATCGCCCGCTTCGTTATAGCGTTGCAGCCTCAGAATATTGCCGTTGGCATCGTAGCTGTAGCCGGTCCGGAAACTGTTGGCATGCACACCACCGGCTGTCAGGCTCTGCACTATACGGTTGAGCTGATCGTAGCTGAACTGCTGCGTCCATACGGTCTCAGACAGCTTAGGATTCAGGCTCGCCATGGTCGCAATATTGCCGTTGTACAGGTCTTTGTTCGTGGCAACAGGGGTTGCCAGATGATCACTCGTTCCGATGCTCCGGTAATCGCCGGAGAAGTAGCCCAGCGCATAGCTGAAATACTGTCCGTTCAGCGCTTTCATCCAGCCCTGAAGCGTATAGGCATGATCCTGTATCTCCAGACTGTCGCCGATAATCGCACGCGCCAGAGGGCCATGCGCATAGTAGGCATAGGCGGCATCCTGTGTCCATACTACGCCATCGCGGCTGGTATGGACTGACGTGATACGGTTGTCTCCGTCATAGCTATAGCGGTGGATAAACTGATCGGGTTCGCCTTTTTGATAATAGATTCTGTTGATCTTGCCGCTTACCAGATCGTACGCATAGTCGATACGCTTTTTCAGCTCACGCTGGCCGTCACGCACCTGCTGGATCAGGGTCTTCACATTCCCATGTACATCGTAGCTGTAGTGCGTGGCACGGTCAAAGACCGTGCCTGTCTTGCCCTGATATGTCACACTGGACACTCTCGGACGAAGATTTTCCTGCTCAAAATAGGGCAGGATACCGGTAAATACTACCTCATCATAATACGAGCGGGTGATCTCTCTGCGAACACCACTATGGACAAAGCGATGCGCGATGCTGTCGTATTTCACCTGGCTCTCGTGCAGCAGGGTTGGTACGGGTTTTCTGGTCAGCAATTCACCTATTTCGATCGTTCGGCCTATATTATCATATAGGGTATAGCTATAGGCACGGATCGGGCCACTACCGGGAACTGCGGTCCTCTCTTCGCTGCTCAGCCAGGACTGTATGCCGTACTGCTTCGCATTCTGGTTCAGGGTAAGCCTTCCCAGCTCATCGTACCAGTACCGGCTGCCCATCAGCTCGGCGCGGTCGCGCAAAGTCTGTACCGTACCATTGCCATTGACCAGAGTACCATACTCGCCGTCGGCCAGCGCCAGCAAAGGCGCAGCGCTGCCCGTACCATCGGTTTCTGCCTGCCAGTGATAACCGCCGTCGACGGTTTTGAGGGTCAGTCCGCCCGTGCCGGTCATATACCCGGTCAGACGATCGCTGAACTGTACACGGCGCATCGGACGGCTGGCGGGAATGCCGCTGCCCTTGTCGTCGGTAATATCATTGTCGGCACAGATATTCAGGGCCTCCAGCCCGCTACCGCCCAGGGTCTGGGCTACGGAAGGCGTGCTGGCATCGCAGCCGGCGGTGGCCTTCTGCTCGTTGCTGTAGCTGCCGGCAGGCTGTATACGGTACGCCATGCCCTGATCACCGACTACAAAACCGTAGCCGTCGGTATCCATATGGATACCATGAAGCGGCTGCGAAGCGCTGAGTACGGCCGTATAGCTGCTGCCGTTGGCGCTGTACAGGACCTGACTGCCACGCAGCGCCCAGGTCTGCTGGCCACTGCCCACAGCTACCGCCCGTACAGGGCCGCTGCCCGGAAGGCTTACGCTGGTCCAGCTGGTACCGCCATTGACACTGTAGTGCAGCCCGCCGTTTTCCGCACCGCTGACCATATAGCTGCCATTGGCCGCTACACAGAGCAGGTTGCTGGTGGTACCGGCAGAAGACGCGCTCCAGGACTGGGTACCGCTGTTGTACAGCAGGATGGTTCCCTGACGGCCAACCGCTACCAGACGACTGCCTTCGGCCATCGCGTAGATGGGCTGGATCTGCACCGGATCAGCGATATGCCACTGCCCGCTCTGCAGGTAGTAGATCCGCTCCGTACCGCTGGCGATGTTGCTGTGTATGTCGGTAATCGCCGAAGCGTCTCCGTCGGCGATCAGGCTGCTCCAGCTGCCGTCGCCCATACGGCGGTAGATGGTACCGTCGGCCGAAGCGGCCATATTGTTCCATACTTCGGTCAGATTGGAGCCTGAAAGCTCGCTCTGCACCTGGGCCAGCGAAGCATTATAGGTTTTCATACCTTCACTGGTCAGCACACGAAGGGCGCTGCCATCCAGATACAGGTCATGGATTGTCCAGGACGCGGTGTTTTTGAGCTTGACCAGTGTCCAGGTATTGTCCACATCACCGCCACTCGCCCGCTTATAGAGTTCGCCACCGGCTCCGCCCGCGTACATGGTCTCGCTGCCGGAGCTGGCAGCCGCCAGCAGACCTGCAGGCTGTACTCCGCCCAGCTGCTGCCAGGAGGCGCTGCCTTTCTTAGACCAGGTACGGCCGTCGTTGAAGCTTACCAGCATGTCTGCTCCACCCGCGTCATTGGCGGTCAGCTGTACATTGGTGATCGACCATACATTGGTATGTTCCGGCAGGCTGTATTGTGTAGCCGTGCTCACCGTACCGCCGCTGTTAGGGGTCAGTTTCACCAGATTATTATTGTCTGTTCTGAGCGCATACAGACCGTTGCTCAGTACATAGATGTTCCAGATATTGCTTTGTACCGGACTGCCACTGTTGGCCAGCGCCAGGGTATCCTGATGCGGGCTGCTGCCGGCCTGCGTACGGTACAGATTATTGTCACCGCCTGCCAGCAGCCAGTCATTGGCCGCATGTACCGCTATGGATTTGGTACTCTGGTAGTAGTTTTCGATATGAATGGCTTTCCAGGAGCTGCCATCCTTGTAGGCGATACGCGATGCAAGCATGACTTCCCGATCCGCGAGCTGCGCGCTGCCGCCCTTGTCGGTCAGGGTACCGCTCAGGTAAACACTTTTAGACAGGTTATTCAGATTGCCGCTACCCGGATTGATCGCCGCGAAGCTGCTCCAGTCATCGCTGGTACCGTAGGTTCCCGCATCGGTCGTTGCCGATACACGGCCACTGTTGAGCAGTCCAAGCTCCCGGATATCGTCGGAGGTAGTCCGGCGGGTCCAGGTTTTGCCGTCGCTGCTGGTATAGATATCGCCTCTGTCGTCATTGATGCCAGACGTAATCAATGCAGTATAGCTGCCGCCCTGCGCCACCAGACGGCGTATGGTACCATCCAGATCGGTCTGGCGGAAAACGGAAAGCCGCTGATCGCTGCCCAGCTCAAACAGCGTACCGCTCACATCGCCAAGCAGCACACGGCTGCCATCCTGTGTGATGGCTGCATACGGTCCGGCGCTGAACTCCTGACGCATAAAGCTGCTGCCGCTGTTGGTACTCAGGTACAGAGAGGCTACGCCGCCCTTTTCCGCGGTCACCAGTATCCGGGTACCTTCATGATAAATATCAGTAATGGCGCCGGGATCGACACTCTTCAACGCGTTATTGGCAGCAGACCAGACCGAACCACCGTCAGTGGTTGTCCAGATAGCACCGTCAGCGGCCACTATGCGGCCGTTTTGCGCGTCGCTGAAATGTACACTGATCAGATCCAGCGTAGTCGGTGAAGTAAACAGATGCCATGTTTTGCCCTGATCAGTTCCTTTGAGGAACAGACCGCCACGGCCCACCGCGAAATAGGATGGAACACTACCACCTGTAGCGCAGATATCGAGCAGGTCATCCAGGCCGATCTGCAACTGAGCGTTCCAGGTACGGCCGCTGTCGCTGCTGGTATAGATGCTGCTGCTGCCGGTGGTATTGGCAAACAGGAAACCTTTGCCGCCGGAGGTAAACTCCAGCGCGGAGGCTGTACCGCCGGCCGGCAGCACAAAGCTGTCTTCGGTTTCCCAGAGGTCCTGCCGGCGGTGATCCGGCATATCCTGGCTGATCAGCTGATTAAGACTATTGTACGTATAGGTCGTCGCGTAGCTGTGCTGTGTATACACAGAGGGCTGCGGTGCGGTCAGCGCGGGATTGGCCAGCTTGTCGCGGCGCCACTGGGCCAGTGCCCGGGTCGAAGCCGTATCCAGAGGGCGTACACCCTCCGGAGGAACGGTTCGTACCAGATTGCCTGCCTGGTCGTAATAATATAAGGTATAATGCTGTTCTTTGTCGCCGTACGTCAGGCGCAGTGTTTCGGTCATGGTACCCATCACCGCGCTGATATAACCTGCCCGGAAATCCCGTCTGGCTTCGGCCAGATAGGCCTGATAGCGGGCCACCACGTTGGAGCTGTCCACGTTTTTCATGGTTACGGTACAGGGATCATGCAGGATAATATCCCGCTCCGAGATCTCTACCATCTCGCACAGACTGGTCTGTGGTACACACAGCGCCGAATCCCGTATGCTCAGCCGTACGGTATCGGTTACGACATAGGTACATCCGGTACTGTCGGCCGGTGTATAGGTCAGGGTGACTAGTCCCGGTGTAGTAAGTTCGATGGTCGCGTCGTATTTCCTGCCGGTCGCGATGGCGGTACCGGACCACTCGTACTGGTATCCGCGTACAGGAACTGCAGCCAGTCTGGCTCCCGAAGATCCGGGGCAGAAGCTCAGACGGTTGTAGTATATACGACCGCCAAACGGTTTGCCGGGCTGGCTTGCGCTGCCGGTATAGGTGCAATGACCCGCGTCACTGATGCTGTATTCTTCCTGTATACCCGGCGGCAGCGCACGGCTTACCTCGCCGGAAGAGCTGCTCGTGGTTGATTCATCAGCCCAGGTAATCGTATAAGGCGGAGTACCCCCGCTGATCTGCAGATCCAGTACACCGTTTTCACCATGACAGACAGAAGCTTCAATCTGCTGCTCTGCCGACAGGGCTGCCGACGGACCACCTATGGTAAAGGAAGCGGTTGCTGAATTGTCGCAGCGGTCGTACACGGTCAGGGCATAACTGCCCGGAGCGGGATTGTACAGACCCGGCTTGTCGGAGCGGAAGGTATCCGGCTCCGCGCCCGGCCGCTCGTGAATCCATACATAGCGATACGGCGCACCGCCGCCCTGTACGGAGAAATCTACCTGCAGAAACTGATCAAAACAGCTTCTGCCAAAACTGGTACCGGAAGGTGTCACAACACTCAGGGAGCTGCCACAGGGAGGTTCCGGCGGGCTGGTATAGCCCATACGGAAGGTATCCTGCACTACGCAACCCGAAGGAGTGATCACGGCTATGGAATGCAGGCCGGCGCATACATTTTCCAGTATACGGCGGGTACTCTGCTGCCAGAAAGCCGGATCAGTATATATCAGCGCTTCTTCCACCGGTTGACGGTCCCATAGGAACCGATAACCGCTGTAGTCGCTCACGCCATCCAGGCTGACGACTGCTCTGCCATCGCAGAGATCGGCGCCGGCCGACTGCTGCGCGATGGTGATATCGAGGGTTTCGCCGCATTGTTCCGCGTCAAATTCCAGACTGTCTGCACAACCCAGTGCATCAGTTACCACTGCGGTATACAGTCCGGGAGCCAGCTCCTCCTGTATTTTCAGGCTCCGGTCGGCAATAGTTCCTCCCAGCCAGGCATAGCTATAAGGCGCTATACCGGCGGTCGGTACCAGAGTAGCCCTGCTGCCCTGCAGCAGCACATAGGGTCTCGGGCTGCTCAATGCGCAGGGATTATACATAAAAGTATGTGTTGTACGGCAGTTGGCCGCATCGGTAATATGTACCGTATAGGTCGTACCCGGCACCAGATCGGTGCGGGTAGCCCCGGTAGTCTCGTTATCCGCCCACTGTACCAGATAAGGAGCACGGCCGTTTTGTACATGTATGGTTACTCCTCCCGTGCCCAGCTCTTCTACCTGAACCAGCAAAGGCGCCGGATTGTGCAGGTAAATGTCTACCTCCTCACGCGGACAGGCAGGGTGATTGCTGTGCAGGGCCAGACGGTACCAGCCGGCGCCCAGACCGGTCTGGTTCATATTCCAGTAGCCTCCCGGCATCACAGAAGTCCAGGTCACATAGCGTCCCGCGCTGTAGCCCGTCACCTCAATGGTTCCGTTGACATCGCCGGTACAGACCGGATCAGAAGCCTGGTAAGTAACCGAAGCGTTGCAGGTATCAGGCGGCAGACAGGTGGCAGGCACCCGCATGGTATATACCACACTGGTATGGCGGGCATCGGTCACACGGAGGCGAAACTCGCCGATACCGTACTGCGTGGCCAGCGCGGCCGCGTCAATCTGACGGCCTGTGGCGATCTGGCCACCTGTATAGGGGTTGAACCAGGCATAGTGCAAAGGCTCGTCATTGGCTATACTGCTCAGACTGCCGTTTTCTTCATATTTATTTACAATCGCTTCGTATACACAATCCGCGACTTTGGTATAGCGCACCCGGTAGCGGGGGCCATCCGGCAGACTTATCACCCGCTCTGCCTGACAGGGACCACCGTTTTCATCGATCAGCAGCACATGATAATCACCTGCTCCTATGCCGGACACTACAGCGCCTTCCACCGGCGCGTACAGCCCCGGTCCGCTCCAGTAGGCACGGACACCGGAAGGCAGATCGGTAATCTCCATACGGCCGTCGCGACGGCCTTTGTAGCCGGGTCTGGTTTTTGTCACAGAAGGCACATAAGCGCTTATTCCGGGATCAGTACATTCCGGCAGACAGCGGGTCATGACACGGTCGTATTCCCTGCAATGGGGATCGGTCACCTTGACCACAAAGGGTGTATTGCCCAGGTGTGATGGTATGGTATAAGGACCCAGGTTCAGCGTACCCGCTGACACCTGCTGCTCGATATACCAGGGCTCGCAACAACCCGGACGCACGGTATAGGTACCGGCCGGGGCATTGGCAATGTTTATATACAGCTGGTCTTCGCAGCTCTCAGCCGGAAGCGCCGACTGGCTGATCGAAATATCCGGTACCGGCGCAGGCGCTATGTATACATAGATGCTGCGGGTCTCGCCACTTACATAGTCGGTGACGGTCACTTTGGTGCTGTCGCCCTCCGGCATATCATAGAGTGTGAGCGGGCTGTGCCCTCCGGCAATTACCCCGGTATGGGCGTTGCTTTTTATACCGTAGCTGCCGCTGCCTCCGCTGATGGTCAGCACCGCCGACGCGGACTGATAACAGCCTGCCGGCGCAGCCACATACGTCACTTTCAGCACAGGGCAGCCGGGATCCGTCAGCGGATCGCAGAGATCCTCGTCGCAGTTGTCTCTTGCCGGATCGCAGGGACAGGCAGCGCCTGCCGGCATATCACAGCTGTTATAGCACAGCGAATCCCCGGCCAGATCCGTTTCCGGATCACAGGAGCTACACAGACGGGAGCCTTTTACACTGACTGTATGCAGCCGACCGCATTGCTCCAGTACCAGCATACTGTCTTTGCACGGGCGGGCTATCAGGGTATCGAAGGTACACTCCGGATCAACCGGGGGACAGTCGATCACAATAGATACTTCATTGCCCGCCAGATAGCTGACCGTGACTCCGCATAGCTCACCCTCACCGCCGCCGCCTTCGTTCTGGCCGGTAATCACAAAGCTGAGGGTCGGTCCTTCGCAGCCAAGGCTGTCAAAGACCGTGACGGTATAGGTACCGTTGTACGCAAAATAACGGGAAGCCGAACTGACTCTGGCCTGATCGGGATTCCAGCGATAGGTATAGGGTGTGCCGTTGCCTCCGGAAGCGGTTACTGTAGCCGTGCCGTCGCTGACCCCTACACTCGCCGTAACCGGAGTGGCAGGCTGTGGTATAGTATAGCTGAGTACAACGGTATCGCAACCGGGCCAGACAATAGTCACGGTACCTGTACCGGCAGGCTGGCCGGTCAGCGGATTGCCGCTGTAGCCGGGCTGATCTGACCAGGTAAGCGGCCCGTGCGCTGTGCTGTCGACCGTACCGCCGCAGCGGCAGTCGAGGCTCACATCCGCGCCGACAAAGCCATTGTTGGTTTCAATCCGGCTGTTGCCGTCGCAAAGCGACAGAAAACCGTCCAGTACAGAGGTATTGTTGAGATCGGTGGTCGTGGCTACCCGTATAGAGGCGCAGCTTTCCATGCCTTCGGCGCTGCCATTGTGCATAAACTCTTTTGTATACAGCACACTGCCGGCCCATCCTTCATATACCGCATTGCTGTTGAAAGTAGTACGCGCATTGACCACCAGGATATAGCCCCGGTTTTCGATCAGCTTGTTGTTGTTGAGCTGCCCGTCTACTTCCAAACGACAGTAATTGCGGAACAGCGACGTCGGTTCATTGTTGTTGAACGTACCTTTTACATGAAAATGTCCGCCGTTGATTGTGGTAAACTTGTTGTTGAAATTGCTTTCGACCGTAATGGTCCCCGTATTGAGGTACCTGTTTTCGGCCGTATTGAAGCTCAGGTCTCCGTTGATCTGCAGGGTCCCGTGGTTTTCCAGGCTACCGTTGAATCCGATGGAGTTGGTCGTAAGACTGCCGAAATTTTTTACCGTATGGTTTTCTTTCAGATTGAGATTGGGCGCGCTCAGCTCGGCATTGCCGTTGATCACCAGCTCAAAAGGTGGCGCTGAAGAATATTTGTAATTGAAGTTCTGAATGGTGGCCCGGCCGCATACGACCAGCGTACCACCGTCGATAAGCAGATCGCCGGTATAGGAAGAAGCAGTCAGATAAACAGTCTGTCCCGACTCAATTTCAATGGTACCGGTCGAAGCAGTGTATATGATTGCCCCGCTTACCGGAGCGCTGCAGCTGTATGGCGAAACCTGAGGCTGCATACAGGCTCCGGGATTGCCCTGTGGTATGCCTCCGTCTCCCGGCTCTCCCCCGCCGCCATTGCCGCCTCCCGGTATGGTCAGCGGCTCACCGTCTTTGTATACTGTTACGGTACCATCATTGCCTCCGTAACAGGTAACCGGCGTCACCACCACACTGAAATCACATTCATCACCTGGCCCGCTGTCCTGTATGACAAAGGGAAGCGGATCGCCTTCGCAACCCTTGCTGTCGACAACAGTCACGGTATAGCTGCCGGCCGAAGCAAAGGCCCGCACCGGAGAGTTGTCCAGGGTCTGCCAGCCCGTTGACGGCTTTCTCCAGAGATACTGAAACCCTCCCGCGTTGCCGCCTGAAGCCGATACGGTCGCTTCATCATCCGTGACCTGCACAGACGACAGGATACGGGACGGTGTACCTATGGAAAATACGGTATCCCAGGCAGGACATCCTTCTACTTCTACCGACACCTGATAGCTGCCGGCGCTCAGACCACGGACACTGCCGCCTCCATTGAACGGCGTGCCGCCGCTCCATTCCACTGAAGCCGTAACGGCACCGCTGCCGCCCTGCCCGTCGCCGTTGGCGGGACACTGACAATCCGTAACCGCGGGACTCTGAATTGTACCTGTATTGGTTTCTATTCCATTGACATCGCAAAAATCCAGCTTGCCGCGAAGCAGGCCAGATCCGTTGATCAGCGTAGAATTGCTTACCCGGATTGCCGCGCAGGCTGTATCGCTGCCTTCCGCTATGCCGTCTACAATAATGTCGCTGCTTTTCAGCAGACTGCCGCCGTATCCCTTATAGAGACTGCCTCCTGCCAGATTGACCGAAGCTTCTCCGCCATGCAGGCCTCCGATACGGCCATGGTTTTCCATGGTCGTTGAGTTCATCAGCTGTCCCGCCTCTACCCTGCACCGGTTGACCAGACCGGAACCACCATTGTTGTGCAGCATACCGGCTACACGAAGCATGCCTTCGTTGAGCGCTTCGTTAAAATTGGTCAGTGAGCCCTTTACATCGATTTCACCTGCATTGTACAGCACGCCTTTGGGGGCATTGATATTGAGTGTCTGCTCAGCCTGCAGTATCCCGTAGTTGTACAGATAGCCATTGAAGCCGACGGTCTGGCCGAGTGTCAGCCGCCCGTAATTTTTTACCGTACTCTGCGCATCCAGATTGAGCGAAGGACTGCTCAGGCTCATGGTTCCGTTAATAATGATGGTAACCGGCTGGCTGTTGTTGTTCATCTCGAAGCTGCGTACCACTGCCTGTCCGCAGATGATCAGCGTACCGCTGCCGGTGAAGCGTATATTGCCGTCAAAGGAAGCGGCCGTGAGGTACAGGGTTTTGCCCGCCGGTACGATTACGACACCGCTGGTTTCGGAGCTTTGCTCTGCTCCGGGTACGGGGCTTGCGCAGCTGTAGGGACTGGTTTCCGCTACGGCACAACCGGGCGGATTGCCATTATTGTTGTTATTACCGGGCACCAGCAGGCTGCCGTTGTACCAGATCTCCGCCGATCCGTCCACACTGCCGAAACAGCTCACCGGCCGGCTCTGCACTGAAAAATTGCACTCCTGACCGCGCACCGCGACAGCCAGACATACGAGTATCCCTATCAGATTAAAAAGTTTCATATATAATCAGGTATCTCAATGATCTATGTTCGTATTGTTCTTAATTGCCCTGCACTACCGCTTTGCGGCAGATGGTCATGGTGTACAGCGGTACGCTGATCTCCACGCGTGTATAGCGCTTGCGTTCATTGTTGTCAAACGTAACAGCATCGGCTGTAAACTTTCCGATGGGGCAGTCATTGCCGGGGCAGCCGCTCACATCACTTACAGGACGCAGATTGGTATAGTACTCTACTTCAGTATAGTCGAGCGATACCATGCTTTCCTCCGGCTCTATGCTCAGCTGCAGTACATTGTTTCCGTAAAAGAGCTCACCTTCCAGTGTTGAGCCGGTCACTGAGCTGCGCCACCTGGGCTTTATATCCTCCAGCTCCACAAGTAAATTTCCTTCCTCATCAATACCGTTAATATCCAGCAGCGAACGGAGAGGATGCTCGTAGAAATAAATCAGCGAATCCTCTGCCAGCCGGACTGTATCGGCCGCCACCATATGGCGTTCTTTCTCATAAATCATTTCCATATTGAGCACATTCAGAAAACCGGTAATATTGCGGGCTACGGAAGTAAGCGCGCAATTGGGCGCTATGGTACAGGAATCCAGCCGCATGCCGGTCACTGTACCACTGACAGTAAAGGCAGCCTCCCGGTAGTTGCTCTCCTGAGCCGGTGACACCAGGTCCAGGCTGGCCACCCAGGCATCGGTGGATATATGATAGTACCCCCGGTACGATACTTTCATGTCAAAGGTGGTAGCTCCGGTCGGGTTGAGACAGCAGATTCGCAGCGAATCAAAAGCTACCGGCATACCTGAAGGAATACTGCTGAAATCAAGGGTAACACCGATTGTTTTATCAGTTATTGTACGTCCCGCATCCTGATACGAAACCAGCTGTCCCGTCAGTATACGGGTACCGGTGTTGTAATTGCCTTTCCAGTCCAGAGGAGGCATGATACCTCCTACCATAAACTCTCTGGTAAGCGCTCCGCCCAGCTGCAGCGCGGAAACACCCGGCGGACAGCCCAGCACTACCGCAGTGTCTGACTTGAGCAGGCGACTGCGTTGGGTAGTGACCAGAAAATCCTGCAGATCGGAGGCCAGCGGACATAGCCCGCACTGCTCGTAGCGGAGACGCATGGCGGTATTATTGACTTCATTGATGTATCGTTCGTCGTCTTCCGCACAGTTGACCTCAACCTCGTACGTGGTATCAGTGACACTGTCGTAAAGCTCCCGCACGCAGCGCCCCTGCGCCATAGTTCCGCCCAGATCGTATTGCTTCGGATAAAAAATCCGGCTTTTGTCCTGATAGAGACGCGAGCTCCAGATCTGACAGGTCTGCTGACTGTTGAGAAAAGGATAGGCAAAACGTGTGTTCCGGATATTGAGGGTAAAAACATGACACTGGGTCCACCACCATCGCCCGACACATATGATCTGCGGCACCGGGGTGACAACCTCATAGGGAATGGCCCTGAAAAACTCCGATGCTTCGTCTGCCAGCCTGAAATCCGAATCGCCGATACAGCCATTGTAATAACTGCCGGCAATGGCCTCTTTGATGGAAAGCCCGCGCAGGAGTTTCTGGCGCTCGGAAATGTACATGGACTTGAACAGGCTCCATGAAAACCGGTCATTGAGATCAATGGTGGCTGCCGGACAGGTAAGTCCCGGGCAGGTCACGGACGATACCGGACACTCAGAGCCAAGATTGGCCACCTGTACCATGGACAGAGACGGACCGCCGGGTATGGATTTATAGCTCTCAAACAACAGGCGGAAAGATGTTTTCAGCTGAGGATATTCGTCAAACAGCGGGTCATTGTCAATGATGACAGCCTCGCCGAGGTTGTTGAAGAACCGGTGCTCCGTATCTTCCGACAATGTCTCGGTGGTAACCAGCCTGTACTCAAACTCGTTGATATCATATTGCTGTGTGCACCGCACCAGATACGGGTATTCCGGATGGTAGAATACCAGATAGTTGGCAAAATGCGGCCTCCAGTATAGTCTGAATATAGCCATGTCTTTAAGATAGCGGATCGGGATTTTGTACTCTCCAAGCTCCTCATTGACAGTAACCAGCGCACTCAGGCCCTCCGGATAAAACTCCGGAAACCAGGTATTGCCCTCTCCTTTTACTACTTTGGCATAGACTTTTTTGCCATCGGTACCATAGTAGTCGGTCACATGATAGCTCACCTGAGACAGGTCGATCGTATCTTTCATCAGACACTGGTTGTATCCGTCGGGCTGATTCGGGCAGGCGTCTCCCGCGATACGGATCGGGTACCGGTAGTCGGGATGGATACCACCGATGCCTGTATGGTTTTTGAGCAGGTTGGATGTGTTAAAAACCGACAATCGGAATTTTTCCACATCAATGCTGGTAACGGGTGTCCCCATCATATTGCCGTCGAGTCCGTTTCCATCATCATGCAGATCGACATCATAGCGCTCTTCGTCGATATTGCCCACATCGTTGAAATCATCCCTGTCAATAGACGGAACCGAAGGTTTGCTCATCAGGTTGTCCTGGATTTCTCCGTACTGGCCACCGATCGATACATCACCCAGCATGCCGTTGAGCGCGGAGGCACAGGCGATATTGCTGCGGCAGAGATCGTAGCATCTGGAGCGCAGGTCTTCTTTTTCCGTTTCGCTGAGCAAGGGCTCTCCTGCCTCTGTACGGCTTTCGTCGAGGGTTACGATGAGCGCCTCGATATTATCCTGACAGCCTTCGCAGCTATAGCCGCAACCGGACAGATCGACGGTCGCAATGGAGTCATGTATATAGTCGCCCACCGGAATAATACAGGCATAAGTCGTATCCTGCACGTAGGAGCGCAGATAGTCTTCCAGTCTGCTTTCATTGATCTGCACTCTCTTGCTCAGCACATACTCTCCCTGCTGCAGAAGTATGGTGCCGTCGTAGCTCCGCTGCTGGCCGGTCGTGCCGCCAAAAGGCGCATCGATGCTCAGCAGGGTATCGATCAGCGGTGTACCGCAGTCAAGCAATTGCAGCCGGATATCCAGCAGGGACGAAAGACTGAGGGATTTTACCTCATTGTCGCTACGGTCCAGACACTGTATGGTATAGGGCTGGGCTGTGAGCTTATAATTGATCTGGTAGCTGGTATTGTTTTCGGCCACAATCACCTTTTTGGTATATTCTTTGGAAACCCTGTCTGCTCCCAGCACATTGGTTACACTGTTGAGCAGCTGGGTGGTGATGCTGCGTCCCCGCTCACCGGCCAGCTGATCGACCCCTGCCGGACTGCCTCCGGCGAGCGCCGTAGCCACGACCTTGCCATCCATATCCAGATAAGATACACTTACCTGTCCGTTGGGATCAATTACTACATTTTTCTTATAATGACCGCTATAGCCAATCTCCCGTCCGAAAAGCCGGATCAGCTCCTCATCGTCCGGAGCTCCGTACAGGTATTTTGTCTCATGACCGGTATTGAGGCGATGCGCCTTGCCTACCCCGGATTGTGCTGCAATACGTCCGGTATTGTCTGCGGTATAGCGGGTCTGGGTATAGGGATACTGCTCTGCGTTGGGTATCAGCTCCCTGTTTATAATATTGTGTCCGGTATTGCCATCGGAGCCGAAAGGATTTTCGGCCGAATAATACTGCGCAGCACCGCCATGAAGGGTATCCAGCGCCGGTGCGCTGACTGTACAGCCATCACCCTCCTCTGACTGATCGTAGCTTGCCTTGTACATGGGTACGGCTGCAGATGCGCTGTCTATGCGGTTGAAATCCGGAAAATAATACAGATTGTTTTCGGTCACCGGCACCGGCAACACCTGTATGACCGGTCGTCCGTTGTAGTCATAAAAGGTCTCTCCGACTACCGAACGGGCATCGGAATTGATACGGGTCACCGCCTGACGGTTGCGGGCCGTGCCATCGTGATAGCTGAGCACGACTTTGTTTTTACCCTCTTCGGCAAAGCTGATGCTCGACTGCCAGTTGAGCTTCTGCTCCAGACCGGCATATTCGAAATAATGCGCCGAACCTACGGATGCCGGACTGGTAAAATCTTCGCCGAGTGTCCAGGCACCCTTGACCGTTACGGGCCGGTCGCCGGAAAGATTCTTTCCTATAGGACGTACCCGGTAAAAGATCACTCCCTGCTCATAAATCAATGGTATAAAATAGCTGGTATCGGTGATTTCAACCCGGGAGCTGTTGTTTCTGAACAGCTGCTTTCCCTGCAGATTGAGACTTGTAGCCGGTATAGTCTGATCCGGATCACTGGTATCCTGATTGGAGACATAGGTCCACTCCAGTTCGTAGCTTTCGGCGTTGACCTGCGGCTCCCAGTATACCCGCAGGCTTCCCATGGAGTCGATATAGGCGGGATCGTTGCCGATCCCGCTGACCGTCTCGGTATAGGTCATTTTCTGGTATACCTCGCTGACAATGGTAAAATCAAGCACCAGATCATCAAAGGCCGATACATCAGAAATTGCTGTAATTACTGCATTTATTTTCAGGGCATTGTCGAGCTTCACCCAGGCAGCAGGCCGGTGTGCGCCAAAGTCCAGCGCGAGATTGGCCGTACGCGTATGCTGATAGAGCGCGTTGTTTTCCAGTGTTTCGTACTGCAGCTCCAGCGTAAGGCTGACCGAGCCGGCAGCAGGATATGGCTCCGGAAAGGACAGCATCACTACCCCGTAGGATTTTTCTACAAAAAAATCCCTGGTCTGCGGTGTGCTGAGCGTGCTCTGAATCTGATCGTACCTGGACGATTTCAGCTCAAAGGTGGCAGTGCTCACCAGTTCGGACTGATCTGCCCGCAGTGAATCGGTATGCTGCGCGGCAAAAAGGCCGTACGACAGCACGCATAGAAATAGAAAGGTAAAAGCCCTGATCATAAAAAATTAGTCTTTAAACAGCTTGCTTTGGTTATTTCTGGATTCTTTGATGGTCATGATACCCCGCTCGGTTTCCTTCTTGACCCGGATAAGTATGCCTTCGTCGTCATACTCGTAATAGGTGGCGTAATTGTTTTCGTCCAGTTCGGCCACCAGCTGCTGGGTAGAGGGATCGTAGACGAACGACTTCATATTGCTCTGGAAGGGGTGAATCCGTATATCGTCAAAAAACGCGTCGTTGCCTTCGCTCTCATTGACCAGCTCTACCTGTATATTGTAGGCGTAGGCCGGAATGGTAAAGCTCTGTTCTATACGCTGCCAGCCGTCGATCACCGGACCGGAAGGGCGGAACAGGGCCATGGCCGAGTCTCCGTCGTTGTAGGTGATCCGTATACCGGTATTGAGAAAGGTATGTGTGACATCGCGCAGCGGCTCCTTTACCCAGGCCGAAAGCAGATATCGCCTGCCCGGCATGGGGGAAAATGAGGTAATGCAGTCGGTGCAGGAAGGATGATCACAACTCTCCGGAATAACAATGGTCTGATTGAGCACCAGCGTAGAGCAACCACCTCCACCTGGTAAGGTTACTGTAAGCGTCGCATGCTTCGTCCCCCCGGTAGAAGGTGTAAAAACCGGATTTGCATCCGTTTTTGTCTGCCCGTCAAAATTCCACAGATAGGTTTCCCCGATATAGTTTCCCATTCCGATCATACCCAGTTGAATCGGCTTTCCTTTACAAACCATCCCGTCACTTATAACCTGAATCGCACCTTTAATACATTCAGATGCAATATAGGCATAGCCAAAATGCAGCGACGGAGAACAATCTGCTGTTGTAAAAATAACCCGTACCGTTTTACCTTTATAATCTGATAAATCCACATTTGTCGAATGCCAGTCTCTATATTGTACCTGACCATTAGGAATTGATATATTGGTGTCACAATAGGTTGTCGTTGTACTGACATTTGCTAATCCGGCTCCGGCAGTATATACGACATCAGAGCATGGAATTAAATACATGCTTGTATCCGTAATATGATACATCCTTACATCAAAAAAAGGCTGCTGATAAGGCTCATGACCCGGATTTTGCAATACAAAAGCCGAATGGTATATGAAATATGGTTCGGTAGAGTCTACTACAAAATCATATATTAGCTGCTCAGTATGAGCTCCATTGACAGCATTACCAAGCTTGACTGAATATTCACTACCGGGTCTTACCATTGGAAAACAACCAATCGGATCTCTATCGTCTTCACTATCAGATATAATTTTAAATCTGTTGACATCCGTAGGCGTACCATGAGAATAAGTGCCGTTGACACAATCGAGCCCCTTGCATGTCCCTCCTTTTGTACTAAAGGAATTTGTTCCTCCGGTCCATCCTGACCAGCCATCCTGAAAACCCACATTCAGACATCCCTGATGCGGATCCTGGGCAATACTCTGCACGCAGGTTAAAAGAAAAAACCAAACGAAATAAAAGCTTCTCATAGACATATCCTTAATTTCCACGGCAACTAAATACATAGCACTCCTGAGACAGGTAATATTGTTCTCTCGAACGAGAAAAAATCTCCACCTTTGTTTTACAAAACCGGTCAGGCCTCATAGTCCCAATATGAATGGCAAAATCCCCATTGGGCTGGAATGAAGCCAATGTTACATTGGGAGTAATGCTGGAAGCAACAGGCTGGAACTGGTATTGTGTTGTATCTTCAGGATTTACCTTATTTACAAACACCGTTTTCTCCATCTTCCCATCGTTGCGAATCACTGTGACAGTGATCGAATCTCCACGCATATCGTAGGTATGATCGCCCGCAGAACTGTAATTAAAATTCTGTTTTGTTACGTGATAGTTATGGTTTCGTACACTTATGTAAACACTGTCTCCGGTAAAGGAAATTTCCTGAGCGACAGCAATTCCGCTTATCCAGAAGAATAAACCACAAAAAAATATCAGCTTCTGGATCCGATATAATGACCCTACATTCGGCTTTTCATTATACTGCATACTAAAAATTTTAATTATCTGTGTATATGATTAATAAAGTAAAATTCCTTCCCCCTACCTTTCCTCACATTCAATAATATCCTTGCTGATTTTCAGAGCGCTTTTCTTTGCCACTTTGATCGACTTGCGTCCGGTATGCGCTTCCTGCTCACTGAGCACGGAGCCGCCATGCTCTCTCCAGCTAAAATGGTCATCGTTGCAGTCGCCGTAGGTATAGTCTTCAAAGCCATCGAAGCCAGACTCCCGGTATTGTGAGTTGTTGGAAGTAGCCACCGCCAGATTGCGGCCGTAGCCAAACTGTGCCATGGAGTAACGGCCGAGCGCGTCCTTGTTCTCGATTTCCATACCGACCGGGTTGTAGTTCATAATCTCGGTCACATACTGCCAGCGGGTAAGCTCTTCCTCACCCGGAGCGTTCATACGGCCGGAGGCATAGGTCCAGAACGCACGGAACTCATCGGTAAAGTAGCCGTCGGTCCGCACATCCAGGTTATTGTTGAGCCTGGTCTGTTTCCGTTCGGTCATATAGGTATGATTTTTCCACGGGCGCAGGCTTCCCCGGCGGCCCTGCACAAATGGATTGGCATTGGCAAAATCAGTATCCTGTCCACAGTTGCAGACAGCTCTCCATACAAACTTGAATTCGGTGGCTGCCGCGTTGAGCACTCTGGTAAACTGCAGACGGCTGCCATCGCGCATGGGATCATCCATACAGCTGATAGTACCTATCGGAGTCATGGGCAGGTTGCGGGCGCCGGAGCGCACAATCTTCATCCGGGTAATGCCACTGATCTCCCTGCCCTTGTCATCGACAATACGGTTCCGCACGGCATCGTAATACCCGAGTCCGGTTCCGGCTGACGTACGGCACAGAAGCTCGTCGCCGTCTCTGAGGTGTGCGCCAATGGCTTCCGGCGATCCGGTGTTGAAGACGATGCCTTCGTTGATATAGGCAGGATCCATGGAAGGATAGGCCCAGTAAGCGGGATAGGTAAAGTTCCAGATCGGATCATGAAACTCGTTTTCCACTCTGGTCAGCAGCACCTCTCCGGTCTCTTTGTCCCAGGCCAGATTATGTGTAGTAATCGTCTGCCCGTTGTCCGTAGCCACGGTACGTTCTAATATACCATAACGGTTGACCACCTTGGTAGTAACCAGAGAGCGGAACTCAATGGCCTCCGCATTGAACGTAGGCAGCGGAAAAGGTACCACGATCGGAATAATCGGGAATATACCCTTTACGTTGAAGTCAAGCCCGCCGCCGGCTGTCACGGATTTGTAAAACTTGGAATCATGTATCACATCGATTTCCGTACCCATTTGCGCCGCCTCGGTTTCTGCCTCGATTGTCAGCTGACTGGGATTGATGTAGCGTACCTTATTGTCAAGCGTGCCGTTGGCCAGCCGCTTATAGTGATATTCTACCGCCGATATGGGTCGGATCTTATCGCTGCCGTCGGCAGGAGCGTCCGGCATCACCATTTTGGATTTTTCCTTGCCATGCATATCGTTGAGCTCTATCTGATAGCCCTGCGTGCAGGTGACCAGATCGTTGGAGCCGAGCTTGAGAAAATTAAGTATCAGATTGGGTTTGTCCCGCTTGTGTACCAGATCAGTTTGTCTGGTAATGGTCGGAAAATCCCGTGCTGTATAAAACTCCTGCACCACAAAGCCGGTACCATTGCCTTTCAGATTTTTTACATCATAAGAGCCTCCTGCTATCCGGACCGGTGTAGTCACTACCCGGCTATAGCCCACTGTAGGTGCCGGGAAAAACATTTCGCCGAAAGGCTCTTCCAGATAAAACTCCCGGCTTGGCGCCAGAGGCACTTTCTTGACGGTATATACCGGTCTGCGGAAAGGATTTTCATCGTTGCCTACCATAGGTTCCCAGGCCGCTACACCAGAGCTGACCGGCTTGCCGTCCACATTCTTTTCCGTAAGGACATAATCATATTTCTGTCCGTAAAACGCGGCTTCTTTCGCCCCGCCGGTTTCTTTCCGGGAAGTCATCAGATTCCAGTTATCAGCCATCACAATGGCTCTGACACGGTGTCCTCCACCGTATTTTATCCTGTCACGGTCATTGAGACGTACAAAGGACTCCTCAGGTACTATGGTATCGCTATTGCCCCGGATCGCCATGACATTGGCAAATCCGGTAAAAAATGTCAGAATATCGTCGATCTGCCCCAGCAGGGTTTTTACAATGCCCAGTACACTGAGCGAATCGGCATCCTTGAGATCCTTGAGCTCTCTGGGCAGATAAAGCTTGGCATACATCCAGCCATTGCGGGCAATAGGATGCACATCACGGGGCCTGGCCCCGTCTGTCCGGTCTTCTTTGAGCTTTATGACCGCTATATCATAGTATCCGGCCGCTACCGTATCGGACCGTGCTGCCTGCGACTGGCCTATATCAATCTCGGTATAGCCCGGCACATACTCCTTGTATTCGCCTACCCCGCTGGCGGCATTGATTACATTGAGCTTTGCCTTGTAGTACATCAGATCCATATCAGCCAGATACTGCCTGCGGATAATCTCATTGGCCTCAGCCTGACTCGTTGCCTTGAACCGCTCATCGAGCCGTACATGCAGATACAGATTGCCGGTAATATTGCCAGGACCGTTGTAGATTGTATTGCTACGTGTACCTCCGGCGCTGCTGCTTAGTCCCAGCACCCTGAACATGCGGGCCGCCCGCTTATCCTGTACCCAGGCATAGTCATCGCTCTCATAGTGCACACGTATGGTACCACCGGTAGGCGTATCGATAGAGGTAAGCGCGTAGACAGCGCTGTACCGGTCGACCGTATCCTTGACCTGGTCCGTGTAGGGAAAGGCTTCGTTGCGCATAGCGCCCGCCTGCTGCTTTTTGTAATTGCCCCAGCGATCGTATTCTTTCAGCTGATAGACCGGATTATTGTCCGGTATGCCGTCAAAATCGGTATCGGCATAGTGGAACACATAGGGATTGAGCATGCCTTTGCCGGAGCTGCCATAGGTAAACCATACTTTACGAAGTGTCAGCTTGCCTTTGCCCGGATGGCCCGGATAATAGGAAGGAGCGGATGCGCTGCTATTGGGCGTATTGGGACAAAGGGTATAATCATAATCAAAGTGAACGGTCTTGAGCGGTATACGCTGCCCGTTGAGCAGATCAGCCTTGGCAAACAAGCGAATTTTATCCAGCTTATACAGGGTATTCTGATCTGTTTTGCTCAGCCCTCCGCGGTCATTTTTGACTCCGTGTCCGTCCTGACGCTTCGACAGCTGAAACTCGGCCACATGCGTGCGGGTTTCGATGGAGTGCAGGTACCATATTTCTTTTTCTCCATACAGGTAGTTGGCCTTGTCATCGTTGGTTTTGCTCTCCATGGCATCGGTAAACGAAGCCATGCCCTCCTGATAAGGAGTGCGCCACTGGAAAGCAGAAGAAGTACGGACATAGTTGAATTTGGTGTAATTGCCCAGGTCTCCGTCAGAAGGCCCGGGAATACCATCACTATCCACATAATCGGATGAAAGGATAGCCGTAAGCAGGTAGGATGTGGCATAAGGAGATGTTTCTACCTTGTTAAAGCTATGATCCAGTCCACTTTTGTTACCTTCCGAAGCTTCGGTCGGGGTATAAGTCACCAGTCCGGTCTGCCTTGCCTGCTCACGATTGGAGGTAGCCACAGAAAAAGTAACTTCTTCCTGCTTTGAGTTATATACGGGTATCCCATAATGATAGCGGGCTCCGGAATTGTCCGTAACACGGATCTCGGTGATATGATGTCCTTTCCTGTGCTGGTCAACGCGAGGCAGCTCCTCGTACTGATAAGAAAAAATCTGGCTGGACGAAGTTGGAATATTCTTTTTCTGAAAACCCGTCTTATGATTGCGGATGGGCTGCACCGCCTCCGCAAGGGTATTGTCACGGCCTTCACTGAGCTTTGCCACTCCGGATTCTGCGGCTGTGATATAGGTAAACTGGTTGTTTCGCTTGCGGCGATGGGTACGGCGGTTTTCCGGTCCGGTCACAACGCGACCGATATTTTCAGAACGGTACGGAACAAGTGTTCCGTCCAGCACTCCCTGACTGCCGATCAGATTGTAGGTATAGGGTACGGCACCTTTCTGTACATTGCTGACAAAAACTCCGTCAGTTTCCGGTGCAGGCTCCCCGACTCTCCTGAAGTATACCCGCTCCTGATTTGAATTGACCACCTGGGCCGGATTCTGAAACTGCTGGATACGGTCATTGCTCCAGCGGGAAGAAATAGTTCCCACATTGTTGTATTTGAGATCGACATTGACCTTGACCGATGGTGCAGCGCCCGCGCCAAGCCCGACACCCAGCTCCCCGATATGATTTTGCTCCGTATTGACCGGATCACCTACATGCCCGACATCTCCTCTGAACAAACGATAGGTACCGCCTACCCCCTGTCCGGATACACTGTAAATATCATAGGTATGGGCTGTAACCCCCAGATTTTTGGTCGCATCATTGAACCCGTTATTGTCTTTTTCCCGGTTAAAATCATACATGGCCTGATCATTTCCACCGTCAAGTCCCTCATACATATACCCGTAAGCCGGACTGGTTTTTCTTGCATCCTGCAGAAACTGCCCGCTGTAGTATCCGCCTATTCCGATCAGCCCCTGTTCCAGAGCCGGATTAGTAAGCTCAGCGCTCAGCGAAACTGTGGCGTTGACATTGACACGGTCATGACTGACAGAGGGCGTATAGGTCGGATAGGCAAAACCCAGAAAACCTCCTATATTTCCTGAAGAGTGCCTTCGGCTTTTTCCTTCCGCATTTTTGCTGGTAGTATACCCTGAAGCTGCAAGTGTCATACCTTTGAGCCCTTCTCTGGTGCTGAAAGGAAAGCTTAGGGTGGCGTTAAGGCTGGTTTCCAGATTTTGCTTATCCTGCTTGGGGCCCAAACCCACTGAAGGGGTGATGGAAGCCCCACCCTCTGAATCCAGGCCGATATTGGCACCAAGACCGATTTTGTAATTGGAGCTGCTGCTGATCGGCAGATCTATAGAAGGCCTGACACCCATTGAGAAACCAAAGCCGTTGTAATTATTGTAATAAAGGCTCATATTGGCCGCTGCTCCGGCTTTAAATCCCCATATTTCCAGCTTGGCAGGATTAAAGGAAAAATTAAGCCCGAATGTCTGATTGGGTTTGACAGTATAGGTAGTTGTGACCGGATCTCCCGCAAAATCATCGGGGATACCGCGCACGCTGCGGTTGACGGCCCCCACATTGAGGTTCCAGCCTAGGCCCACCCAGCTTGATTCCTGGTCGGGCGTAATGCCTGCGGCATAGTTGATATTGATCGGATAGCCACCCACATCCAGCAAAGGGATATTGTAGCTGAAATCACCTGTAAAAGGATCCACCATATTGTCCATACCCGCGGGGGCAAACTGCTGGGTCTCCGGCTGCGAAGGTCCGGAGGTAAGCGCATAGGACGGTGTCGGAAACAATCCCGGAAGGATTGTCATCAGTAAAAACAAGGCGATCGCACGGCCGTATCGTCGTATAGATGCTAACATGCCTGACTATATTTTAAGGTTGGGTAAGTTCTTTATATCATCGCCGGTAAGACGTAATACCGCGTCTTCCAGCCCCGTTTTCTCTCCTCTGAAGCGCAGCTCGATCCAGTCCCGGAACGAGGATGCAGGTACCAGCACCAGCATTTTGCCCGGCTGATTGAGAAGCACCGGAGGAAATACTTCCACAATTGTATTGTATACCACACCGGAACCTGTCTCTGCCAGCAGAGACTCACGAATCCCGGCCGCCAGCCGCTCCTTGTCTCCGGATGCTTTATTGACACTGATTTTCTTGTCGAGCCAGGACAGCTCAAAATACAGATACCCGCTTTTGGACTCCTGTTGCGAGAGCGTTTCGCCGGCCATGGCCGCCTCCAGTACCTGCGGTCTGTACAGCAGAGACACCTTAAGATCCTGATTCCCGGATTCGGTATACGTCATACCTGACTGGTCATACAGCCAGGCCATATATTCATTGATTGTAAGACTGTCCGGCACGGATGCTTTTTCTACGGCATATGCTCCTGCGGAAGTCACAGAAGCACTCTGCTCATAGGAGGCAACATCAGAAACAAAAGACTTACCTGACTGATCGGAAGACGAAGTGGTACATCCTGCCAAAATAAAAACAAAAAGCACATACCGAAATAATCGTATGTATGCATGGATAAAACAGGGAATAGCTATCCCGTACATATTAACTATTGTTTATAAAACACACTATCGATGTGCTTCTGATAAAACATACAATTACATGAAATACAAAAGATACGATTACAATGTATTCTTAAAAATTGCCAAAGCAATCAAAAAACACGAGATTAAGCCTGAATAAAGGCTGATAAAAATTAACGGATCAAAACTAAAGAATTAATTATTTATTCAAAATATGGATTATCCACAATTAAAAATCAAGCCGTGATTAATTGACATAAAATCATCAATTAATACATATGTAAATAACACATTTCAGATAAAAAATTGCACAGCAAATATATACATGTCCGGCTGGTCAACCTTTTTTCGAAATATAACCACAAAAATACACATGTAATATTTTAATACATTTTAAATAATAATAGTATATAATTTCGGATACTCACTTCACTATGCATTGACTGGCATTTTTCTTTAATCATTCAAAGAAAGTGGTTTAAAACCCGAAGCTCAAAAATATCGATGCAACAGCCGGCAGGAACTGAGTTTGTCGAAGCCTGAAACACTCTGTTGGAAAGAAGCAAAAAGATGAATGTTTATCGCACAGTGGTCAGTGAAGCTTATCCTGTAAAATTTATGTATTTTTACAGAACGCAATGAGAGCAAAGAATTCCTTCTTCCGGTTTAAGCAGTTTGCCATACAGCAGGCGCAGTCCGCCATGAAAGTGTGTACTGACTCCTGCCTGCTGGGTGCAACGGCCAGTCCTCCCCTGCACGGCTCAATACTGGATATCGGTACAGGTACAGGCCTGCTCTCCCTTATGCTGGCACAAAAAACAGATACGGCAGCTATTACGGCTATAGAGATAGACGCCGGAGCCTCACAGGAAGCCGGAGCTAATTTTTCCGAATCTCCCTGGTCCGGGCGATTGCAGGTCCTGCATACCTCATTTCAGGATTATGTCACAACATGCAACGCGCGTTTTGATTTTATTATCAGCAATCCGCCGTTTTTTGAGGATAATCTTCTCTCGGGCAATCATCATAAGGACCTGGCATTGCATAGTACCGCGCTCTCCCTGGCAGAGCTTGCGTCAGGAGTAGCTGCGTTGCTGTCATCCCATGGCTGCTTTACCTATATGCTGCCCGTATATGAATCTTCCGTACTGCTCGGACATCTGGAACAATACGGTATTTTTGCCCACCGGATCGATACGGTATTTCACAGAGAAGGAAACAAACCGCTGCGGGACATAGTCCACTGCGGCTTTTCAAACAAAGAAGCAAAGCGGGACTCGATCATCATCAGGGATTCGCAAAATCAGTATACTGAGAAATTCAGGGAATTGCTGGCGCCCTATTACCTGATTTTCTAAGGATATCGCCTTCGGGAACCTCAGCCGTCAATAGTCAGCCTCCGGGCTACTCTGTCCGTTCTTCAAAGCGTATACCCAGTGTTTCCAGCTCCTGCAGGATCGGCTCATACAGTTCTCCGGCTACAGGAATCTGCACTCCTCTCAATGACAGCTTTCCTTCCAGCAGCAGACGACAGGCTATAGCCAGCGGCAAACCCACCGTACGGGACATAGCAGAGTGCCGGTCATCGCCGCAGACTACCAGGGAACTATGCTTTGTATAGGCGGATTCTCCGTTTTCTACCCCAAACTGATGCTGCATGACAATCATATCTCTGTCTCCCGGTTCTGTTTTCCATACCTCTTCAAACAATGCCTGAAGGAGCACAGCCGGAGTAGCCGAGGGCACACCTGTTTTACGGTCCGAAAACAGTCCGCTTTCATCAATCAGACGCATAACTCCCGGTTTGTCCTCCAGCTGCAGACAACGGATAAAGCGCTCTCTGACGCTTCCTTTGCCTTCCGGCAGAAAAGCTTCGGCAAATTCTGCCCAGGTAAGCTCTTCGGAGTCGTTGAGCGTAAAAGCATCGCTGGTCATCCCCAATTGGACAAAACAATTCCAGGCTTCACAAAAAGGCGCTTTCCGCAGTGTGCCCCTGATAAAGGTATCAATCGTATCCAGTCCGTAGAGCGGCGGATAATGCAGTGAATCTCTGTTCATATAACCTTCGAACATACCATGTCCTTCCACATTGACCTCTACGGTGTTGCCAAACAGGCGATGATAGGGAAGATACTTGACCCGTCCGTTTTCCAGCCAGGTAGCCGTGCCCTGACCGGCCAGAATGACATTGCGGGGATTCCAGGTAATTTTATAGTGCCAGCTGTTGGTATCAGACCCGGGCGATACCAGCCCACCTGTATAGGACCGGAAGGCTCTGAGCTTTTCTCCTTTCTGCCGGATAGCATCGATCTCCTTCATCGCGGACATATGATCGATACCGGGATCCAGACCGGTTTCCATTAAAAAAAGTAAATCTTTTTCCCTGGCTTCCGCATCCATCGCTCTGATCTCTTCCGACACATAGGACGCCGTCATAAAATGCTTTTTCTGAACAAGGCAGCTTCCGGCAATTTCTGCGTGCATAAAGGGGGGAAGCATAGAAATAACCACATCCGCCTCTCCTACCAGCCTGTTTCTTTTCTGTGCGTCATTCAGATCAAATTCGGCAATTTCTACCCGGCTGTTGCCTCTGAGCCAACCCAGCCCGGAACCAGCCACTTTGTCTGCAATAGTAATATGCCAGTCCGACTGAGCAGCCTGTGCAGTCAGATAATCAATAAGAGCTGCAGACGAGCGCCCTGCACCAAAAATCACAATTTTTTTCACTCCCTGTCAGTTTTTGTTCTCTGAATGTAATACAAATTCATGTAAATTTGTTCTATATAGCATGATACGGAAAAACACTATTCAGATACAAAAAACAGCCAGGTATTTTACACTCGGTGAGCCGGGCGAAGCAATACGGAATGTCTGGATTGTATGCCACGGATACGGACAGCTGGCCGAATATTTTATCCGGAAATTTGAAATTATCTCTGACAGTGAAACGCTTATCATCGCTCCCGAAGCCCTGCACCGCTTTTACCTTCAGGGATTCAGCGGGCGTACCGGAGCCTCCTGGATGACTAAAACAGATCGGGAGGACGATATCAGCGATTATAGCAACTTTCTGACTTCTCTCTATACGCAGCTCGGACAGCAGATCGACTGGCGCTCCGTAAAGCTGAACGTGCTGGGCTTCTCCCAGGGAGTAGCCACGGTATGCCGCTGGCTGGCCGGGAGTGATATACCGGTATCCCGGATCATACTCTGGGCAGGTGTATTTCCACCGGATCTCAACCATGACTTTGAGTTCAGCATACGCCGGTTTCTGACCAAAGACATCACTATTGTATATGGCAGACAGGATCCTTTTCTGAAAGAAGAACATATGGTGCGCATGGAGGAAATGAAGCTTCTCAAACCGGACCTCAGAGTAATTACCTTTGAGGGCGTACATGATATAGATCCGATCACACTGAAAAATATCTGCGATGGCAAGCTCATTGGATGAAGCGCTGGAATATGATTTCTTTCAGGAAGAAATGGAAAAGCTGCTTCGCCGCTATTGCAGGGAGCACGATTGCTCATCGCTTGACGAACATATTCTGCATGTATTTATAGAATTTGCCTCATTCAACCGCTTTGTCGAAAACAGGGAAGCCCTCAGCTCTGCCCTGCTGGATGAGTTTACTGTATGGCTGCACGGATATAATCCGCAGTTACCGGCCGAAACCGCAAATCTGGTTGCCTCCGGCTTTGTTTCCTATGTCAGATCTTCTTAACAACCGATATAATCATGAAATATACAGCTCTTTTGGCCACGTTGCTTTTTATTCTTTTTGCACTGGTTCAGATCAATGATCCCGATCCGTATATATGGATTCCGTTTTATCTTGTGCCGGCAGCAATAAGCTTTATGGTTTCCCGCGGCCGCTATCCGTTTTTTCTGATCATTCCGCTGGCCCTGCTCTATCTGGGCTTTTCACTGTATACCTTTCCGCCTTCCCTGACCCGGTGGATCAGCGATGAGCTCAGCAATCAGTCCATGTCCATGAAAACCATGTCCATGGAAGAAGCTCGTGAAAGTCTGGGCTCTATGATATGCTTTCTGTTTCTTGCCATCTATTCGGTCTACTTCTATGTCACTAAAAAAATAAGAATCAGCCAATAAGCCAGACTCTGTACCGTTTATCAGAAAGCTTAGTTGACTAATTACTTTATAATACATACATTTGACCGACTGACCCGATGAATAATGCTTTCTAAAAAAGCCAAATACGCTATTAACGCGCTGGTAAATCTGGCAAGAAAATATGATCAGGGCCCTATCCTGATCAGTGCAATTGCGGAAGAGGAGAAAATCCCGAAAAAATTTCTTGAAGCGATCCTTCTGGACCTGCGCAATGCCGGTATCCTGAACAGCAAAAAAGGCAAAGGCGGCGGCTATTACCTGATCAAACCACCCGGCGAGGTAAACCTCGCCACCATAGTGCGGCTGTTTGACGGAGCGATAGCGCTGCTGCCCTGCGTAAGCTACAAATACTATGAACGCTGCGATGAATGTAAAGACGAAGAATCCTGTGGTATCCGAAACGTCTTTATGGAAGTAAAAGAAGAAACAGTAAATCTTCTGAAGAAAAATACGCTGGCAGATATTGTTTCATTTGAACAGTCCAAGGAATCGTTAAAGGCGCCGCCTGAAGAGACTTCCTCCAAAAACCAGAAAATAACACCGTAGCCGGTGTTATTTTTTTTGTCCGGCGCCAATACTTTCGGCTGTTTCTTCTGCCAGCAGATTCAGCAGGTTGCGTAAATCCTCATGCGACTCTATGTTATAACGGGCATTGGTCGGTGAAAATCCGACCTTGATGGTATAGGCCGATTCCGGCATCACCTGAAAGGTATCTTCATCCGTCCAGTCATCCCCCACGGCCATAATAAAATCATATTCTTCCTGCAGCCATTTGAGGGCGGCACGCCCCTTGTTGATCTCCGAATTTTTGATCTCTACAACCTTATTGCCTTCCAGAATCCGGATATTGCTGTTGGTAAGCATGATCTGCAGATGATTGATCAGCTCGCGGGAACGAAGCTCTCCGAAAGCAATATCTGCTTTTCTGAAATGCCAGACCAGCGAATAGTCTTTGTGCTCTATAAAGGATCCCGGAGTACGGTCTACATACATCTCCAGTATGGGCTTGATCTCTCCTTTCCATTCATCCGTGATATAGTCAAACAGGCTCCAGTAAGGCCGGTTTTCTTTCAGCCATACGCCGTGCTCGGCAATCATATCGGCCCGGAGATGTCCCAGCCACTGATCCAGCGATTCCTTGTCCCGGCCACTGACAATGACAACTGTATTGTCTTCATCACTGCATATTTTATCGAGAATATCCAGCAGCTGACTGTCGGGACGTACTTTTTCCGGATCCTTGTTGAAAGGCATCAGCGTACCGTCATAATCCAGAAAAAGAATCCGCTTCCTGGCATTTTTATAATGCTGTACCATACCGGTCTGCAAAGAGCGTGTAAAACGCTTTACTTCCAGCTCGCCCTGACGCTCTTTGGTACTGTCGAGCCGCTTCATGAACAGCTGTACCCAGTTGTGTATATCATAACGCCGCACAATATGCTGCAGCTCCTCGATACGCCTGTGCTGCTCATCTTCCGGCATAATACAGGCCTGATAGAGCGCATAGACCATTTCATTAATATCAAACGGATTGATGATCAACGCTTCTGACAGCTCTTTGGATGCACCAGCCATCTCACTCAGTATCAGCACTCCGTTTTTGTCCGTCTTGCTGGCGATAAACTCCTTGCAGACCAGATTCATACCATCCCTCAAAGGAGTGACCAGCGCAATATCAGACATGGTATAAAAAGCAACAATGGTATGAAAAGGAAATCCCCTGTAAAAATAATGGATCGGCATCCAGGTCAGGTTGCCGTATTTACCGTTAATCCTTCCGACCAGCTCATCGATTTCATTTTTCAGTTTCCGGTAGAGATCCACCTGATCCCTGGACGGCACCACCACCATCACGAGCGATACCTGCTCGCGATACTCCGGATACTGCTCCAGAAACAGATCAAAAGCTCTCAGCCGTTCCGGAATCCCCTTGGAATAATCCAGACGGTCAATGGATATGATCAGCTTTTTATTGCCCAGATAATGCTTATAGTTTTCTACTTCTTCAATGACTTTTTCCGAGCCCAGCTCATTGACAAATTTTTCGTAGTCAATTCCCATCGGGAAAGAGTCGATCTGGACCACCCGGTGCTTGACCCTGATCTGCCCCATTTTATTATCGAGACCTATAATCCGGCTGGCTGCACTCAGAAAGTGACGTACATCATCAAAGGTATGAAACCCGATCAGGTCGGCGCCTACCATCCCGTTGAGCAGCTCTCTTCGCCAGGGCAGTATCCGGAATATTTCGTAGCTGGGAAAAGGTATATGCTGGAAAAACCCTATGGTAGCGTTAGGAAGCTCATCCCTGATCAGCTTGGGCAGCAGCAGAAGCTGATAGTCATGAATCCATATAAGATCATCCGGTTCGGCAAGCTCCAGTACCGCCCGGGCAAACTCGTCGTTGACTTTTTTATAGGAATCCCAGAAAGACTCCTGAATCTGTGCATATTTGGGTACATAATGAAACAAAGGCCACAAGGTCGAGTTGCTGAAACCCTCGTAAAAAAGCTCAATATCCTCCTGCGTAAGATATACGGGGGCCATATTTTCTTTTTTAAGCTCGCAGACTACCTCTTTTTCTTCTTCCTCACTCTCCAGATAGATACCAGGCCAGCCGATCCAGATATTATCGCCCTGCTTGTAAATAGAACCTAAACCAGTGGCCAGACCACCGGCACTGGGCTTATACTCCAACTCATTGTCCTGATTGCGGGATATACTGACTGGTAAACGGTTTGATACAATAATGGTCTTTGACATGCAAAAAATGGTTTAAAATTACCTTTACCTATCCATACAATGAAACAAAATATATGGTAATAACCTAATATTTGTGTGTTAGTTTTTGCAACCTGAATAAAAAAAATCGCTATTTTACACTGGATTTGAAGCATTTTTACACATTATAAAGTCTAATGAAGCATTTTTTTCTTCCGGTTCTGCTGGTTTCCTGTCTGCATGCAGGAATTGCTCAAAACGCTCTTTACAATCACGACTTTGAAAGCGGAGAAAGCGACTGGGAAATGTGGGGTGGTGCGCTTTCATCCGAAGCCCGCAGCGGTTCTTACAGTCTGCGTGTAACTACGGAAGAGGCGAAATGGACCGGTGCGCACCAGATCGTGCCTCTGCCGGACAAAGCCAGCCGTGCGGAGCTTTCAGGCTGGCTTCGCACCCTGGATGTGGTAAAAGGAAAGCAAGCATGGGAAATGGCCAGGATTACACTTGAGTTTCTAAATACCTCTATGGAACTGACCGGCGGCTATCAGCTGGTAACCGGAGAAGCTCAGGGTACCACAGACTGGACCTACTTTCGCAGGGAATACAAAGTACCTGAGGGAGCTGCTTATGTCAAGGTACTGACGGTCATAGGCAATGCAACCGGTACGGCATGGTTTGATGATCTGTACCTTACTTTTCAGCATGAAGGAAAAAAACTTGGTCCCGCTGCGCCGCCCAAAGGCCCGGCTGATCAGGGCAGCTGGTACCCGGTAGCCGTGCCTGCCGACGGAAGCGCCGCCCATTACGCTGACTGGTCCGGGCTTCTGGACACCCCGGCCGGTAAACACGGATTCCTGCGTGCTCAGGACGACCGGCTTGTATTCGAAAACGGTACCGAAGCCCGATTCTGGGGCACAAACCTTACGGCCGGCTCCTGCTTTCCGGAACAGGCCCAGGCTGATACGCTGGCCAAAAGACTTGCCCGCATGGGAGTCAATCTGGTGCGCCTGCACCACATGGACGCACCATGGGCATTGCCTAATATATTCGGAAATCAGGCCGGAACCCGCGAGCTGTCCGCAGAATCCATGAAAAAGCTGGACTATCTGATCTGGCAGCTAAAGCAAAAAGGGATATACATATTTATGGATTTGCTGGTACATCGCCAGTTTTCCGCCACCGACGGGATCTATAGACAACAGCCGGACCTGGGCGGCAAGCAGGTAGCCTATTTTGATCCGGACCTGATCCGGCTTCAGAAAGAATATGCCCGGCAATTGTTTGACCACGTCAATCCGTACACCGGTATAGCTTACAAAAACGAACCGGCTGTTATCGCTTCCGAATTTATTAACGAATCATCCGTATTTGTACATTTTCAGGGTGATATACTGACTCCGGAATACCGGGCCATGCTGCAAAAGCAGTTTGAAAAAAAATATCCCGGAAAAAAGCTGGCCGAGCTGAAAATAGACTATTCTGCGGGCGGAAGCCGGCTGGAGCGAAAAGGAATAGGCGGAAACCTTGACGAAACCATCGCTTTTTTGTCGGATGTGGAGAAAAAGTACTACAACGACATGTATCAGTATCTCCGAAAAAATGTAGGGGTGCGCTGCCTGCTCGCCGGAAGCAATTTTCCGATACCGATACTCGCCAATCAGTACAGCAACAGTCTTCTGGACATGATTATTACCAATGCCTACTGGGATCATCCGCAGGTATGGAAAATCAACGATGACTGGTCGCGTATTGTCTATGCCCCCATCAACAATACCTCCATGCTGCGTAATCCGGCCGGCAACGTGATCGGCAATACGGCCCGTTTCGCCTGGAAGGGTAAACCAATCATGATCACGGAATACAACTATTGCTATCCCAACGAATACCGGCTGGAAGGCGCACCCTTTATCGCTGCCTATGCCAGTCTGCAGGGTATGGACGCCCTTATGCAGTTTGAATTCGGGCTTAACACCCCTGGCTCTTCAGCGCTGACAAGCTTCAGCATGTCCGGGGATCCTGATCAGTTGGCACAGTGTGTGGTTGCCGCACCTCTGTTTCTCAACCGCTTTGTAAAAGAAGCGCCTGGCATAGCCGAGATTCCTGTCAGTCAGGAACAGCTCGGCAAGCTGCCCCTTTATGATGATTTTCTCGAAAAGAATTATTATATTCCCTACATCACCCGGGTAGCCAAAGTATACGACAAAAACGGTACAATAACAGCGTATGCAGAGGATTCGGCATATTATAAAAAAGACAGCGGGCTTATCCTTAGTGAAACCGGAGAGCTGGAGCTGAATTACAAAAAAGGGACTTTCCGGATCAATACGCCTTATATACAGGGCATGGAAGGCAGTCTGAAAGATCAGCACTGGGATTTTCCCTTTTTCAGCGCACAGATACAGAATGACTGGATCAGCCTGTTTGTCGTATCAGCCACCGGAAAGCCTTTGTCCGAGACGTCTTTCCTTTATCTGGTCGTAACGACTCCCGTAAAAATGACGGGACAAAAATACAACAGAAACCGGACCGGACTGCTCCAGCACGGTGAATTGCCGGTACTGGCCCAGCGGGCAGAAGGCAGTATAGAATTTAAATCCGGAGGCAAACAAATCCGGATAAAACCGATTTATTTATCTGGCGAACAAGTGACGCCGGTTGCTTTAACGACAGCGGAGGGCAAGGCCCTCTTTGATCTGTCTCAGGGCAATACATTTGTTTATGAAGTTTATGTAGAATGACAGAATAAAAAGCGTTTTCATGGATTCCAAAAAGGTCAGAGATATTCTTTCCATATTCTATGAAGGATACTTTGAAGAATTTTCAAGGATTGGAAATGATATTAACTTCAAGATAGAATGCGCCTATCTTGCAGACATGCTGATTCCCGGTTCAAAGCATTTTTACGGGACGTTAAAAAATGTATCCGAATTTTACTTCATCCCCTGGGACGAAGAGTCCAACCGGATCTGTGATCTCAGGCTGATCGAAAGCTTCAAGCCTGATATGCTCGGCGCAGAATACCTGTACGACAAGGTCAAGATCTATTCCAACTGTTCTCATACCTACTCCGGCGGCAATCTGTACCTCACAGCTGATGAGGTCAAAATCTATGATGAAAACTTTGAACGAATGAACTTTGATGTGCTGCATGAGCTGGCAGACAAGTACTGGGATATGGCCAATAAGTTTTAGAGGGAATCGTCAGAAGCCAGGTAGTATACATCCAGATCGTTTTGGTCCAGACATAATTCGTAATCATTCAGACCGATAAAACCTCTGGTAGAGAGCGCATGCTCTATCAGATCAGCATTTAAAAAAATCCGGTCCTGTACTTTTTCCCAAACCGTTCGGACCAGCAAAAAACCTTAACCGAGGCCCGCTCACCGTTACTTAAGCTTTAGAACCATCCCTTTTTTCAGTCCGGAAAGATCAATATCCGGTTCAGGCAATGATTTTATAACTCTTTCCATATTATCCGGACTAACGGCCACCACTTTCCTGTCCTTAATAATCGTATACGTCAGGCCAGCGCAACAGATGATCGTATTGCTTTTGACGAAGCGATTTTTGCAACCCTCCATTCCCTGCTATTTGCGCTCTCCGATCGTAGTATAGCTAACCGGACTGCTGTAGCATAAATTTCTGACCGAGTTCATGATCAATGACAGCCATCAGGCAGAACAAGCCGGCCCGTTCCGCAACAATTCAGCTCAGTTCCTTCAGCGCTTCGGGAAACGCTCTTTCCCGTCATGCTAACCTCTTTCAAAGGCCACCTCAAATTTTTTCCCGGTTTCGATCAGATCCTTTATGACCGGTTCCAGCAAAGGGATACCCTCTTCGATTCGCTGCGCCTGAATAATCCGTTCCTGATCGCCCGGAATCTCAACACGCTCCTGCCCCGGCACCGGTGTAGCCGAACGGAAACGTCTTATCCATTTGTCCATATGAAACAGAAAATCCTCTTTGGGACGGAAAGCATCTACCCGCATGGCGCCAAAGAAATGCCCCAGTCCTTCGCCTACCGGATCCGGCGCCAGAGGCAGAAAGCTGACAAACGGCGGCGCCCAGGGACCATAATTGGCTCCGGACAATACCGCGGAAAATATATCAACAATAGCCCCAAGACAATAACCTTTGTGGCTACCGTGCTCTCTGTCTCCGCCCAACGGCAACAATGCGCCACCGCTCTTCAGTGCATGGGCATCGGTCGTAAAATACCCTTCTTTGTCCTGAATCCAGCCCTCAGGAGCATCCTGACCCTTGCGCTGCAATATTTCCAGCTTGCCATTGGCAGCCGTTGTTGTGGCAAAATCCGCGACAAAAGGCGGCTCCTCTCCTGCCGGAATGGCTACCGCTATGGGATTGGTTCCCAGCATGCGTTCCAGCGAAAACGTAGGCGCTACCAGCGGACTGGCATTGGTCATGGCAATACCGATCATATCGGAGGTCAGCGCTTTCATGGCATGATAGCCCGCTATACCATAATGATTGGAGTTTTTGACCGATACCCAGCCTGTTCCCACGCTGGAAGCTTTTTCGATGGTAATCTCCATAGCCCGGGGACCCACCACCAGGCCAAGTCCGGCATCGCCATCCACTACGGCTGTGCTGGGAGTCTGATGTACAATCCGTATATCCGGCCGGGTATTGATACGACCTGCTTCCCACAGACGTACATATCCGCTCAGTCGTGCTACTCCGTGTGAGTCCACTCCCCGCAAATCTGCCGACAAAAGCGTTGTGGCAGCCAGATTCGCATCTGTTTCAGAACAGCCCATTCTGACAAATACCTCTCTGGAAAAGTCCAGCAAATGATCGTAACTATACATTATGATGTTAATATTTTTTTTTGCTTTTAATCGTTTGAAGTATAAATTTCAAGTGTCTTTTATTCGAACAAAACTCCGATAATTCGGACAAACATACAAATATGATAAAAAGCATCTGTTTTTTTACTGCGATTTTATTGCTCACTCGTGCTGCCTCCGGACAGGAAAAGACACTTCGGCCCGAGCTCAAGACAGCTACTGTATTTCTGCATCAGGCCCAGCTGAGCTCAGAAGCATCCGCAAGCATTGAGGCCGGTGTGAGCGAGCTTCTTTTTGAAGCATTGCCCAAGGGTATCGATCCCCGGAGCATACAGGTATCCGGCAAAGGAAATTTCACTATACTGGGCGTATCCTACGAAGAAAACTATCAGCAGCCCATACAGCCAACCAAAGAATATCTGCGGCTGGAAGACTCGCTGAAGTTTTATGAATTTCAGCTCACCACCTTCAAAAACTTTGAAGAAATCATGCAAAAGGAGGAGCAGATGCTTATTTCCAACCAGGTCATAGGTGGAAAAAATGCTCCGCTGGACACAGATGATCTGGAGTATTTTGCTGAGTTTTTCCGTAAGCGCCTGCTTGATATACGCTTTCAGATTCTGAAAAACACACGGGATATCCAGACGATGACTGTCAATGTACAACGTATCAGGAATCAGCTTGCCGTCATGAAAAACGGAGCCGGACCGGCAGGCAGAATCAAGGTGGCAGTATCTGCCGCCACAAAAACAAACGCTTCTTTCGAACTGAATTATATTGTCGGTAATGCTTCCTGGCATCCGGTATATGATCTGCGTGTCCGGGAGGTCGGCGAACCGGTCACGGTCGCCTGCAAAGCTATGGTCTACCAGTATACCGGCATGGAATGGAAAAATGTAAAGCTTACACTGTCAACTGCCAATCCTTCTGTAAGCGGACAAAAGCCGGAACTGAGTCCGTGGTATCTGTCCGTGTACCAGCCTGCGCCGCCACCTAAACCGGTTGCCGCACAGGCCAGAGAAAAACGATTGAATAATGCTGTTTCTGCCATGGATGCGGAAGCCGAGGCATTTGCTATAGCTTCCTTTACCGCAACAACGGAAACTGCGCTGGCGGTGGAGTACTCTATTGGCATACCCTATTCGGTTCCTTCTTCGTCCAAAGGTCAGCTGGTGGATATTCAAAATCTGAATCTGAAGGCTGAATACAGACATTTTGCGGTTCCAAAGTTATCCGAATCGGCCTATCTGATTGCCCGTATCAGCGACTACGATGATAAAAATCTGCTGTCAGGCAAAGCCAATGTCTATTTTGAAGGCACCTATGTGGGCGAAACCTATCTCAATCTGAACACTACGGATGATACACTCCAGTTTGGCCTGGGAGTAGACAAAAATGTCATTGTAAAACGTGAAAATCTCAAAGAGTTCAGAAACAAGAAACTGCTTAGCTCTGCACGCAAGGAGGAGTTTGCCTACCGCATCAGTGTACGTAACAGCAAGAAGCAGCCAATACAGATACTGATACAGGATCAGCTGCCGGTAAGCCAGGACAGCCAGATCAAGGTAGACGCACAGGATATAAGCGGAGCCAGGAAAACGGACGCTACCGGTCTGCTCGAATGGGATAAAACCATACAGGGCGGGCAGACTGCAACGATTGATTTCCGGTACTCGGTGGAGTTTCCCAAAAACAAGCAGATCACCGGGTTGCGATAAGCACTATAACAGCTATATTTATTCTGTAAATCATGCACAGGATCCATGCATATTATCTGCTGACACTGCTTCTGCTTTGTCTGCTTGTCAGCCCTGAGGTACGGGCTCAGCAACCTTCAGATCGTTTCAACCCGGAGGCTCCGGATATGAACTATCTGATACAGCTGACAAATGATCGCATCAACTCATTCCGGCAGAAGAAAAAAATCGCAGCGCTCAGCCTTCATGACGATCTGAACGCTGCTGCCCTTCTCCATGCTGACTATCTGAAAAAGAAGGGCAAGCTGGATCATTTTCAGAATAAAGCACAGTTTCGTACACCGGTCGAACGGGTAGGTCATTACAACAGGGAATTCAAATCCATAGGCGAAAACGTTGCCTATGTATCAGTGGCAACTATTCAGATCCGGGGGAAAAGCGAAGAAATGATTTACAAAACCTGTCAGGAAATGACTGAGGAACTGGTCACCAACTGGCTGAAATCCAAACCGCATCTGAAAAACATCAGTGACAAGACCTATACGCACACCGGAATTGCTCTGGTTTATGATTCTGCCAAGTCCAGAATATACGCTGTACAGGTCTTTGCGGCCCGGTGAAATCGTTAAAAGGCAGATAGTGTAAAGCTTAAAGGCTAAAAGATCGTGATACGGGGCAGGAATCGGGCTATGGTTGCCTGTTGCCTGAGGTTCCCGAAGGCAAAAAGCTGCCGTAGGTCATCAGTGAAGCCCGTTCTCGTTTTTATATCGTTGGCATGAGGAGCACTGATTATTCTTAATTTAAATCAATCACCTGTACTTATGCACCTATCCTAACTGATTAACTATTATGTAGCATTATTCAGGCAGATTCAGCAGATAATCGATTACATCCCCCCTACCATAAAAACAGCAGCGCTTATTTTAAACGGTTCGGATTTTTTCGCAGAAAATCTCCCCAGCCTTTGGCTGCTGTTGTACGGGTTTTCCCATTCTGAAAATGATGGCACACTGCCACGCCAAGAGCATCGGTCGCATCCAGAAATTCGGGATTTTCCTTAAATTGCAGCAACTGTCTGAGCATACCGGCTACCTGCTCTTTGGAAGCATTGCCATTGCCGGTTACAGAAAGCTTGACCTCTTTGGGAGCATATTCGACAATAGGTACCTCATGGCTGATCGCTGCTGCCATACATACCCCCTGAGCCCTGCCGAGCTTGAGCATGGACTGGACGTTTTTGCCGAAAAAAGGAGCTTCGACGGCCATCTCATCAGGCATAAACTCCTCAATGAGCTGTGTCGTTCTCTCAAATATTTTGCTTAACTTCATGGCGTGGTTACTATATTTGCTCAGGTGTACTACGCCATACTGAACGAGAGTAAGCTTGCTTCCTTTCGCTTTAATGATACCATAGCCCATGACGGTCGTACCGGGATCCATACCCAGAATAATCTTTTCACCAATCGAAGTCAACATTGATGCAATTTAGTCAGATTATTTTTAAAAAAGCCGAATTGCGTCCATATACTTATCAGGCTGTCAAAGTACTCATTTTCCTGTTTCTTGCAGCCTATACAGTCTATACCCTGAATGACAAACCATACTGGAGCCTGCACTTTCTCAATGACTTGCGTGAGGCCGTCTTCTCTGCTCCCGGGAAAGCCCTGCTTGTTGTCCTTCTGCTGCCCGCCAACTGGGGCCTGGAAGCGCTCAAATGGCAGACGATGGTGAAACGTTTTCACCCGCTAAGCTATACCGAAGCATACAAAGGAATTCTTACAGGAGTAGCCATGGGCTTTGCCACACCGCACGGACTGGGTGATTATTTCGGCCGTATTCTCCGGCTGCCTTACCGGGAGCGCAGCAGTCTCGTGGGCGCTGTATTTCTTACCCGTATGGCCCAGCTGGCTGTTACTGTAATTGCCGGCGGTCTGTCCCTTCTGTATTTCATCGGTGCCTATACCAGTTTCAGCTTCCGGTGGCTGTTTCTGCCGGTTATACCAGCGCTTGTCATACTGCTTGCTGCTCTGCTGGTCAGCCGCAACCGGCCCCTCCTGTACAATCTTGTACGACAGCCTTGGATACAGCGCTTTTTCGGCAGATTGCAGGAGCATTCATCCGGTGAGTTTATCCGTCTTGCCTTATTCTCTGTTCTGCGCTACGGAGTATTTACCCTGCAGTTTGTACTGCTGATACAGCTGTACAATATACCTGGTACCCTGCTGATACAGCTGCTGGGAGTAAACCTGATCTTTCTGGCCAAATCCGTTATTCCGACCCTCTTTGATCTGGGTGTACGCGAATATGCCGCCTGGTATTTTTTCGCTGCGCTCGGGCTGGAAAATCCGCACATCGTACAGGCCAGCATTGTTCTGTGGCTGGTTAATGTGCTCAGCCCCTCGCTTATCGGAATGTTTCTTGTATTCGGCATCCGGTTTCGTCCCCGGCACGATCAGTAAATCAATCATATCATGGACTATCCTGTATTAAGCATTCTGCTGTATCTGCCGCTTCCGGCTTATATTCTTATGGTGGCCATCTTCTGGTTTCAATGGCACAGGCAGGGGCACCGGCAGCCATATCCGGAAACAGCACCTGCCACTTTTCTGAGTGTGGTGGTAGCTGCCCGCAACGAAGCGCACACAATACCTGTTCTGCTGCAAAAGCTGGACAAGCAGCACTATCCGTCTCATCTGTATGAAATACTGGTCATTGATGATCATTCGGAAGATGATACTGCCATCATTGCCGAACAGCATATCCAGAATGCTTCACTCAGCCTGCGGCTGTTGCGGGCAGAGGGAACCGGAAAAAAATCAGCCCTGCGGCAGGGAATCCGGGAGGCAAAAGGAAAGCTTATTGTGACAACCGATGCAGATTGCATACCCGGTCCGTTCTGGCTGCAGCGTATCGAAGCGTTTTACCGGCAGCATAATCTCAGAATGGTGCTCGGACCAGTAGCCATTGAGCCTGGCAGCAGCCTTTTCGGACAGATGCAGAGCATTGAATTTGCCAGTCTTGTGGGCAGTGGTGCGGCGAGTCTGCAATTGGGCATCCCCTCCATGTGCAATGGCGCCAACCTGGCTTTTGACAAAGAGACTTTTCTTGCTGTGGGGGGCTATAGCGGCACAGACCATCTGGCATCGGGCGATGACGAGTTTCTCATGCACAAAATCGCACACCGCTATCCTGAAAGCGTACGATTTTTGTTTGACGGCGAAGCAGCCGTAAGCACCAGAGCACTTCCGCACTGGCATACCTTTGTTCAGCAGCGATTGCGCTGGGCATCCAAATGGCCTCACTACCAGTCAGTCACACCCAGACTACTGGCTGGTTTTGTTTTTATTGCCAATCTGAGCTTTCTGCTGTTGCTGATCTCTGTCGTGTCCGGATTATTCAGCCCCGTCATCTTTTTAATTACGGCCTTTCTGAAATTCTTTGCAGAATTCGTATTTTTGAGAAAAATAGTAAAATTCTGTGGCCAAGCATTTAACACGCGCGCCTTTGCAGTACTTGAAATTTTTTATCCGATATATGTATCTTTTTTTGCGATTTACAGTAAACGTGGTAAATATATCTGGAAAGGCCGAAAGCTTGCATAAGATACAATGACAGAACTGGAGTTTGATATTATTGATGAAATGTATTTTCTGGTCAGTTTTGACAGATTGCAGCAGGAAGTAAGCCTGGAGGCCGGACTTCTCGCTGATCAGCTTGCCAGTCTGCATACCAAAGGCTGGATTCGCATACTGGCCGGAGAAGAAGATGCTACCCCATCCGCACTCGCAAATTTTAAGGAAGAATATCGCAATTATAATTATCTTGCCTCCAAGGCAGGATTGCTTGCCCACAACAGCAGGTAGGTACTATGAGTAAAAAACACAAGGAAATAGCCAAGACCCCGTCCTACTACGTCAGAAAAAGACTGATCAAAAACAAGCCGGCCATGATTGGCCTCGCATTTATTGTTCTGATTCATATAGTTGCCATACTGGGTTATCTGATCATGCCCGACAGCACTCCCAATGCCAACGATGGTTCCGCACTGATCAAGAAAAAGCCGCCGGGATTTCATACCACCCTGCTGAAGTTCAGAAAAAACCGGAAAATTGAATCTCCCGGTCTGCTGACCAAAATGTATCAGGGGGAAGAAAGCCCGTATATTATTGTTCCGGTCAAAGAATACTACGTCAATGAGCACAAGCTCAAAGTATACTACAGCAAATTCGGCTCGGAAAGCAGCATGGATTCTGCCAACCTGTTTACCATAACCACGCCCGTATATGTAGGCAATTCGGACAAGCTGTCTCCGGGAGCCGAAAAAAACTACAAAATCAAGGGAGACAGCATTACCTACCTTGATCTGGAAGAAAATGTGCGGAAAGTTGCCAAAGCAGATATTGTAGCTGATTTTAAGAAAAACAATATTGAAGACCGGTATTTTCTTCTGGGAACAGACAAGGCCGGACGCGATATCACCAGCCGCCTTTTGTTCGGTGCCCGTATATCACTGTCCATTGGATTTATTTCTGTGCTGATTTCCCTTTTTGTAGGTATCACTCTCGGAGCAATCGCCGGTTTTTTCGGGGGCTGGCTTGACAACTTTATCATGTGGCTGATGACGGTTGTCTGGTCTATTCCCAGCATCATGCTCGTAATTGCTATCAGTCTTGCGCTGCAAAGCAAAGGAATCTGGGTTGCTTTTGTCGCCGTAGGTCTTACCATGTGGGTAGAAGTTGCCCGTGTGGTCCGCGGACAGATCATCAGCATCAAGGAAAAGCTCTTTGTTGAAGCAGCCAAAGCCCTCGGGATGAAGAGCATGCGCATTATATTTCTGCATATACTACCCAATATGATGGGTCCGCTCATTGTTATTGCCACTGCCAATTTTGCCTCTGCTATCCTGATAGAAGCAGGACTGAGCTTTCTGGGGCTCGGGGTTCAGCCGCCTATGCCATCCTGGGGAATGATGGTAAATGAAGGTTTCCACTCTATTGGTTCCAGAGATAGCGGATATTTAGTACTTTTGCCGAGTATTTGTATTAGTCTTACAGTTTTGGCGTTTAATTTATTTGGCAATGGCCTGAGAGATGCATATGACCCGAAAACCGCAGTTAAATGGTAAAACCGATAATCTTGCAGACAAGCTTAATCTCAAACAGCTTGAACTGAACGCACTGCTTGAGGTCACAGAGGCAATTAATGCCAATCTGCCGGAAAATGCGCTCTACAGGATTTATCATTTCACACTGCTTTCGAATCTGACGATTTCCAGACTGGCGCTCTTTGTGCTGGACGAGCAATGGGAATGCAAAGTACATTACGGAGTGCCGGTCAGCCCGGATAGTCAGGCCTATATCAGCGAAACGCTGCTTAACAGTTCTGCCATTACTCCGGTTTCCCCGCCCGATATACCGGAAGGCTTTGATGTGATCATTCCGATATTGCACAAATCAAAAAACCTCGCTTTTGTCTTTCTGGGCGGGATACCCGGACAGGATCCGGAAGATGAGGATAACCCGGTTTCCTTTGTTCAGACACTCACAAGTATTCTGATTGTAGCCATCGAAAACAAGAAGCTTGCCCGCAAGCAGCTGCAGCAGGAAGCGCTGAAAAAAGAGCTTGAAATCGCCAGCAAAGTACAGAATAATCTTTTCCCCTCCAGTCTTCCTTCCAACGAACGTATAGAGCTTAAGGCCAGCTACCTTCCCCATTTGCAGGTTGGCGGTGACTATTATGATTATATCGAGCTTCCGGATGACCGTTTCTTATTCTGCATTGCTGATGTATCCGGCAAAGGTATCCCGGCAGCCCTGCTGATGTCCAGCTTTCAGTCCGGACTTCGCACCCTGGTACGTCGTACCGATGATCTGGAAGATATTGTCCGTGAGCTGAATCACCTGGTTAAAACCAATTCACACGGGGACCGGTTCATCACATTTTTTTGCGCGATTGCCAATCTTCGCGACAATACGCTGGTCTATATCAATGCAGGCCACAATCCCCCCTATTTCATACAAGACCGTGAAGTAACCGAGCTCAACAAAGGCACTACCGTCCTGGGCGCTTTTGACCGGCTTCCCTTTATGGAAAAAGAAACCATCGGATTCAGCCCCGGTAGCTTTCTGTTTGCCTATACCGATGGTCTGAGCGAAGCTGTCAATGAAGCCGGTGAAGAATTCGGGACACAGCGTCTCACCGGTTTTCTGCTCAAAGACAAACCGGATATGCAATGCCTGCATCATGAGCTGATGAATGAGCTGAAAGCTTTTAAAGGAAAATCTCAATTTCCTGATGATATTACATTTCTTTCGTGTACATTTCATTAATTGTTTATATTTAATCCCGAAAAACATCCGGATCGTTAAAAGAGGATAATCTCATCAAAAGCTTTTTTGCAAATATCAGTTTACTGGTTCTGTTGAATCTGCTGATCAAGCCTGTGTGGCTTCTGATCGAAAATATTGTACAGGACAGAATCGGCCATGACGAATACGGAACGTTTGCCGCCTTGTATGCCCTGGGATACTTGTTTATTTCCCTGTCCGACCTCGGAGTAAATATGTATACCACCAAGCATGTAGCCGGCAATCCAACCAATATGAACAGGCTGTTTTCCAATATTATTTCTTTCAAGGTTCTGCTCAGCATCGTGTATCCCGTATTTATGGTCGGAGTCGGCTATCTGCTGGATTACAGCCCGGTCGAGCTGTATTTTCTGGCTGTGCTGAGCTTTACCCAAGCCGTGCTGCAGCTCCTGCTTTTTTTCCGGTCCAATTTTCAGGCTTCCCAGTATTTCCGGCTGGATTCCATTGTATCGGTATCGGACAAAGCCATACTGATGCTGATCATTCTGATCATGCTTTATAATCGTATTACGCTGGAAAGCTATATATATGCGCGGCTCATATCAGCCGTCATTACCATTCTGATTTTCTATTGGGTGCTGGTAAGGCTCTATGGCTGGATACGCCCTACTTTCAATATTCCCAGCATCAAAGAAATTCTTGTGCTGAGCTTCCCCTTCGCTGTCATGACCATACTCTATTCGTTCAATGAAAAGCTGGATCAGGTCATGCTTGAGCGTATCGGTGATCAGGATATTGCCCGGCTGCGATCAGGACTTTATGCCGGTGCCTACCGCTGGCTCGAAGCCTTTCAGATGTATCTGTGGACAGTGCTTCCTTTTTTCTTTGCCAAGTTTGCTTTTCACCAGAAAGATACAGGCAAACTGCAGCGGGTATTCGAAATGGGACAGGTTGTTTCTGCCGTTCCGATGATCTTTCTGTCGGTTTTTGTGTTTTTCTTTTCAGAGCATCTGTTCTGGCTGTTCAGCAACAGCTCCAAAGAAGAACTGACTATTATGGCTGATACTACACGGATTCTTTTCCTTACAGCTCTTTTCAACGGATTTTTTGCTGTATACGGCAGCCTTCTTTCCTGCCTGGGACTGGAAAAAAGGCTGAGCAGCATTATCATTATCAGCATTGTATTCAATATTGTGCTCAATTTTATCTTTATTCCGCAATACGGTACGTATGCCGCAGCATGGAGCACATTTGCCAGCGTCATATTTCTGAGCATCGCCTACATACACATGATCAAAACCAGGCTGACCATACGGATACCATTTGTGCTGCTGGTCAAGCTCAGCAGCATCACCCTGATGCTTGCCGGCTTTTTCTGGCTGCTTGATTCACTGGGACTGGTATGGTATCAGGTGACTATAGCCGGCGGTCTTTTTCTGATCGCCCTGTGCCTGTTTATGGGGCTGCATCGATATATTTATCTCAATGAAACCAGCTAGCGGCTATGTATTTCAATAATATGATATGGCTGCTGTCAAGGATCTATCCTGCGCTGGAATGGTCGGTCAGCACCGGTCAGAAAAAAGAGATCTACCTCACATTTGACGACGGGCCGGTACCGGGACCTACCGATTTTGTTCTGGAACAGCTTCGGGAATACGGAGCATCAGCAACCTTTTTCTGTGTAGGAGACAATGTACGCAGATATCCTTCCCTCTTTCACCGTATTCAGGAAGAGGGGCACCGCTGCGGCAATCATACCTGCAATCATCTCAACGGATGGAAAACTCCCAATCCGGAGTATCTGGCCAATGTACAGCAATGCACGGACGTATTTCTCAGCCAGGGACTGAAAAGCAGCGGAAAGATGCTCTTCCGTCCGCCATACGGAAAAATAAGTCCCGCACAGATCAATGCATTGCAATCACAGTATCGCATTATCATGTGGAACGTGCTGACCGGCGATTATGATGCGAAGCTCAGCCCTGATCAATGCCTGAACAAAGCGCTTACCTATACAAAATCAGGATCTATCGTAATCTTCCATGACAGCTACAAGGCCGAACCCAATATGCGCTATGCTCTGCCGCGTTTTCTCCGGCATTTTTCCGAACTTGGCTACGTATTCAAAACCTTATGATACTTTTCCTTATTGTATCCGGCTATTTTATCCTGCTCTACCTGGCCCAGATCATCCAGTATATCCTGCTGGCGCTTGACAAAAAAGAACCGGTATGGCAACCGGAGGCATACCCCGTGGTGTCCATACTGCTGGCTGTACGAAATGAAGAGCAGAACATCCTTACCTGCCTGCAACATATGGCTTCCCTTGACTGGCCTGCCGACTGTCTGGAGATCCTTATTGGTAATGATGCTTCGGAGGATAAAACTGAAATGCTGATACGGGAATATATTCAGAACAAAAGCCAGTTCCGCCTCATCAATATCCGCGAAAATATTGGTACAGCCAGAGGCAAGGCCAATGTGCTGGCCCATCTGGCCCGGGAAGCCCGGGGGGAGCTTTTCTGCATTACGGATGCTGATATCCGTGTGCCGCAAAGCTGGATCAGGGGTCTGTACGGAGCCTGGCAGCCAGGCTATGGCACGATCAACGGAGTCACCATAGTACGACAGGGACACTGGCTGGCCAATTTTCAGGCGCTTGACTGGATTTATGCTTTTGCCCAGGTCCGCCTTTTGTCAAAGCATCGTATCCCCATAAGCGCGGTGGGCAACAATATGCTGATCAGTCGTGAAGCCTACGCCTCTACCGGAGGCTACGAAAACCTGCCTTTCAGCCTTACTGAGGATTTCGAGCTTTTTCGTCATACCTTGCGCAAGGGCTGGAAATACAAAAATCTGCTTCAGCAGGAAGTGCTGGCTCTTACAGAAGGTCAGCCGGATCTGCAGGCTTTTCTCTCCCAGCGCAAACGCTGGATGACCGGTGCCATGCAGGTACCCTTGTTTGCTCTGGCGCTGCTTGGCCTGCATGGTATATTCTTTCCCCTGCTGGTGACCGCCATGCTGCTCAACCCGATGGCAGCTGCAGTATGCTGGATCGTAAAAATTCTGCTGGATTATCCTTTTACCCGGCTTGCTCTCCGAAGGGTCGGTCACACGGAATATATGAAGTATTTTGCCATGCACCAGCTGCTGGGTCCGCCCCTGCTCTTCCTGCAGGTAGTCAACTTTTATCTGCCCGGTGGTATTCGATGGAAGGGCAGAAACTATTCCCGGGACGGAAAGTCACTGGGGAGGGAATGATTTTATAAGAACGCAGCTTAATGCTTAAGACTCAAGGAGCGCAACGCAGCTGATCCTGAAGTTTTACACGGTCAGCTAAAATACTTTTTCCAAAAAATTTGCGAAAGGCAAAATTTATTAATTTCTTTGCAGTCCGATTTTGAGGAGAGCGATCTTCCTCAATGCATCAAACACAGAGAGGTGTCCGAGTGGTTGAAGGAGCACGCCTGGAAAGTGTGTATACTCCAAAAGGGTATCGAGGGTTCGAATCCCTTCCTCTCTGCTGATTCAATAAAAGTGCAAAATAATGGATAAAGAAAGTCCTGTTTTGCACTTTTTTATTTAAATACCACCAGTACGCTCTGAATATCCCGGACAAGAGTAAAGCTTTTCTGCATTATACCTCTTTCGCATTGTCATTCACCACGCATACCTCTTTTCTCCCGCTTGCCAGGGTCCTGAATATTTTATCCCATATCGACGTATAGAATCCAAAGTTTTTATCTTCATGCAAATGATGCTGATTGTGAAAAGCTGTGGTTCCGATCAGCCATTGTTCCATACCCTTTGGAAACACTTCCTTGTTGAGATGCCCCAGCGTCCCCCATACCAGATTAATAAACAGATAGATTCCTACTGCTACAGGAGAGAACGTATACACTATCAGAACAGCAATCAGAATAAAGCCAAAACCGAGGGCTTCCAGCGGGTGCAGGACAAAAAGACTCAGGCAGTTTGTACGTATATGCTCATGATGTCTTTTGTGCAGGAATGCATATACAGCCGGTATATGGGCTAAGCGGTGAAACAGGTACATAAGCAGATCCATCAGAACAATTAGCAGAATGACCTGAAATACTACTGCAAACCAGGACGAATGGTCTGCAACGGCAACAAGCTGCTTTTTCCAGAGAAGGACTCCGATCAGCATTACTGCGCTGTTGCAGATTACCGTACATACGGAAAGGTATATATCCGAGCGGATAACCGGATGCTTGTGACTTTGCAATATTCTGGCATTCTTTTTATCCAATAGCACATACAGGGCTATAGAAAAAAAGTACAGCATACTATTTACCACAACACTCAGTATAAGCCATTCTGATAATGAAAGTAACGTCAGTATATCTGTCATATCATGTTCATCCCATATTCTGATTAAATACCCCTACAAGCCGGACAGTCTAAAAATAATCAAAATAACGGACTTAAATGTCCGACAAAAAGCAGCTATGCAAAAAAACCAATAGCAAAGTTTTTTTTAAAAAGGCCCCTGTCCTCTTTCAGGCATTGCCGGCTTTCTCATCTGCCAGGATTGCTCTGCTCCCCTGCTTTGCCACCTGATAGTTGCTCCTGTATGCAAAATAAATTGCCACGGTATAGGCAATCAGGAAAGCCGTATGAATGATCAGGTCCGGGTATGGATTGCCGATCAGCCAGCTCTCTCCGACATCTCCTGTTTTTATAATCCCTTCGAGAAGATGCCTGAGGGTCATCAACAGACCAATCCATATGGTAACCGGCAATGTTGATATGATACCTGTCAGACAAGTCAATCCAATCACTATATAGAACACGGACAAGCTGGAAAGTATGGAGAGAAAAGCAGCTGCATGCATTTCCGGAATTGCTATGATCGTACCATAAGTTTCATATGGATAGAACCATGAGACCAAACCGAATACAATAGCCATTATTGCATCCGGCAGGAGAACAGCTCTCAAAAGATTTATTGTTATTCGTTTCATTTGTTGATAATTACGTTACTTAAATTAACGTTTGTTTTTCTTCCGTTCCGGCATAGTATCTTATACCTTTTCCATATGATCGCTGACCCAAGCATACAAAACTCCTGTCGTCTGAAAAAAAGTATTTCAATAGTACACACTATAAATCAATATTTTACTAACAAAATACATTTAACCAGCTAATCCCTGAGAAAAACACCTGTGTACTATCACTCTTTCAACCGATTTTGACACAGGTCAATGATTCTTAAAAGTATTTGCCGCAACTTTGAACCAACAATGGTATACCTCTAGTATATGACGACAATGATTGAAGACCTGATACGAAAAAAAACGGAGCTCAATGACGATCAGCTGAGCATGGTTCTTTCCTGCTTCAGACCTCTGACGGTCCGAAAAAACGAATTGCTGCTGGATAAGGGAACAGCAGCTGACCGGTTGTTCTTCATTACCAGAGGCTGCCTCCGGTTGTATTATAGCAACGATGACCACAGCATATCAACCCGCTTTATGGCATTCGAGCATACGTTTCTGACCTCCATCGTCAGCTTCATTTCGAGAGAGCCGGCTCCGGAATATATTCAGGCGGTCGAGGATTCGGAGCTGCTGGTCATCTCCCATCATGACTTTTTTCATTTGAGACAGACAATACCGGCCTGGGATAGAATGTACATCTATATTCTTGAATACGGTCTGACAGTGATCACGTCCAGGCTCAACAGCCTGCTGACGCAAAATGCCACAGAGCGTTACCGCAGTCTGCTGAAAAACAATCCCGAGCTTGTGCAGAGACTGTCTAATTCAAATCTGGCAGCCTATCTGAATATCTCACCGGAAACACTAAGCAGAGTAAAATCGCATACTTAGAAACTGAATAATCATTAATCAAAAATTAGTACGTACATCATGTCAGCAATTCTCAACAAGTATTCGCGGGTATTAACGCAAGATGAAACACTGCCCGGAGCCAAAGCCATGTATTACGCCATCGGCTTCAGCGATGAGGATTTTGGCAAAGCACAGGTAGGCATTGCCAGCATGGGCTGGGACGGTAATCCCTGCAATATGCACCTCAATGATCTGGCAGACAGTGTACGGGACACTATTAACCAGACCGAAGGTCTGAAGGGATTGCGTTTTTATACCGCAGGCGTAAGTGATGGCATCAGCATGGGGACACCGGGTATGCGTTATAGTCTGGTCAGCCGTGATGTAATCGCCGATAATATTGAGACCAATGCCGGGGCGCAATACTACGATGGCCTCATTGCCATCCCGGGCTGCGACAAAAATATGCCCGGCTGCCTGATCGCCATAGGCAGGTTGAACCGCCCGGCTATTATGCTGTATGGTGGCAGCATCGCCGCAGGACATTATCACGGAGCGGATCTCAATATTGTGAGCACCTTTGAGGCATGGGGACAAAAGGTTGCGGGCAATATTACCGAAGAAAATTTTAAGGGGATCATCCGGCATGCCTGTCCGGGCGCCGGAGCCTGCGGCGGCATGTATACAGCCAATACCATGGCAAGCGCCATAGAAGCGCTGGGCATGAGCCTGCCTTATTCATCATCCAATCCGGCTGTCAGCGAGGATAAGAAAAAAGAATGCAGCACAATAGGTGCCGCCATAAAGCTGCTGCTGGAAAAAGATATCAAGCCCCGCGATATCATGACCCGCAAGGCATTTGAGAATGCTATTACGGTCGTCATGGCATTGGGCGGCAGCACCAATGCGGTCATACACCTGATCGCTATGGCCCGGAGCATACAGATACCACTGACACCGGATGATTTCCAGATGATCAGTGACCGCGTACCGCTTCTGGCAGATTTCAAGCCCAGCGGCAGGTACCTGATGGGCGATCTGCATACGCATGGCGGTGTGCCGGCGGTGATGAAATACCTCCTGAGCAAAGGGATGCTGCACGGAGACTGTCTGACGGTGACGGGCAAAACACTTGCCGAAAACCTGAAAGATGCCCGCGACCTTGATTTTGATCAGCAAAAAATCATCCTGCCGGTCGAAAAGCCTCTGAAGAAAAACGGACACCTGCAAATCCTGTACGGCAACCTGGCTGAAAAAGGCAGTGTCGCCAAAATAACCGGTAAGGAAGGCGAGCGCTTTGAAGGTCCTGCCCGGGTATTTGACAGCGAAGCAGCATTCAGCACAGGCATCCAGTCCGGCAAAATACAGGCAGGTGATGTAGTGGTCATCCGGTCTATCGGGCCCAAAGGCGCTCCCGGTATGCCTGAAATGCTGAAGCCTACCGGCGCGATCATCGGAGCGGGACTGGGCAGCTCGGTAGCGCTGATTACCGATGGACGATTCAGCGGCGGCACACACGGCTTTGTAGTCGGGCATATTACTCCGGAAGCTTTTGAGGGTGGGCTCATCGCTTTTGTGGAAGATAACGATCTGATTGAAATTGATGCGGTACACAATACGCTGACATTAAAAGTGGCTGATGAGATCATTGCAGAACGGCGTAAAAGCTGGGTACGCCCCCACTCCGCCGCACAAAACGGTGTGCTTTACAAGTATGCCCGGCTGGTAAAAAGCGCATCTGAAGGATGCGTAACCGATGAAGCGTAGTGATTATTAAAAACAGAGGAAATATATTTTGATGCGCCCGGGCCACCCTGGCGCATTTTTATTTTTGAAGCATCCGAATCTGTCTTAGGATAATACCCGGACACATTCTATTTTCGCATTACTGATAATTTACAGATAAATCAAATGAATAAAATCTGCTTTTTTCTTCTATTGCTAACAGGTCATATCGCCTATAGCCAGATCAACTTCGGCCTCATACAGGAACTCGAAAAAAACACCGGCATGGGTTATCACATGCAGGTATCCGGCAATACCATGTTTCTCAGCCAGTCCCGAAAAGATGAGGTAAAGGTATATACCCGTCAGGAAGATGGTACCTGGACCTTTCTGCAAACCCTGAAACCATCTGACAAATCTCCCGATATCAGTACCGACTGGGGCTTTGGCAATTCCATGGCAATCAACGACAGCAACGCTGTCATAACAGCTGTATACAAAAGCCTGATACGCAAAGAGGCAGGCGGGGCGTATTTTTACCGTAAAGGCTCTGATGGTCTGTGGCAGGAAGAGCTTGTCTTTGAAAATCCTACCACTTTCAGCTACTATGGTGGTAAAAATATAGCAATCCATAAAAACAAAGTGACCGTATCGCACGACAACGGCTATCCGAGATTTGTCCATATTTTTGAGCGACAGCACAATGGCGCCTGGGCCATAAGCGATACTATTACGGAAACAGCGTTTAGAGGTTTAAGCGGTATCAAAGTGTTTTATGATGATACTACCTTTATCGCGATGTCATTTCAGTTTGACGATCAGAAAGTAAAGGAGTTTCGCTTACAGGCTAACGGCAACTGGGTAAACACTCAGACGCTGGAAACCGGTATTACCACTTACGACACATATTTTGGTCAGTTTCTGTCGGTTGACAACAACCATCAGATGGCTGTAGGCGCACCTGACTTCGCAGTACATCATGAAGAAACACCTCTAAGCAGCGCAGGCAAGGTATTTATATATGAACGTGTAAATAATGTCTGGGAATTGCAGCAGGAACTAGTCTCCCCCGCTCCTCATTCATATGAGTATTTTGGAAACGATGTACTGATCAAAGGAGATATGCTGATTATTGCTTCTCAAGACACCCGAAACCCATCCGACAATACCCTCGGAGCCGTACATATCTACCGGAAAATCAATACAAAATGGACGCTGGCCCAAACCTACTACTCTGAAAATCAAAGCCAGATCGGAGAAAATATTTTCTATGAAAACGGCCAGATTATTTCATTTGGCTATAACAGTGTACATATTCTGGAAAACCTGAAAGACTGTCAGGGAGTTGCCGGTGGTACGGCAGCGCTCAACAGCTGCGGAGTCTGCTATGGTGGTACGACAGGTCTCGACTCACTGCAAAGCGAAGAGCAATGCCTGCCTACTTCTGTATACCCTGCTTCATCAAAAGCGGGGATTTCCGTATCCCCCAATCCGTTTGACAACCGGATTACTATTGAAGCTCCCGGCAATGCGGCCATTTTTCTGACGGACTGTTATGGCAAAATACTCGCACAGCATATTGCCCCCGGCCTGTTTGATGCCAGTCATCTGAATCCGGGCATGTATTTTCTGATTGTAGAGAGCGAAGGAGAAAAATATAATACGAAAATCTTTAAAAAGTAAAAAAGCTGACGAACGTAAAGAATAGCTGCATTCTGTCAGAGATCAATAGAAAGTTCCGGCTGGTAGAAACTCTTTCAGCCGGAACTTTTTGTTTTATCCGGTTCCGGAATAACACAAATCAAAATCAGCTATCAGCCCGTAATCCATTTCCTGCTTCCGGGCAAAAATGACAATATCCGGACAAAACCATAGGTAAGGAAAAAGGTGATCACTGCCATTACCGGTACCTTGAGCGCCGTACTGGCAATATGCGCGTCGAGCAGGCTATGCACCAGATTAAGCACCATAATATGAGCAAGGTACATACCATAGCTTTTTGCCGACAGGTCCTGCAGCAGCCTGAAACGCCCGGATTCAGGATTGGTGATGAATATATCCTTGCAGAGAATAAAGATTCCCACAGTCATCATAGCTATATTAATAGTATTGAAATCCCAGGTAAGCTCAAGACCGGCCACCGTATTTTCTGTTGGCAGACGATACAGAAACCCATATACGGTAATAGCATAACCGATTACGATAAGAACAATTGCACTAATATAAGCGGTCACAGAAGCCTGGGGATAAAACTTTTTGAGGTAATTGGCCATAACCACGTAACCCAGATAGCCCATAAAATAATGCAGCATGGGATGGTTGTTCCAGGGTACCTCTCCCCAGATCATCGGCTCAATCTGATGAATAAAAGGCACGATAAGCGTTATCACCCAGAAAAACAGGAAATACTCCATTTCCTTTTTGGTGGAGCTCTGCATCCAGCCGGAAATAACCGGCGCAAAAAGATATATGCCCGTCAGCATATAAATAAACCACAGATGTCCGGTTTCCATAGCAAGGTTGACCGGAATCATCAGCACGTTGACAAAAGCCTGCTCCAGACTTGTCCTGCCCATGAAATGCTGATAAAAGGGATACAGGACCGACCAGACAACAAAGGGAATCAGAATTCTGGCCAGACGTCTGGACAGGAATCGCTTCATATCAGTGACCGGAAAAAGAAAATATCCGGAAAGCATCACAAACAGCGGCACACAGCTTCTGAAAAGCGAATTGATCCAGCCCACCGTACGCGCTTCAGGGGTATTGAGCACCTCGCCTGCCGGACCGATATAATAAAATTCTCCGGCATGTACCTGTATGACCATATAGCAGGCAAGCACACGTAAAATATCGAGACCGTACTGTCTCCTGAGGGTTGTTTCCATTAAATTGCAGTTTTAATCTGATGTATTAAATATAGATCAAAAGAAACTTCCCGAAATTGTATTTTACCCGAAAAAGATACACCGGTTCCGGTATCGCTGCCAATCTGTATATCGGCTCTGCTTTCGTAATAAATCCTGTGCCTGCCGGACAGGCAAAACGGTCTGAAATATATTTACGACAAATTTGTCTTAAATACAAAATCTTTCTACCTTAGCCTGAGAAAGGAGCAGAAACTATGTTTTCCAAGGCATGTGAACACGGCATCAGGGCGATCACGTATATTGCCACCCAGTCGCTCGAAGGACGCCGCGTCAAGATCGGAGATGTGGCCACCCATGCAGGTTCTCCGGAAGCATACACAGGCAAGATTCTCGGCACACTGACCAGGTACCGGATTGTCAACTCCCATACCGGTCCCTACGGCGGCTTCGATATAGACGTTCATCGTATGAAGGAAATCTATATGAGTGATATCGTGCGTGCGCTGGATGGAGACTCGCTATTCAACGGCTGTGCGCTGGGATTGAGCGAGTGCAGCCACGAACGCCCCTGCCCTCTGCATCACCGCTTCGTCAAAATACGCAACGAGATCAAAGAAATATTACATACAACGAGTGTATACGATCTGGCGCTGAGCCTGCAGTCCGGAAAGACTGTGCTAATTAAAGATTAAAAATTTATCCATATTTACGACAAATTTGTCTTAAATAAAGCTAAAAACCGCCAAGTCATGAGCAATAACCTGGTCCGGGCTGCACAGCCAGACAGCCTGAACGAAAATACGCCAAAGCAGACACACGCTGAGCTGCTTACCTACTGGGATTATATTCAGACAGAACGTCTGCTGTCGCTGCAACAGCCAAGGACAGATTACAAAGACGAAGAAGTATTCATTATGTATCATCAGATCACTGAACTGATCCTCAAAATGATACTGCATGAGATCAGGCAATTGTGCAGCCATGATCAGCCGGAGTCTGTCTGGATTGACAAGCTATCGCGCATCAACCGCTATGTATCGATGCTTATCACTTCATTTGATGTGATGAAGTCCGGCATGAGCCATGAAGACTACAATATGTTCCGGCGCTCTCTTTCGCCAGCCAGCGGCTTTCAGAGTGTACAGTTCCGCCACATTGAGCTATACTGTACCCGGCTGCAGAATCTGGTCAATGCCAAAGGGAAAGCATACCTGCCGGAAGTGCCTTCGACGGAAGAGTATTTTCACTATATATACTGGCAAGATGCCGGACTAAACCGGGAAACGGGAGAAAAATCCCCGACCCTGAAATTATTTGAGGACAAATACCTGGACAGCCTTATCGCACTGGCAGACAGTGTACGTGGAATGACGCTGGAAGAAAAGGTGCTGGGCATGAACATGCCGTCGGACCGGCTCACGGAAGCATTGAGGTCTTTCGATCATCTGTACAATGTTGCATGGCCAATGGTACATCTGCAGACTGCCACCTACTATCTGGATCGCGATGGCAAGCAGCAGCAGGCTACAGGCGGCAGCAACTGGCAAAAGTACCTGGACCCGGCACATCAGCAGCGCCGTTTTTTTCCGCATTTGTGGTCCGGATACGAAATTGAGCACTGGGGTAAGCACTATCAAACCAACCATATACATATACCATTATGAACATCACTATACAAAGTATCATCGGCGAAGTGGTAGCACAAGACTACCGCACAGCGTCGGTATTCCAGTCCTATGGTATTGACTTCTGCTGCAAGGGTGGCAAAACACTGGGCGAAGCCTGCAAGGCTCAGAATATTGCAGCTGAGGAGGTGATCAGCTCTCTGCATCAAAGCATCAGTAACGAAACAGACAGAAGTACGGATTACAGATCCTGGCCTCCGGATCTGCTCACGGAATATATCGAGAAAATCCACCACAGCTATGTGGAAGGGAAAATTCAGGAAATCCGTCCTTTTCTGCAAAAAATCGTGCAGGTACACGGAAAACAGCATCCCGAGCTGGCAACTATTGAGGCGCTTTTTAACCAGTCTGCCGGCGAGCTGACCATGCATATGAAAAAAGAGGAGCTTATTCTCTTTCCGTATATCCGCAAAATGGTAAAGCTAAAAAACAGCGGTGAAGAGTGCCTTGCAGCTCCCCCCTTCGGTTCGGTACAAAATCCGATTGAAATGATGCATCAGGAGCATGACAGTGAAGGTGAGCGTTTCCGGCAAATCGCGGCACTGAGCAATAATTATACAGCGCCCGATGATGCCTGCAATACATACCGCGTCACGCTGGCGATGCTCAAAGAGTTTGAAGAGGATCTGCATCTGCACATACATCTGGAAAACAATATTCTTTTTCCCAAGGCTATTAAGCTGGAAAAATCCTTTCAGCAGGCACTATAAAAATTTGCAGGGGCTGCGCTTGTCGAAGCCCCTCATGCATGCTAAGCCTGAGGAGCACTCAATCCTTATAGTATGCGGCAGGAAATGATAAAACAGGCGTCGGGGTTCCGGGCTTCGGGAACCTCAGCGCTCACCTGACCGGCAAAGCTGCCTTCGGAAGACCCGGCTACAGACACCTGTTGTCAGAGGCTACCGAAGGCAAAAGAAACGGATGCCTATGACAAATGCCGGCGCAGATGCTCTACCAGCCTGGACGAACGGTATCCGAAATCAGCGCCATAGCTATTGATGACCAATCCCTTAATATTATGCTTGTCGGATGATATCGCAAATACAACGCTTTCGTCGGCCGGATCGGTCATACCCTCAAAACGATATACCTCATCAATCGCAAACTCTTCGGGTGACAGCTCGAGCGAATTACTGTTACAGACCAGGCAGTCTTTTTCTTTCAGCATCAGAAAATCTGTTGTATATCCCCTGCGGATCAGATCATTTACCGCTTCGCTCAGTGTATCGTAGCTGTGACGGGAAAATTTACTATTGCTCATACCTCATTATTTTTGATAAGCCATAAATGTACAATTCCCCGTAGCAAAATGCCAGTCATTAGCGAAAGAAGTTCAAAACGTAAGGCTCAAAGATTGCGACGCGGCTGCCGATCGCTGAGCTTATTGAAAACCGGAGCACTTCGCCGGGAAGAAACGGCATAGTGTATTTTTTCTGACAATTCAAAGAAAGGCTCCCCTTCTACCAGTGATCAATGCAAAAAATCATAATAGAGAATTCGGGGATCCTGGCATGCAGAAGCTCAGGCTTCGGGAACCTCAGCCGCCGCTTCCGTTTGGTCGTTGTAGTTCTCAATGACTTAGTAATTATTTTATTACAACAAATTCACTTTATTTCGTAATTTTCCTTTGTTTTATTATAGTGAAACTGCATCCCTTGTCCAACAATAACCTCAATGCCTGTCAGACATGTATCCAAAAATAAATCAGACAGAAATTCAGGTAAATAACAAAATCGAAGCTGATCAGATCATAAAAATTGCTCCCTTCAGAAAAGAGCTGCGCAAAACCAATCCCCACAGACATGATAATTACCTGGAGATTATTTATCTGTCCGAAGGAAGCGGGCTTCATTATATTGATCAGCATGCTTATGAAATACATCCACCCGTATTGTTTGTTGTCCGCAGGGAGCAGGTTCATCACTGGGATCTGGACGGACAGCCGGAAGGATATGTCATTATTATCAGAAAAACCTTTATCGGGCATACCATGGATCAGGAGCTTCGGTTTCTGCTCGGTCAGATCAGCACAGTATCCTGTCTGAAGATTCCGGACCGCTATGCCATCGACATGCTCTTTGCGCTCCTGACCAAGGAATACCGGAATACAGAAGCAGGAAACTTTACCATTATTGAGGGCCTGCTGAAAGCGCTTCTGGCCAAAATCCTGCAGATTGCAATACCCCTGTCAACCAGGGCAAAACCAGATTCCGGTCTGTACGAATCCTTTGTAACCCTCCTCCAGTCAGAAAACGCTGTCAGAAACAATGTCAGTCATTATGCCGGCCTGCTTCATACCACCCCTCAGAACCTTAACCATGCCTGCCGGAAAGCAACAGGGCTGTCTGCCGGCCGGGTACTGCAGACCTGGCTGCTTGGCGAAGCCCGCAGACTGCTGAGCTATACCGGATTAAGCATCACGGAAATCGCTTACCGGCTGGAGTTTACCGATGCTTCACACTTTATCCGGTATTTCAGAAAAGCTACCGGACACACTCCCGGACAATACAGGCAGCAGTAAGCGGCCTCAAAAATAAATCGGAACCGTACCATATCATTTTCAGATATACCATAGTTTAATCCTGAACTTGCTGCATTTTCATGCCGGTAAATATTATAAGACTGACGGATCACTATGGAAATCCTTATCCTTTCCTTTACATCCTTTGCCGTGGCCATTCTGACGTTCTTTTCGGGTTTTGGGCTGGCCACCGCCCTGACTCCGGTATTTATGCTGTTTTTTCCGGTTGATCTTGCTATAGGCATCACCGGAATCGTACATTTCTTCAACAATCTTTTCAAGCTCTTTCTCGTTGGCAGCAAAGCCGACAAAAATACGGTCCTCCGTTTCGGCATTCCGGCGATCATAGCAGCCATAGCCGGTTCCTGGCTTCTGCTGTCCCTGCCGGACAGCAAACCATTGTTTTCCTATACACTGTGGGGCAAAACGTTTGATGTATATCTGCTAAAGTTTATTATCTCCGTACTACTCATCATTTTTGCTACCATCGATCTGATTCCCCGCTTCAGCAGACTGGAATTTGATAAAAACAAGCTTCCGCTGGGCGGGATACTGAGCGGCTTTTTCGGTGGACTGTCAGGCAATCAGGGTGCTTTGCGCAGCGCGTTTCTGATCAAAGCCGGACTTTCCAAGGAAGCCTTTATCGGTACGACCGTGGTCGTGGCTGTGCTTGTCGATTTTACCCGGCTGAGCATTTATGCCACACGTTTCAGCAAAACAGGCCTCAGCGACAACCTGACACTTGTGGTATCGGCGACTCTTGCGGCCATAGCCGGAGCGTACATCGGCAACAAGCTTCTGAAGAAAATAACATTGCGTTTCCTTCAGATTACCGTAGCTGTCATGCTGATCATTCTGTCTCTGGCTCTCGGAAGCGGTCTCATATAAATTCAGCTGGGGAAACATCCTTCAGAATCTTCGCTATATATTGATTTACAGCTACTACAAATCGTTAGATGGCAGAAGCTAAAAAGCTCAAGGCTCAGAGATTGCGGTGTAGCTGTTGGCGGAGCTGAATTTACCGGAGTCCGCTTCCGTTTGGTTGCCTGAGGCTCCCGAAGGCAAAGAGAGCGGAGCCTGCTCCCGTTTTCTAAGTCGCTGACATCAGGATTCCCGATTAGTTAACTCATCATAAGCCACCTGGCACATACTTACCTGCTCCTGCCATCCTTTATCCGGTTTCAAAGCAGAATATTTTATTAATTTATAATTAGTCTAAATAATGACATTTCTTTATATTTGGGTTCAGAACAAAACCGAAAAATATGCCGAGCGTACCCAAATGGCTGGCCGATGCCATGGAAAAGCTATCCAATGGATTTTATACCCCCGTTACCGTATCACACATCCACTATCCGGCCCCCGCACTCAAGCTTGTCCGCTTTGAAGGCAACTTCAGCCAGCTGGAATTTATTGCCGGCAAAGTCGTCGAGTTTCGTGTCAGTGATACAGATTACCGGCACTATACTCCATCCTTTTTCGACAGCGACAAAGGCATCTGTGAAGTTCTTTTCTATCTGCACCAGCAGGGACCGGGCAGCTCCTGGGCAGATAGTCTCCGGGTCGGAAACCGGCTCAAAATGATCGGTCCCGGCGGAAAAATGAGCTATCAGCCCGCTTTCTCCCGCCATATGGTCTTCGGAGATGAAACTTCACTGGGACTTATGGAGGCTCTGCACCGGGTCATTACTGCCGGCAAGCAGGACTGTCTGTGTCTGGCCGAGCTGGAGCAGGCCCATTTGTCCTGGGCCGGACATATACAGGCACCGCTCGTTACAGTCGAAAAATCGCATGACAATGCCGCCACCCATGCGATCGGCTGGCTCGATCAATGTCACCATACCGCCTGGCTAAACCGGGACCAGACATTCTTTTATCTGACCGGCCAGGCCAGATCCATACAACAGCTCAACCGGTTTCTGACCACCAGCGGTGTGAGCAGCAAGCAGATAAAAACCTATCCGTACTGGGCCGAAGGGAAAAAAGGGTTATAAAATATGTGAAAACAATGTCAAAAGTAACACCGGAATTATTTACTACACTGGCTGATCCTCAGGCAGAAGCTGTCCTCACAAGACTTTATAAGGCGGCACTCCGTCAGACCGGCTCACTGATCTGGCACTTTCTGCCCAAAGCACATAAACTGCCCGGCAAAGGTATAGACTGGCAGACAGAAAAGAACGAAGAAGCCTTTTTTGATGACAAGTATATCCCTGTACATCCGGCTCAGGGTACATTTATGTATATGCAGGCCAGAGCAGTCAATGCCCGCCATATATTCGAATTCGGAACTTCTTACGGTATCTCGGCCATATATCCGGGCAAAGCTGCCCGTGTGAAAACGGCGGAAAAGTAATCAGCACCGAATACCTGCACCATAAAGCAGAAGCCGCGAGAGCGAATATCGCTGAAGCAGGACTGTCTGATCATGTCACCATCCCGGAAGGCGATGCCCTCGAAACACTTAAAAGCATCGAAACCGATTTTGTGCTGCTTGACGGATGGCCGGATCTCGTTTTTCCTGTATTCAGGATGATCGCCCCCCGACTGAAAAAAGGCTGTATCATCCTCGTCGGTGATGTAAAGGGTTATACTCCCGCCATGCAGGATTATCTCGGCTATGTGCGCAATCCGGCCAATGGTTATCTGTCGGCTACCCTGAATCTGGAAAAGGCGCCGGAATACACGATCAAAACGTGCTGAAATTGTTACCGGTATTTCATACATTTGCTTCGGAAATAGCAGCTGACTGCCACCGGCTGATGATTTTTCTGAAAACGACGGATACTTTAAGCAAGTGAGCAATGTATAATTTTATAAAAAAGAGCATCGTACGTTTTTTTCCCGGTCTGACCAGACGATATGAGCCTGTCCTTCGCAAGGTGCTGGCCCGGGTATACAAAGGCGACCGTGTATATTGCACGGTCTGCGAAAGCAGCCTCAGCAGGTTTGTGGCACATCCTGCCGGTGATCTCTGTCCGGGCTGCGGCAGTCTGGGACGACACCGGAAACTCTGGTCCATACTGCAGGATCAGGTACCGCTCCGGCCGGAGGAGGCGATTTTGCATTTTTCTCCGTCCAGGCTCATCCAGAAAAAACTGAAGCAGCAGTTCCCTTATTATGTATCAACCGATTATGACGGTGGACTGCACACAGACAAAGCGCTTGATATAACCAATATAGAGGAGCCTGACAATACCTATCATATAATCATCTGCTATCATGTGCTCGAGCATATCATGGAAGATCATAAAGCAATCTCCGAGCTGTATCGTGTGCTAAAACCCGGAGGAAAAGCGATTATCCAGACGCCCTTCAGAGAGGGCTCTATCTATGAGGACTTCTCCGTCATCAGCCGGGAACAGCGGAAGCTTCATTTCGGGCAGGAAGATCATGTGCGTATATATTCCGCAGACGGCCTGAAACAGCGCCTGGAAGCTGCATCCTTTGAGGTAGAGGTATTATCCTTTCAGGAAGAGCCGGGAAACCGCTTCGGGTTCAAAACAGAAGAGTATATACTGATAGCCGGTAAACCTGCATAGCTATCCGGAAGGCCGGCGCTATGGCTCACTGGCCGGTCCGGAAACCGGTCAGGTATGTATCAGACAACCAGCACAAAAATTTTGCCTTAACACAACCTTCCGACCAGGTAGCCCGTTGAAGCAGAAAACCGGATCGGATGAGCATTATTGTCTGAATACAGATAACATATGATCCGCTGTACAGACACGATATTTACCCTGAAGAACAGCCATTGAAAACACAGAATACCGGTTTCCTGCATATTGCCTGTTCTGCCGGAAACCGGAAACTGACCAAAGAAATCCATATACCTGACACACTACTCTCCCGGTGTCCGAATACAGACTCCGGATCGCTGCGCTGAGAAATGAATCAGACGAAGGAACTTAAATTAATACACGGAACAACTTAATTAATCACTTTTAAAATACACAAATAATGGATGCTCAGAAAGTAGACATGTTCCTTATGAACAACAGTAAATTTTTTGAAAGCCACGTTATCGGGCAGATCAGAGAGGAACTTTTAAATCTGGATGATTCCAAATGGCCTCTGGTACAAACCATACAATTCAAAGATCCGACTATCAGCCTGATTATTTCACTGATCGGCGGCGGATTGGGCATTGACCGCTTCATGATCGGTGATATCGGTCTTGGCGTAGGCAAGCTGGTTACCTGCGGTGGCTTCGGAGTATGGTCGATTATAGACTGGTTTATGATTATGCCCGCCACCCGCAAAAAGAATCTGGAAAAATTCTGGCAGGTACTGGTCTGATATGGCACTCCGCGGGCGTAACCTGTATCTGATACTATCGACCGCCTGCGCGGCAGGGTATATCTGGCTGTATTATCATCTGGCTTCTGCCGGCACCGGCACCTTCAGTGTCTGTATGATAAAACACGCTACAGGTATCCCCTGCCCTTCCTGTGGCTCTACCCGGGCCGTAGCAGAGCTCGTGAAAGGCCACTGGCATGAAGCCCTGCTGATCAATCCGCTCAGCATACTGATCGCTGCCGTGCTGATCACTGTCCCTGTATGGATACTGACGGATCTGCTTACCGGAAGCCGATCGCTGTATCGCAGCTACCATGGCATGGAGGCGCAGCTCAGAAAGCCGGCATATGCTATTCCGCTGATTGCCCTCGTTATGATCAACTGGATATGGAATATCTGTAAAGGACTATGATAAAGATTGAGAAATTTGAGTATTCACCCGGCGAACATGAAGCAGAAAAAGCATCCAACAGCTATCTGATGTCTGTGATCGCGCTTATGGCCGGTCTTCCCCTGCCGGTGGTAAACCTGCTTGCCACGTTCATATTTTATATGAGCTACCGCAGAGACACCTATTTTGTCCGCTGGCACTGCAAGCAGGCGCTGTACTCGCAGCTCAGCCTGTTTTTTGTCAACAGCTTCGGAGTCTGGTGGACAATATCTGTGATCGTATCCGGCTTTGAAGCAATAAGCAATGGCTATATAGCCTATATGCTGATCGTGCTTTTTCTGAACCTTGCCGAATTTATCGCCACCGTATATACAGCCATCAAGACCCGAAAGGGCCTCCATGTAAAATGGTGGTTTTACGGAGAGCTGACCGATCTGACCTGCAAACCCTGATCTATGAAAACAATTTTTGTACGTGGCATTCTGAGCCTTGGCATTCTTCTGGCTGTCTGGTCTGGCTTATCCCGGATCAGCTGGACCGGCCTTTTTCAGATCCGTGAAACACGGGATACGCTCAAAGAGGATCTGAGCAAAATCCTCTGGCAGATGATCGAAAAAAACGGCTCCGCCTTTGATGATCCCTACGTCACGCAGGCGGTAGACAGTATCATCAGGCATGTATGCCAGGCCAATCATATTGACCCGGAAACAGTCAAAGCCCATATTCTTTCCGAAAGCGAAGTCAATGCCTTTGCGCTTCCACAGGGCCACATTATTATACATACGGGACTGATCAAAGCAGCCGGCAGCCAGGACGAGCTGACCGGAGTAATCTGCCATGAGCTGGCCCACATCCGGCTCAACCATGTCATGCACAAGCTGACCAGGGAAATCGGCCTTTCCGTACTGATCTCCATGACGACCGGCCAGGGCGGAGGCGAGCTTATCAGACAGACCGCCAAAACACTATCCTCCAGTGCCTTTGACCGGAAAATGGAAAAAGAAGCCGATATAAAAGCCGTAGAATACCTGATCAATGCCGGGGCAAACCCGGAAGATTTTGCTGCGTTTCTATACAGGCTTGCGGACAAAGAGCCTGAATTTATGGGTTATCTCGGCTGGATAAGCACCCATCCTGACTCAAAAGAACGTGCAGGCTATATCATCGGGCACAGTCAGCAGAAGCAGGCTGAATACAAAGAAATTATCAGCGGGGAAACCTGGAATGAAATAAAAAGAAAACTGGAAGACCAGTCAGACAGGCTACAGTAAAACAGCAATCTATCAAACCGGTCAGTCAGCGCCTATGGATTTTTTAATGATTCAATGTATCCGGAATATCGTAGCGCTCCCTTCCGGAGAAGAGGAAAAGCTACGCAAGCACCTGCGGTATATCTCCATACCCAAAGGCTCGTATTACCTGAGCGCGGGTCAGGTGCCCCGCCGGTTCGGCTTTATCCGCCAGGGGCTGTGCCGCTATCTGTATATTGACCATAAGGGTACTGAATATACCAAAAACTTTGTCCCCGAAGGCCACTTTGTCAACTCCTATTCAGCCATGAAAGCCGGTGCGCCGTCGCATATGTATATCGAAGCGCTGGAGGACTGTATGATCGAAGATATCAGCTATACAGACTGGGAAGCCATTCGCTCCGGACATCCCTGCTGGAACCAGCTTCTGGTGATCATGCTGGAAAGAGCCTTTGGTGTCAAGGAGAAAAGGGAGCGGGAACTGCTGCTGCTGGAAGCAGGCGAACGCTACCGGGAGTTTCTCAGAGAGTTTCCCGGTCTGATCCACCGGGTCAGACAGCATCAGATTGCATCCTATCTGGGCATATCACCGGTTTCGCTCAGCCGGATCAGACACCAGAGCGATCCGGAGTAGTCCGGCCGGCTGCAACCATGGCCGGGGATTAACATAGGTTAATGCTTTTGAAACCGGCGCTTCTGTTCTTTGCATACATCAAACACCTGCACACAATGATGAAAGCAACGAACACCATACTCATTACCGGCGGTGGCTCCGGTATAGGCCTGCAGCTTGCACAGGCGCTGGATGCCAGAGGACATACCGTACTGATCTGCGGCCGCTCGGCGGCGAAGCTCCGGGAAGCTGCAAGACAATTGCCACAGGTTGCCACATTTGTCTGTGATATCTCCATCGAAAAAGACTGCCTGCGGCTATATGACTGGGTACAGCAGAATTATCCCGAATGCAACTGGCTCATCAACAATGCCGCTATAGCGCACCAGGGCGATTTTTTGCAGGAAGCAGCCAGTCTGCATCATGCGGAAACGGAATTTCAGACCAATATGCTGGCGCCCATACGGCTGTCCTATCTGTTTTTGCCCCATCTGCTGAAGCAGCAAAACAGCCGGATTATCAATATCAGCACGGGACTGGTCTATGCGCCTCTCCGGTCCTACCCGTTTTACAATGCCACCAAGGCAGCCCTGCACTCCTTTACGCAGGTGCTGCGGATGCAGCTAAAAAACAAGCCGGTGCATATCTGCGAGGCGCTGCTGCCGGTAGTCGACACACCCTGGCACAAAGGCAGGCAGCCGGACGGCGCTATTTCGCCCGAAGAGGCCGTAAAGGAAATGCTTGAAAAAATACAGAAGAATAAAGCGGAAATACGGGTTGGTAAAGTAAAGCTGCTGTATCTGCTGGCAAGGCTCTCTCCTGCGCTTGCCTCGCGGATTATCAACAGGAATGCCTGAAAACCTGCCAGACATCCACTACAGGGAGCTGCGCAAAAGCTCCCTGTAGGCCAATCCCTCTCCAGTCACCCTTCTTTCTGCTGGTGACTACCAATTCATACTACCTCGCTTAAGTGACCAGTAGCTTATTTTAAGAAAACAAGCAGTATTCATTCATTCCAAAGACATAAAAACGAGCATCGCCTTCACTGACCACAGCACAATGATAAGCGCCATAGTGCACACTAAAAATAATGTACTTAAAAATTGCAGTGTATGGTATCCGGTTTGTATACTTGCGCTCGTAATTAACCGGAATAATTATCCACATTTATCAGTCTGTTTAGAATAAATCCTGATTTTGGTTAGTTTTGCCGCCCGTTTACTACATGACCGGACGGATGCAAGTCAGGATGGTCATAGAGTCAGAATGTTTTTATCAGTAAGTAAAAAGAATATATGTAATATTTCCATTAACCTGGCCAACACCGTCCCGGATGATAATCCTGCTTATTTTTCAATACGTTTTTATATGAAAAAACTCAATATACCAAGCCTTATTACTCTGATTTTATATGGACTGCCACATATATCCATTGCCCAGATTCAGCCTACTCTGCCACCTTCTCCGACAGCCTCGGCCATCGGCAGGCACATTGACAACCCGGTATCACACTACACAGGCACTCCGGATATTGCCATTCCTCTGTATGAAATTAATCTGAAAAACCTGACGGTACCGATTAGCCTCCAATATAATCCGCAGGATATACAGGTAACTACCATCCCCTCCAATGTCGGGCTTGGCTGGTCATTGAATGCCGGAGGCGTTATTACAAGAGCGGTCAAAGATGTCCCGGATGATGAGCATCACGATTACTGCAACGGAAGTGAGAATTACAATACCTTGCTGATGTACAGCATGTCGGGTGAATATCCCTATTGCAACTGGGGCTATCTCTACGCTATCTCAGAAAGCCACATTACAGATCCTAATTCTAATCAGCCTCTGTACCAAAACACCCAAACATACAATCTAGATCTGGACGCTATATATGCCAATCGTGGCACTACAACACCTTATAGAGCCATTATTTACAACTTTGGCAACTCATTCTGGGGTATTCCCAATCCAGGCAATCCTACATTCGACGAACAAGCAAATACATGGAGGCATCTCTTCGGATATGAAAGTACCGAAATCCGGTTATTTGCGGATCTGGAACCGGATATTTTTTATTATAATTTTCCGGGATACAGCGGCAAGTTTGTCTTTGATGTTGAGAACGGCAGCCCTAAGATCAGGACGATCCCTTACCAGGATCTTACTTTCACCTATGAAACCAGTCCCTCAACGCGAAAGCTGACCGCATTTACCGTCACCGATCCTGGCGGAAACAGATATCGTTTTGATCAGGTCGAGACGACCATGTCCTGGAATTATGATTTTACATACAGACAGCAGCGTACCTATAACTCGTCTTGGTGGCTGTCAAGTATCGTGACACCATATGGAGAAACATTAAATTTCACCTATGAAAATGAAGTAGTCGACAGCGAGTTTACAACCGTAATGAACCCCGACAGCGAAGCGATGCTTCGTGCCAACCAGAATAATGATCCAAACGAGCTGAATGTCTTAAGACGTGTCGGATATGTCAGCAATGCGAAAAGAATACGCGAAATCTATACGAATGATACCCGCCTGGTATTTGATGCTACACATAGCCGCCAGGACCTTGGCGGTGAGAGCAACGCCAAAGCCATAACATCCCTCACCGTTCATTATATTAATCAACATCATAACATTTCCAGAAGAATCAAAAAAATCAATCTGGGCTACGGGTATTTCCACGGCCATGATGCTTCAAAGAGACTCCGGCTTCAGACTATTCAGGAATTCGGAGAATCAGACCTGACGTTCGTACCCTATTATACACTGGGATATTCGTATTATGATCAGGAACCTTCCTCCAGCAGCTGGAAAAAGTTTCCCAAACGCGACAGCTACGATACAGACTTATGGGGTTATTACAACGGAGCAGGCAATGTGACTCCTGTTCCCAGCCACCATGTCTATCCCGAAAACTATCCCCAAGGCGATCTGCGCATGTACAGCATATATGAGAAAAGCTCCTATACCGGGCGGCATTTCACTACTGTAGGCGGCAACAGACGCCCCAATGCCGACTATATGGCTATCGGAGTGCTTAATAAAATCACCTATCCCTCCGGTGGCTCTGTTTCTTATCAGTTCGAACCCCATTCGTTTATACTGGACGGAGAAGAGGAAATAGGCGGCGGACTCCGGATTTCAGCCATCGTAAAAGACAACGGACAGGGAGAAAGCATTACCCACAGGTACCGCTATACTAAATCCATTGCCAACAGCACCTCATCCGGCAAAATCGTTTCTCTGCCCATGTATGCCAATTTGCCCAACACCATAGATCTGGACAATCCCACTACGTCAACCGCTTCTGAACTGGCACTAAAAACCAAACTCAGCGCATTCTCATACTCCGTCTCCGAGCTGGGGAGGACCACCGGGTCCAATGTAGGCTATACCAATGTAATTGAATATATATCAGCCAATGCAAACTCCTACCCTGACGGGCGCACCGAATATACCTTTTCCTTTCCTGCTGCCTTCGGCGAGATGAACGATACAGAAGGAGTCGGATGCAGCCTTGCCGAAAACGGGATATGCGAAGGACTCTATCAGACTACCAGGGTGCATAATTTCTTTATGTACGGAGACAACAGGAATGACGCCTATCTGAACTATTACCCGGAGAGTTCCCTAAGCCATCTGACCCCGCCCAATCCAAATTATGACTGGAACAGAGGATTGCTGCTAAAGAAAAAGTATTACGATGCAACTAGCCAGCTGGTGGCAGAGGAATCGCATAGCTACCAGAACTACTACCCCAACGGGCAAACGGCTCCTCAAAAGGTTTATGGCATAAAAATGACCGAGTTTAACCCTTGGTCGGATTTTAACAACGACGGAAATAATGACAACTATGGACGCCGGTACCCGTTCAGAGTAGCCAAGTATGAAGTGCTGACCGGGGTGGCCAAAGTCCCGGCTTCGGTGACTACCACCCGCTACGATCAGGGCAATCCGTCCAAGAGCATCAGCACCACGACCTGGTATACCTACGGCAGCTCCCGTGTCAAAAAGCTGACCGAGAAACGCACCGATCAGTCCGATGGCAGCCAGCTGGTGAGCAAATACAAATATGCCGCTGATTACTTCCCTTCTTCTCCGCCGCCGGATGAAGGCGTTTCTATCCCTCTTATACGACAGATGAAGGGAACGCTGGTGGAAGAAGCACAATTTGTACGTCGCAGCGGCACGGACAGGCTTATCGGTGGCCAACTGACTACCTTCCATGAGTATATCAGCCTGCCTGTGCCCTATGGCCGGTATACGCTGCAAACCGCCAGTCCGCAAAGCAGCTATACCGCATCCGAGTATCAGGGGCCTGTTTTCTCCTTCAACAGCCGCTACCAGCGCGATCTTCTGTGCAGACGCTACGACAGCCAGGGCAACCTGCTCGAAGCCAGCACCCCGGACGACACCAGAATCTGCTATGTCTGGGGCTATCAGGGCCGCTACCCGGTGGCCAAAGTAATCAATGCCACCTACAACGAGATCGAAGCCCTGCTGACAAGCAATGATTTCAGCTACCTGATGAACGGAGCCATGGTCGAGGTCTTCGGCCCCGGTTATCCTCCGGAGTATATGCATACTCCTCAGGATATACGGCTTATCATCAACAAGCTGCGTACCGGCCTGCCCAATGCCCAGGTATATACCTATACCTATGAGCCGCTGATCGGTCTGCGCAGCGAAACCAGCCCCGCAGGCATTACCACCTCCTACGAATACGATAGCATGGGCCGCCTGCAGGTCATTAAGGACCACGACGGCAATATTGTGGAGATGCTGGACTATTTCTACAAAGGACACGACTAGAATCTACGGACATTAAAAAAACAAGCAATACCATGAACTACCTGACCCTACTTATCAGCCTCATTCTTTGTTCCCTGAGCGCTCAGGCGCAGACACCGGACAGTCTGCAGCTTACCAACCAGCAGATCACCGAAGCGCTGCTCGACAAGGCCGTGCAGTACCTGGACCTGCAGCCGGAGCAGCATCCCGGCTTTCAGGAAACCGTCTATACCTACCTGGAGCAGGCACGGCTCTATTTGGTGCAGCACAACAACGATTCAGCCCTGGTCACAAACTACCTGGACCTCCAGTGGCCAACGCTGTTAAGCGAAGCCCTGCGCCCGGTTCTTAGCACAGAGCAGTCACGCGGACTCAGCGAGCGCATCCACATACAGCGCGAGCGCCGCGACATAGACCAGCGCCGGGGCTACCGCCACCAGCCGCAGGAATATCTGTTTTTCTTTTAATCACATCGTTTTCGTCTGCTTATGAATTTTTACCATACCCTATTATTACTGCTGTTTTGCGCGGGCAGCACACTGGCCAATACTGCCACCATTACCCTGCGTCCCGGCGCCGCTCAGGGCAAGGATGCCAGCATCGGCCACCATGCCAACAGCAGTATTGTTGCCAATACAAACTATGGCAATGCGACCTATCTGGAGTCCTCCGCATGGAGCACCGGCGTCGGCCTGATTCGTCTGCGCAGCCTGCTGCATTTCGACCTGCAGCACATACCTGCCAATGCCGAAATTCTACAGGCAGAATTATACCTCTACCATCATCCGGGGCATTCGCACAGCGGATCCAACGCAGGTAAGATCAACCGGATTACTACTTCCTGGAATGAGCAGAGTGTAACCTGGAACAACCAGCCATCGGTCAGTACCGCCAATGAAGCCTTTATACCCACGACACTGTCTTCAACGGAAAACATACAGGTCAATGTGACCGCACTGGTGCAGGATATGATCAGCAGTCCCGGTACAAGCTACGGGTTTCGTATCCAGCAGGTCAACGAAACCAGTCACCGCGGTATGGTCTTTGCCAGCAGCAATCATCCCGACCCGAACCTGCATCCAAAGCTGGTGATTACCTATTCCGAAATCAGAGTGCTGACCCTGCAGCCGGGCGCCGAGGGCAAAGATGTCATGATCGCCGGCAAGCAGGCCAATCCCATATGGGGCGATGAGCCGGACTGGTTTGCCATGGCTTCCAGCATCATCACGTTTCGCTCCCTGATCGACTTTGATCTGAGCGCGCTGCCACCGGACGCCGTGATCGTGAGCGCCCGCCTCAGCCTCTACAGCAATCCGGGGCTGCCGCACAACAACAGCCTGTCCAATGCCTGTCTGCTGCAGCGTATTACCCAGCCCTGGGGCGAGCATACCGTGACCTGGAGCACCCAGCCCGCTACCTCGGTCGTCAACGAGGTCTATCTGCCGGTCTCCCTGCATGCAGCCCAAGACTATGAGGTAGATGTCACCCAGCTCTACCGCGATATATGGGCCAATCCCACGCAGGGACACGGCCTTATGATCCGGCTGGCCAATGAAAGCAATCTCGGCGCTTCCCTTGCTTTCTGCTCCGGTGATTACAGCAATCCGGCGCGGCGGCCCCGACTGGAGATACGCTACCGTGTCTGCCAGCCGCAAACAACGGATCGCAATTACCTGCGGCGGGAGCAGCCGCTGAAGGCCGGCTTCTACACTACCACTACTCTGCAAAACACCTCCGGGCAGAACAAGCATACCCGAACCACCTATTATGACGGACTGGGCCGCCCCATACAGGAGGTGCATCGGGCCGGCAGCCCACAGGGCTTTGACCTGATACAGCCCATCGAGTACGACAAGCAGGGACGGCAGCTCAAAGACTACCTGCCCTACCCCGGCTGCAGCAATGAAGGACACTTTGATCCGAACTATACAACCGGACTATTCAACTTCTATCACCAGGCCGACCGGCTGCCGGATACGGACTATCCTTTTGCCCTGAAAGTAACCGACAACTCCCCTCTCAACCGGGTGCTGGAGCAGGGAAGCCCGGGCGATGTCTTCCAGCCCGGTGGCGGGAAAACACGCAAGCTCTCGGAACGAAGCAATAATGCCAATGAAGTACGGCAGTGGATATATAACCACAATCTGCACAATGCGCTGGGCAATGGTTTTTACCCGGCGGGACGGCTCAGCGTATCGGAAACCGAAGACGAGGACCAGCGCAAGGTATGGGTATACAAGGACAAGGCGGGAAAAACCATACTGGAAAAGCGCACAGGCAGCACGGCTGCCGAATACCTGGAAACCTACTATGTATACGATGATCTGGGGCGCCTGTGCTATGTAATACCCCCCATGGCTACGGCCAATCTGGCCTCTGTGAGCTATCTGGTGTCTGATACGGGCAGCTTCAGGCATCAGTGGATTTACCACTACCGCTATGATGAGCGGGGACGCGTCATTCACAAAAAAGTACCGGGTATGGAGGTACAGCTTTTTGTCTACGACAAAAAAGACCGTCTGGTACTCAGCCAGGACGGGCGCCAGCGCCCCAACCGGGAGTGGATCTATACCAAATACGACTGCTTTGACCGCCCGGTAATCAGCGGGATCTATATACCCGCCGATCCCTGGGGACAGAGCGATATGCAAAATCTGTTCAACAGCCTCAATGCGACGGCCGGCGTAAATGAAGCGCCCTCCGCATCGGGTCCTCATGGCTATACCGCCAATCTCTGGCCCAACAACCCGGCCAGGATGGAAGCCCTTACGGTCAACTACTACGACCACTACGATTTTGACCGCAACGGGACACCGGACTACAGCTACCTGCCGCAGGGACTCAGCGGAGAGGCCAGCCCCTTGCTCAGCGCCAAAGGCCTGCCTACCGGATCAAAGGTAAAGGTGCTGGGCAGCGCCGATACCTATCTGTGGACCATTACCTATTACGACAACAAGCTACGCCCCGTACAGGTGCGCGGAAGCAACCATCTCAACCCGACCACGGTATCGGATGTGCATACCAGCGTATACGACTTCCGGGGCAACGAGCTGCGCAGCAAAACCCTGCACAATGCCGGCAACGGCGAGATTGCCCTGCATCAGCGCAAAGACTATGACTATACCGGCAGACCGGTGCGCAGCCATATGCGGGTCAACAACGAAGCCGAAGTGCTGATGGCCGCTTACCAATACGACGAGCTGGGCAGACTGCATGAGAAAAACCTGCACTCCGAGGACCAGGGCCGCAGCTTCCTGCAAAGCGTGGACTACAGCTACAACCTGCGGGGAGCGCTCACGCATATAAACAATGCTGCGCTCAGCAACGACGGGGTCAATAATAATGACGGCAATGACCTCTTCGGCATGGAGCTGTACTATGAGACCCTCTCCGATGCGCCGGGGCAGACAGCGCTGTACAACGGCCATATATCGCACCTGCGGTGGAAGGGCGCCAATACCCATACCTCGCTCATACCGCAGGGCTACAACCTGGAATACGACTACGGCAACCGGCTGACCAATGCCCGCTATGTGCAAAAGCCGTCCTCCACCTGGCAGGCCGCCAACGGCTACAGCGAGACAGGCATGAGCTATGACCGCAACGGCAATATTCTCAGTCTGAACCGCTACAGCAATGGCACGCTCATAGACCAGCTCAGCTACAGCTACAAAGGCAACCGCCTGATCAAGGTGGAGGATGCCATTACCGGTACCGCAGGCTTCCGCAACGGGGTAAATATACCAGAGGAGTACATATATGATATCAACGGCAACATGACCAATGATTTCAATAAAAACCTGCCGGTACAATACAACCATCTCAATCTGGTCAGCAAATATCTGCGTATGAGCAGTGATATCGAGTTTACCTACGATGCCTATGGCAACAAGCTTACGCAACAATACCGGTTGAGTAATGGTAAGGTTGCATCGGCTTATCAGTATGTGGGGCCTTTTCTGTATATCCAGGAAGGCCATCCCTGCACCGGTCCCGCCTGTCTGGGCTCTCCCACCATACAGACAGCCGAGGGCCGTATCAGACCCGGCACCGGCGGCTACAGCTACCAGTACGATCTCAGGGACCATCTGGGCAGCGTGCGTATGACCTTTGACAAAAACCCGACGACCGGACTGGCCCGTATCATACAGGAAGATCACTACTATGCTTTTGGCGGAAAGCTGGCGGGCCGCTCCTACGACTTCTCGAACGGCAACCGCTATACCTATACCGGACAGGAGCATATGGATGAGGTGGATGTATACGACCACGGCGCCCGTATGTATGATCACCAGCTGGGCAGATGGCATGTGGTGGACCCGCTCGCGGAGAAATTACGGTCTTGGTCTCCTTATACAGCTATGAAAAATAACCCTGTCATGTATTATGATACAGATGGACGTTTTCCTATTCACATCGCGGTCGGCGCAGCAGTAGGCATAACCGGAGCACTAATAAAAATGCATATGGAGCCAGGGGGAATAAACTGGCGCAGCAGCCGCACATGGAGCAAAATCGCTATCGGCGGACTTACCGGCGGGATTATAGCAGCCGCACCTTTTTCCCCTATGGGAATAGCAATTGTTGGTTTAACAGCAACAGGCGGAGATCTAGGAGATCAAGCGATCGATTACTTCTTCAACAAGAAAGCAAACATCGATCCGTTACAAGCTGTACAAAATGCCGGGGTAACCATGGCTATAGCTGGTGTCGGGGGCAAAGTCGTCGCCACTGCCTACAAGCATGGTCGCGATGTATTGCATGCTACCGGCAAGGTTCCTTGGTATCGGCACTACCCTAATCTTAGCACGAGTGTTGTCAATACCGGTTTCGATGTAGGTCGCTTTATGCTAGAAAATCCAGCTGTTTTTTCACCCATTCAGACAATGAATCTGGAAGAGCATCTCGTAAGTCCCATAGGAAGCTTCGATCAAATGCCGGAAAGCAATATCAACCTGGAAATGTCGAGCGAAATAATAAAAATTCACTATCTTGACTACTATGACCCTGCTCACAATGAGGATACCCAACCTCCTCTTAAGGGAGACTGGCAAAAAAGTAGTAATCACTAATTAAAAGTATGGATTTATATGAAAATGAATTTAAAAATAAGTGAAACATATAGCAACAATGTAGTTAATAGTAATATCAACCACATACCAGTCAATAATTTCAGTAGTTACAAGCAATTACAAACACATAGCCTGATTAATGGTATTCCCCTTTTTATCATCATTATAGTGGCAATCGTAACGTTTACTTTAGATTACGTGATGATTGGAGCTACATTTGTCTTTATAGGTTGTTTATACGGTTTAGTATTTGGAATAATTACCTATTTATATTCAAACTCCCGTCTTTATATTCAGCACAACGGAATATTTGTGAAAAGAGGAAAAAATGAGGTTTTTATTCCATGGCTGGTCATCAAAGAAGTCAAATTTGAAAACACCATTGGCAATGGTATTGAAACAGTTATGCCACCAATCCGACTTAGGATCTTTTATTCCGATAGCTCAGGAGATAATGAGTATATCGTATTTCTGTATAAATACCGGTTCAAAACCCCACGTTTTCTCTACTATAAGTTACTAAGCCTGATCGGGACTATTCCGGAAGCAAGACACCTGCTGCCGGAGCAACTGCTTGAGAAAACAAGCTGAAAATAAGTAGAAAAAATAGTGGCTAAGCAAAAACAGCAACTGTATCTTGAAAAATCATATACCTGTAAATCAATTTTCCGATAAAAAAGAAATGGAAATATATGGTTTACTAAGCTGGAGTCCAATCTTTATTGCAGGAACCGTAACATTTATATTAATCTATTATGAATATTACTATTGCGGAATATTTGCTGGTATATTGACATTCATTCTGGGAATACTATTCACTGCAACGAACTTGCATTCCAACGCACGGATATATATTCAACCGAACGGGCTTTTGGTAAAAAAAAGGAAAAGCGAAACATTTTTCCAATGGAGTGATATAAAAGAGTTCGTATTCAAAGATACCATGGCTGAAGGTCTGGACACTGTACAGCATCCTATTCGGCTGGTGATTGTTTATGAAACAGAACAAAAGCAGGAAGAATTATCGCTACTCCTTTGCAAACACTGGTTCAGAACCCCAACTTTCCTGTACTACAAATTACTAAGCCTGATCGGAACTATCCCGGAAGCAAGACATCTGCTGCCGGAGCGACTGCTTGAGAAAACAAGCTAATATGTGAACTACTAATAACTGAATAAAAACAGTAGTCTTAAATTAGAGCCATGGGTTTATCCCCGTGGTCGGTGTGTCTTCTATCCCGTGGTCGGTGTACCATCTCTCTATCCCGTGGTCGGTGTGTCTTCTCTCCGCGGTCGTGTGGCACACCGACCGCAATGTATATAGCTGGTAAGTAAAAGAATGGGAAAGAAGTATATTAAAATTCCTGATTACAGAGAATATTTCGGTTAATTTACCTACCTGATTCACCGTATTTATATTCCGGCCTGTGTACCACAGACCGGGGGAAAGATTATGCTTTAGATATTAGCGAAGGAATTGATAAAAAATTAGGAGAGGTTAAAGTTTATGAAAAAAATAGTAGATAATTGGATATTAATAAATTATTGTGGACAAAAAATTGGACAATTCAATTCAAAAAATATCTATAATGATTTAATTAACATTTCAACCTCTCAAATAACAGTATTACTTTGTATACCAATATATTGGTTACTTATTAAAACAGATATTATCTCATTACCACTAGTTGTCGTACTGGTAGTAATCACATTCGCAATGGTTAGATATTTTACCCAAGAAAAAATTTCAAAACATTATGTTAATGATCTAGAACGAAAATATAAAGCTCTTGATAGAAAAGTGCGTATTATCAATTTCATTATAGCTATTGTTCTCACAGGCGCCAGTATTGTTCTTTTTGGTCTTTCATTCTGGATTTTGTATTAAGTATTTCTCAGCCAAGCGCTCAGCAGAAAAATATGTATATGATGAGCGATGCGCTGGCAAACTGGTCCAGTAATATTATTCTCTCCATACCATGGATTTTATTTTAATAACGGGTAGCTTCTTCGTGTTATATATATTTCTATTCAACAGAAAAATATTAACAAGATATAATCGGGTCATTTTTGTAGTCTGCATTCTATGTTTTATAACAGCATACTTATTGCAGCATTATAATGTAAAAGGTGGAGAAGCATTAAAGATTCCTCTATCCCGTGATCAGTGTGTCTTCTCTCCGCGGTCGTGTGGCACACCGACCACAATATATATAGCTGGTAAATAAAAGAATGGTAAAGAAGTATATACAAATCCCTGATTACAGAGAATATTTCGGTCAATTTACCTACCTGATTCACACTATTTATATTTCGGCCTGTGCGCCACAGGCCGAGGAAAAGCTATCGCACATTTGGAACAGCTACAGCTACGGCATTAGGAATTTATAGCACAGCTGGTGCAGGAGCACTCATTGGTGGAGTATTTATTTTGGGAGAACATGCATACGATGGTTGGATAAAACATGTACAACCCTTTAATGTAGGTTGGTAATTATAAAAAAAATGAAGCATACGTATAAAATCACCAAATGGAACGAATGGAAAAATTTTAATCCGATTTTTCTAACACTAATAGGATTAGCACTCGCAGGTCTTTTCGTGTTTTATTTTAGAAACCCGGACGATAATTTTGGAGATTTTCTTCCATTTTTAGGAATAGGTTTTTTGTTGCTTTTTATACCAATATCTATCATTCACCTGAAATATGACGCAATTAATGAAGGAATGGAGATGATTTACGATGAGGAAGAAAAACGGGTCGTGATTAAAAATACGAAGAAAAATACCCTATCCGAGTTTAGTCTGGATGATATACACTGTATATACCATACCATGAGCCTTCCCATGCTTGAAAAAAGGATGCACTGGTTTCCATGGGATGGCTATAACTACTCCGATATATATCTGAAAAACGGAGAGAAGCACCGGATTACTAGCCTAATGGTATACAGACTGGAGCTGCCTGTCGGTGATAGATATGAAGTAATTACACGTTTTTATCCCTATCCCGGAAAGCTTTAATATTCATCCAGCTCCGCGAAAGCACAAGCCATCGCTACGCTTATCCCGTGGTTGGTGTGCCGTCTCTCCGCGGTCGCGTGGCACACCGACCGCAATGTATATAGCTGGTAAGTAAAAGAGTATTTGAATTCCTGATTACAGAGAATATTAGACGCCGTGGCTGGTACCGATGGCTTCTATCCCAAACTCTTTAAATACTATAACAAAGATTGCAAGAATTGGTGGGATAACGGGAATCGCAGCCTCATGGGGTATTGCTGGAGTTGAGTTCTATAATAAAAAAGATAACACGTCCACTTGGGTTAACGCCGGATTAAATACAGTGATACTAGGCACAGGAATTGCCGCTACCATTTTTACAGCACCAGTACTTGGAACAATAGCAGGGGTTGCAGGAGTTACATATGGCGTTGGTTATTTTCTTTATGGAAAAGAGATGGACAACCATATTAATACTAACTTTGGATATAGATAAATAATATGAAAAAATTTAGCATAACAGCAATTGATTGTCCTAGCCCCCTAATCGACTGGACTAAATTTGGGAAATAATTTAGTAGAGTTAAATTAGTAAATCAATGGGAAAAACAAGAAGACATTTTAGTGTAGAACAGAAGATGCAGATCCTTCGGGAAGC
>Ga0206107_1000104_pt1 | contig 76059 bp, 74 predicted proteins | sample 2B0metagenome_FD_148652 | JGI IMG/M metagenome (GOLD analysis project Ga0206107, IMG submission 148652) | Enriched microbial communities from leaf-cutter ant dump, University of Wisconsin, Madison, United States - 2B0 | ecosystem: Environmental > Terrestrial > Nest > Insects nest > Nest dump...
TTTCCTGATAAAAAAGTGGAGCAAAAAATCAAGGCTTCGGAAAAATGGCTAAAAATTGTCTTTCCCGGCTAATACCGATTGGATATCCATAATAGATCAATGGAATTGATCTAAACGGCTATCACATTGGCATTATACGATTAAACTTTGGTATCCGAAATAATTCCGTTTAGTATAAGAAAAACGAGTTCCGGCATTAGGTAAAACCCCGCAGTGGTACAACTTTTGAACGAATTGCATTACCCAACAGTAGAATATGGTGTTTTTCTTTTAACGCCGTTCAGGCCAATTTTCGTAACGCCATTTTTCCAAGGCCAACATATAGTTTGTTTTTTACGGGACAATATTGGTTTTGTACCAAAAATTTGTACTAAAGAAAATTTCGTGAGGCTTTATATTTATTTAGTTTCATCTCCATTTCCCCGGGGCTGCCGCCCCTTGCCCCCAACTTCAAAATATGGATTTTAAAAATTCGAACCAAAAATTTCCCCTGAAGAAAATTTAGTGAAGCTTTATATTTATTCAGTTTCATGCCCCCGGGGCTGCCGCCCCTTACCCCCAACTTCAAAATATGGATTTTAAAAATTCGAATCAAAAATTTGCGCTGAAGAAAGTTCAGTGTGGCTTTATATTTATTCAGTTTCATGCCCCCGGGGCTGCCGCCCCTTGCCCCCAACTTTAAAATATGGATTTTAAAAATTCGAACCAAAAATTTCCCCTGAAGAAAATTTAGTGAGGCTTTATATTTATTCAGTAAAACTAAAGTAAACAGGTTTTCAATCAAATAGAGGTTCGCTAAAAATGTGGTATTACTACATGCTCCGAAGGAAAAGTAAGCGTCTTTGAGAAAAAACAACGACTCACAAATGCTGTCAATCGTTACTAATTTTTATTGTGTTTGCCCAATGTTTTTCTTGCCGTGAACCTTGTGTGGAATCGAAAAAACTTTACTTTCTTCATTTCTCCGGTTAACTGTACTTTTGAACTGATTTGCTTTTCAATATCTTTTACATGAGGAGTTATCCCTTTTTTCTTTTAATGTTTTGCCTGTTTTTACTTTCCTGCGCCCCAAAACACATTAGCACCCCTGCCGCAAATTATGAAAGGGTGATCGACAGCTTGGTTAAAGTAATCGTACTAAAACCCGATACAACCCGGCTTATTTTCGATTCCATTCCGGAGAGCAGTGCATATACCAGCAATTTTGGTTTGCGAAAACCAAACTATATCATCATCCACCATACAGCTCAGGATAGTTGTGCGCAAACATTGAACACTTTTGCAAAAACGGAATCGCAGGTGAGTGCTCATTACCTGATTTGCAAAGACGGAACCATTTATCATTTGCTGAACGATTACCTGCGCGCCTGGCATGCAGGAGCCTCGTTTTGGGGTGCAAACCGCGATATCAATTCGGCATCTATCGGTATTGAACTCGATAATAATGGCGTTAATCTTTTTCCGGAAGTTCAAATACATAACCTGATTGCCTTGTTGGATACCCTTACCAAAGAATACAATATTCCTTCTGCCAATATTCTGGGCCATGCAGATGTTGCGCCGGGCAGAAAGTTTGATCCCAGTGCGGTATTTCCCTGGAAGGAACTTGCCGATTCAGGATTTGGCCTTTGGTATGGCGACACCAGCCAGATTCAGCCTCCCCAATACCGTGTAGATACAGCTATTGCATTGCGAATAATCGGCTACGATGTATCTAATTTGCCCGGCGCCATTTTATCTTTCCGGCTGCATTTCCTGGGTTCAAATAAAACAGGTCCGCTTTCGGAAGCAGAAATGAAAGTACTGTATGCCGTGATGCGGCGCTATCTCTGATGAGAATTTATGTGCGGGACATAAAATATTTCCCAATCACCGGCATCCGCCTCAGTTCTTTTGCTTCAATTCTCGCAACGAACCAGCTAAAACCGCCAAGAAGAATCAATCCGGTTAAAATAGAAAACCAAAGACCTGGAGTAACTAACGAGGTGATGATCCAATGCAACAGGTAAACGAGTACAGCTAATACCAGGTAAGCTACCAGCTTTTTTACCGCATAAGGAACGGGGTAGTGCTTTTGGCCAAGGATATAACTGCATACCATCATAAAAAGATAACAACAAAAAGTTCCAAGCGCCGCACCGGTATAATGTAACACCGGAATCAGGGTAACATTTAATACAATGGTAATGATGGCTCCTCCAATGGTGATCATGGCGCCATAAGAATTTTTTGCAGTGAGCTTGTACCAGATGCTCAGGTTATAATAAATACCCAGGAAAATATTTCCAAGCGCAAGCAATGGCACCACCCTGAGGCCCTCTGCCCATCCTGCATTGGCAAATGTGAGGAATATCCATTTAAAAACATCGAGAAAAAGGCCAACAAATAAAAACATAAAGCAACAGGCGATCACAAAAAATTTCATCACCCTGGCATACGTCTTTTGTGCATTTTCATGTTTACTCTGATTAAAGAAAAAAGGTTCGGCCGCCATTCTGAATGCCTGGATCATGATGGTAACCAGCAACGCCAGCCTGAAAATATTTGCAAACACCCCAAGTTCATGATCAGCCTCCACTTTGGGGAGATCAACTACGTGCCGGTATATAAGCCGGCTCAATACATCATTCACCATTCCTCCCAACCCAACAATGATTAAGGGTGAACTGTATTTCATCACTTCTTTCCATAACCCCCAACTGAATTTAAATTGTACTTCCCGTATTTCTTTCCACAGAATAAACAACACAAACAAACTCCCGCACAGGTTTCCCAAAAGGTAATAACCCAATCCTGTTTTCGGAGAATAGATGAGGGAGAGCAAACTATCCGGATGGTTTTTAATGATTGCCGGAATAACGCCTAAAAACAGGATAACAATGATCAGGTTGATGACAATACCTGATACCCTTGCAAAGGCATAACGCCTGGGCCTGTTTTCGATCCTGAGTTTGGCAAATGGCAGGGTATTTAAATTGTCAACCGCAATAATGGCGATCATCCATAAAACATAATCCGGATTTTCATTTAAATCGGCAATGTTTACAATCGAATCTCGGAAAAGGTACAGCGCTATCGAGAAAACAATGGTGGAGATCAGTAATGAAACAGAAAGCGTACTGTATAATTTTCGTTTATCCCCGGTTTGGGAAAACCGGAAAAAGGCGGTTTCCATTCCATAGGAATAAACCACATTCAGAAAGGGAATGATGGTATAAACCTGAACAAGATCGGCGGTTTTTTCGGGGAGTGCAATAAAAAATGGCAACGCCATATTCATCAGGTATCCCAGAAACCGGCTCGCAATAGTAGGTACACCATACCAAAATGTTTGCCCTGCCAGTTGTTTTATATTACTCAATCTGTTCCTTTATTTATCTCCAAAAATAAATCTATTCTTTTGCCGAATATCAATGCTTTGCAATAAGTTATAAATCATATCGTTTTTAGTTGCATATTCGGTATCCATATCAACAATCATGAAATATTCAAAGATTGCGCTCGTTCTTTCTGTTATCAGTTTTTTATTATTGATTACGGTGATTTTCAGCCCACAACAATATGATATTATTGAATGGAGGAATCCGGTGTTAATGCCGGGTGTTTTGTTTCCATTTTTATTTTTGAGTTGGGTGCTGGCACTGTTTGCCATTGCATTTAATTTCATCCATTCGGAGCGTTCATTAGTATTCAGCAATGTATCTCTTCCCGGGAAAATCAAATGGATGCCATTGTTTATTTCTATTCCTTCATTGATTTCATTTAGCTGGTTTCTTATCCGGGTATCCTCAGGTTATTTAAGTTGATCAGTGGCTGTCGAATGTTTGTTGCATAATGATGCCGTTATCGGGAGCGTATTTTTTATTTTTTGTCAGGCTGCTGTCGGTTAAGGTATATATGAAATAGGTCAATTGGTTTTTTTCCAGCAGGGTGAGGGGTATTCCGTTCTTTAGGAGGGGATCGAGGTTCGGATCATCCTTATTTAGTTTGCTGCGGTAATGTTCTATTACCTGGGGGATGCTGTAAATGCTTCCATCGTGCATATAGGGAAAGGTGAGTTGTGCATTTCTCAGGCTGGGCACTATAAATTTCAGGGAATCTTTGGGGTTGAGGGTGATGGCCTGCCTGCCAATATCTTTAAAACGGTTAAGCGGCATTCCGTTATTTCTGTAGCTGTTATCGGTAAACAGGGGCTCGGTATGGCAACCTGCGCATTTTTCTTTAAACAGATGATACCCCTTTAGTTCGTAAGCAGTAAATGTTTCTTCTCCCCTCATTACTTTATCGTATTTGCTGTTTGCACTTACGATGGAGCCGGTAAATTGTGCAAGCGCACGGAGTATCCGCTGCATATTTACTTTTGTACTGCCGAAAGCGGCTTTAAAAAGCCGGGCGTATGCTGTGTCTTTTTTCACTTTGGCCACAATGTTTTCGAGGGTTTCGCCCATTTCATTTGGAGCCGTCATGGGGCTTAAAGGTTGTACCTCCAGGTGGTTTATTCCACCATCCCAATGCATTTCGGTTTTCCAGGCCAGGTTAAATAACCCGGGGGCATTACGGGTGGTGAGGGTATTTGCCACGCCGTGGCTGAGGTCGTGATCGAAGGTTGCGAAGGCTGCAAACTGCTGGTGGCAACTGGCACAGCTTATCTGTCCGTCTTTGCTTAGGTTGCCATCATAAAACAACCGTTTACCAAGTATAAAACCTTCCAGGGTAAGTTCATTCTTCTCAAATATATTTTGCGGCGGGTTTGGCCATCCCTTTGGAATTTCGAGCTTCATGGGATGGGGTTTATAAAGCGATGAATTTTCTTCCTTTACCGCACTGATAAGGGCAATGCCCAACATGAGAAGGCCAAACAATATGAGTATGGTAAATCCTGATTTCATGGCAAAAGGGATATCGTTTTAATGCTGAACATCCCCTGAAAATTATCTGCAATTTTTTGAGCCAGTGCACCCATTGTCATGCACATGGGGTCTTCAGAAATTTTAATTTTATTTTTTCCATCCCAAACTTTATCGAGGTTAAGCACAATTTCCATTTGGGTGGTTTTTCCTGCAATAATTTCAAATGGTTCATTAAAAGTTATTCTTCGGGTTGCATTTAATGGCCCTTTATACCCCCCGATATGCCATTCAATCCTGTTGAGATCGGCAGTCGATTCCTGCGAATTTCCTTCTAATTTAAACATAATATATCCCGAGTTCCAGGTCCAGAACATATCGTTCATGGGATCAAGGGCGCCTTCCTGAGCGCCACTGCAATTGCTGGCGCTGTCCACACCAAGCAGAAAGGAAAATTCCCGGTATTTTCCCGGGGGCAGATCAAACTCCACATGGTTTTCTTCTGAAGCGGCATTAATCAATGTATATAAATCAATAATCCGGTTGTTGAAATTCCATTGCCCGGTATAATATTTTAATTTTTTGATGGTATAGGTTTCTCCAAATGGGTTACTGTATGTTGAATCCCGAACCACAATTTCCCTTCCATTGGCTTCCTGGTTAAATGATACCATTAGTTTTCCGGTTTGCTGGGCAAAGCAAAGGCTGTTGAGGAAGATTAGTGCAAGTGAAAGTAGAAAGTAGCTGAATTTATTCATTTCCCGATATTTTTCTTCTGCCTGCTTTTGTTTCAGCATTTTTTTTCTTTGCGTTAATCCTGTTTTCAATTGAGGTTGCTGTTGGCTTTGTAGGCGTTCTCTTTTTTCTTACCAGCAACGATTTAGCGATGGCTTCATTCATCTTTTTAACCACATTTTCCTTGTTTTCGATCTGCGTTCTTTTTTCGGAACTGCGAAAGCTAAGTTCACCGGAGGCATTCATTCTCTTTCCCAGTTTCAATTTAATTCTTTCCTTTTCTTCATCTTTAAATAAACGGCTTTTCTCAATATGCCAGAGGCCTTCCACCATGGTTTCTACTTTATTTACATTTTGGCCACCTTTGCCACCGCTGCGGGCGGTTTTGAACCTGATTTCCTTCGATACATCGGGCATAATTCAAAAATACTTAGAAATAGAGGCAATTCCGGCTGATATATTGCATGATTATGGTTAATATTTCGGTAGAAGGGAAAAAATGCACATTTTTGCATGAAACCTTAAGTTGATATGGGGAAGGCAATTTATCATTTATTGGCAGAGCGAAAGAGGCAGCAAAAAAAATCCTTTGCTGTGCTCATTGATCCCGATAAGGTAAACTCCGGTAACCTCAGTGAGCTGGTTTCGATGGCTGTAGATGCTGCTGTGGATTATTTTTTTATTGGCGGCAGCCTTGTGGTATCTCATTTTCTTGATGATGCGGTAAAACAGGTGAAAAAGGAATGTGATATTCCTGTAATACTTTTTCCCGGCAGCCCCTCACAGTTGAGCCGGTACGCAGATGCATTGTTATACCTCTCGCTGATCAGCGGCCGCAATCCGGAACTGCTGATTGGTCAGCATGTGATTTCGGCTCCGGCAGTAAAAAAGAGTGGGTTAGAGATTATGCCAACGGGTTATATGGTTATTGATGGCGGCGCCCCAACAACGGTTTCTTATATCAGCAATGCAAGCCCCATTCCTTCCGATAAAAATGAAATAGCGGTTTGCACGGCAATGGCCGGCGAAATGCTGGGAATGAAACTGATTTATATGGATTCGGGAAGTGGTGCGCATAAACCCATCACCGAAACCATGATTGCTGATGTGGCCGGGAATATAGAAGTACCCCTGATAGTAGGTGGTGGAATAAAAGACCCTGAAAAAGCTTATATGAATTGCAATTCGGGCGCAGATGTAATTGTAATAGGGAACGCAATTGAAAAGGATCCTTCCTTAATCAGGGAAATGTCGGCAGCCATACATGCTGCAACCGTAAAAATTTCCTGAGAAACATAAAGTGATATTGGCCTGTAGCACAACCGGGGTTGACCCGGAATGGAATATTGTTCAGATTTTATAAAGGTTAAAAAATGTGAAATACCTTTAGGAATTGTATTACGAAATATCCAATTCGAATGCGTTATTGCATTGTTTAAAATAAGGGAAAAATTAATTCTAAAAATTTTATGGCATCAAGTTTTGTTTCCCAGGTACCGGTAATTATTGATGTAATTAAAGCCCTGCGCCCTAAATCAGTTCTTGATATTGGAAAGGGGTTTGGTAAATATGGTTTTTTAATTCATGAGTATTTGGGTATTGATAACTCCAGAAAGATTGACCCTGAAAAATCGTTGCGGCAGCAGAGCGCTGTTGTAATAGATGCCTGTGAGGCCGATAAGGATTTGTTTTTACCTCATTTAGATCAACTTTATAGAAACATTTATGAAGGCGATGTTCTGAAAAATTATACTCAGATCGGCAGGTACGATTTAATATTAATGATTGATGTGATTGAACATCTGGATAAGCAGCAGGCAATTGAAATGCTCAGGTATTTTATTTCAAATAATGGAATTATACTGATAGCAACACCTTCAGATTTTTTTGAACAGCATTTATATGAATCGGAATTTGAAAATCATGTTTCTCACTGGGCTTTATCCGACTTTAAGAAATTGGGCTTTGTTGACAGTCAGAAAATAGATGCCGGAATGGTTTATTTATTGAGCGTTGAAAAAAAGGACATCAGGGGTTTTGGAAATGCATTCATTAAAAAGATCAGGAGAATTGGCAGGGCGGTGAGAAATGAGATATAGCGGCAGAGAAGTGTTGTTTAAACAGAAGTAATTTACTTATTACCAATAATTAAACCCCTTTTTATGCAACACGCTTTAAAAAATGAATTTGCAAGAATGGCAATTTTGATCATCAGGGAACTTTCAGCGTAACCAGGGTTACTTAAGGAAATTATAGGCTCATCATTTCTTTAAACTTCACGGCCTGCCTGCGGCTTACTTCAATTTTTTCACCCGCTTTTAAATCGAGCAACAGGCCACCGTTAAAATAAGGTTCCACTTTTTCTATCATACGCAGGTTTACAATATGCTTCCTGTTTGCTCTGAAGAATATCCTTTCATCAAGCCGGTCTTCCAATGCGTTCAACGATTTTAAAATAAGGGGCTTGTTGGTTCCAAAAAACACTTTTGCATAATTTCCCACACTTTCAAACAGCCTTACATCGGCAAGTTTTACAAACCAGCAACGCTCCCCGTCTTTAACAAAAACCTGGTCGTTTTCGCTAAGCATGGTGCGGTTCATACTGGCAAGCACGGCAAGTTCTTTTTCTTCAGCCTGCTGCAATTTAAGCAGGGCATCTGCCAGTCGTTTGGGCTCAACCGGTTTCATCAGATAATCGAGTGCATTTACTTCAAATGCTTTAAGGGCAAACTCATCGTATGCGGTGGTAAAAATTACCTTTGGGGTCTTTTCTAATTCGGTAAGCAGATCAAATCCTGTTTTCCCGGGCATTTGAATATCAAGAAAAATCAGGTCGGGGTTCAGGCTTTCAATTTTTTCCAAACCTTCATTGGCATTTGCGGCTTCTCCAATCACTTCTACGGTGGGGAAGTCCTGCAATAATTTTTTTAACTCGTTGCGGGCGAGCCTTTCATCGTCGATAATGAGTGCTTTAGGCATAAAACAAATTTAATTATCCGGCTTTTAATACCGGCATGGAAATGATGGATTCTACCATTCCGTTTCCGGCTTCGTTTATTTGAAAATCGGCTTTGCCCTGGTATAAAAGGCTTAACCTGTCGTGCGTACTTCGTATTCCAAAACCCGTTTTATGAACCGGGTCGGATCCATTTAATTTCCCCGAGTTTCTTACAATCAGTTTATGCAAATTGTTGTGAAGGGTTGATTGTATTTCTATTGTTCCACCCGAAATTTGTTTGCTGATTCCGTGTTTTATTGCATTTTCAACAAGGGTTTGCAGCATCATGGGAGGAACCGGTAAATCGAGCGTACTCTCGTCAATATCCATTTTAATATGCAGGCGTTCTTCAAAACGCATTTGCTCCAGTGCGAGATAATCTCTCACAATATTTAGCTCCTGTTCAAGGGGTACGGTTTCTAATTTTTCAGTTTGCATGCTGCTGCGCAGGATGTTGCTAAGTTCGGTGATGGCTCTTCTTGCCCGCTGAGGATTTTCATCTACCAAAGCCCTGATGCTGTTTAAGGCATTAAAGATAAAGTGAGGATTAATGTGCGATTTAATGGTTTGCAGTTCGAGCGATTTTACCATCGATTCCAGCCTGATGGTATCCAGCTTTTGTTTTCTTCCGTTTTCAACATAGTGGTAAATAAAATAGATCATATTCCAAACAAGAAGCAACCACATTGCATTGAAACTGCTCAGGAATATTCTTACACTACGCGAAAATTTTTCGAGCCTTTCCGGGTTATATCCCAGCAGGTAATCAAATATTTCTGCAGCCGTTCCAAAAATGAAGGCAAAAAAGATGGTAAGTAAAAGCAGGTAGAAGATCTGATTTTTCAGAGGTTTTTCCAAAATCTTCAGCCGGTGTATAGAATTACGCATAATATGGGTTATCAGCAACCCAACCATGCAGGTAATTAAAAGGCTATAATAATATAGCGGTGTAGGGCTCCCAAAGGTGTTCACAAAAAAAATGCTGATGGCAATATTTGCAAACCACCCAAAAATCTGGCACCACCAGTAAATTGAAATTTTCCTCAGCATATTATACAAAACTATGGGGTAGTAAATTGGAAAAAAAACAGCATTTTATAAAAGGTGAAAAGTGGGGGATAAAAGGCCATAAACAACCTGTTTCTAAAAAAGCCGGATTCCTAAATTTTTTGGTAAAATGAATTAGTTTTACAAATCAGAATCTGCTATGCCAAATCCAAATCTCGATCCCAACCGTTCCTCTGCCGATGTGGTTTTCGAAAACAGCATCAGGCCATCGCAGATTGCGGAATTTACCGGCCAGCCGCAATTGATTGATAACCTGAATGTATTTATTAAGGCGGCAAAGATGCGTGGCGAAGCGCTGGATCATATTCTTTTTCATGGCCCTCCCGGATTGGGAAAAACAACACTTTCGCGCATTGTTTCCAATGAAATGGGCGTTCAGATCAGGGAAACATCCGGGCCGGTTATTGAAAAACCCGGCGACCTTGCCGGTTTACTTACCGGCCTTGAACCCAACGATGTGTTGTTTATTGATGAGATTCACCGGCTGAGTACAGTGGTGGAGGAATACCTCTACGCCGCTATGGAAGATTACCGGTTGGATATCATGATTGATTCGGGACCAAGCGCACGAAGCATCCAGATAAACCTGAACCCCTTTACCCTGATAGGCGCCACCACAAGAAGTGGGTTGCTTTCCGCACCCCTGCTTTCCCGGTTTGGGATAAAAGCCAGGCTCGAATATTATAATTCGGAAACCCTGCAGCAAATTATTTTACGCAGTGCCGGCATCTTAGAAACCCGGATCACTTCCGATGCCGCCACAGAAATTTCGGAAAGAAGCCGCGGTACTCCCCGCATAGCCAATGGATTGCTGCGCAGGGTAAGAGATTTTGCCCAGGTTTTGGGAAATGGGGTAATTGATTTGGGCATCACCCGGCATGCGCTTAAAGCTTTGAATGTAGATCAGTTTGGTTTAGATGAAATGGATAACCGGATTTTAACCGTAATTATCGATAAGTTTAAAGGCGGCCCGGTAGGCATTACCACCATTGCAACAGCAGTTGGCGAAGAACCGGGTACCATTGAAGAAGTGTATGAACCTTTCCTTATTAAGGAGGGCTTTTTACAGCGAACTTCAAGAGGCAGGGAGGCAACTGCAAAGGCTTATGAACATTTAGGGAAAAAATACAAAGGGAATGTTCAGCCCGGAGATCTTTTTGGCGAATAAATTCTGCTGCAGATCACATTTCCTTAACCCGAGAATTTTTTCTACCTCCAATGCGGAGCTTGTACCGGGGGCACTTCCGGCCGGGAAACACAAAAATGCAGGAAGGTTAATCCTGAACAACCAGCCTGAATCCGTTGCCGTGGATATTCACAATTTCAAGCTTCGAATCTTCTTTTAGGTATTTTCTCAGTTTGGCAATATACACATCCATGCTGCGGCCATTGAAATAAGTATCGCTGCCCCAGATGCGTTTTAATGCGGCTTCCCTGGGAAGCAGGTCGTTTTTATATTCGGCCAACATTTTAAGCAGTTCGTTTTCTTTAGGTGAAAGCGTTTGTACTTTACCGTTAATGGTAAGCTCGCGCAACCGGGGGTTGAAATGATAGCTTCCCAAATCGTATTCGGCATTTACTTCTTCGCGGTGGAGTTCTTCATTTCGTTTAAGGATGGCTTTTATTTTATGCAGCAGCACTTCACTGTCAAAAGGCTTGGTGATATAGTCATCTGCGCCAAGTTTATACCCCTGTATAATGTCATCCTTCATGGTTTTTGCACTGATGAAGAACAGCGGCACATCGGGGTTAATATCCCGTATTTCTTCTGCGAGGGTAAATCCATCCACATTAGGCATCATTACATCCAGCAGGCAAATGTCGAATTTCTCACGCTGGAAGGCGGCAAGGCCCAAACGTCCGTCCCTTTCCAGAATCACATCATATTCGTTCAATTCGAGGTAGTTCTTGAGCACCATTCCGAGATTGGTATCATCTTCACAAAGAAGGATTTTGGGTTTTGTGTCCATCTTATCGGCTATTTATTTTTTTAAAAATATTAAAAACAATTCCTCTGCTGCGAATTTAAAACTAAATTTTCTGTTAATAGAAGGTATTATTGAAGCAGAATCATCAGGTTATGTATTTCATAAATTTTTCTACTCAGGTAAATAAATTGAGAAATGTTTGTAGTTTTTCAATATTTCAGGCCGTAAAATGATGTTTTTATATGCTGCGAAATATGCAGATCAGCGGATTTGTAACCCTATTACTGATGCTTTCTTTATGGCATGCAAATGCACAGGATGTTTTTTTTACACAACTTGCGGATTCTGCGCTTACGCTCACTCATCAGCAGGTAAGGTATTCATCCAAATATTACACGATTCCCTACCCCAATGGCGATGTTCCTTCAACTGTTGGGGTTTGTACCGATGTGGTGATCAGGGCATACCGGAAGCTGGGTATTGATTTGCAAAAGGAAGTGCATGAAGATATGGTGCAGAACTTTTCTGTTTATCCCAAAATTTGGGGATTAAGAACCACGGATCAAAACATAGATCACCGCCGCGTACCCAACCTGATGAAATTTTTTGAACGGCATCATGCCAGGCTACCGATAACCAGATTTGGATACGATTATCTTCCGGGCGATCTGGTGTGCTGGGATCTGGGCAGGGGCATAACCCATATTGGCATAGTATCTAATAAAAAATCAATTGACGGGAAACGGAATTTAATCATTCACAATATTGGCACCGGCCAGGTGCTTGCCGATGGTTTATTTACCTTCCCGATTACAGGGCATTACAGGTATAGATAAAGCAGGGTTGCCGGCGATTAAAAAATAATGAAGGCAGAGTTGAATGGGATGAATTCCTGTTGCATTTGCTGAATGAAATATCGTGATATAAAAAAACCGCTCCATGAGGAGCGGCTTTTCCATGTATAAAAAATTTCTACTAATTAATTGAAGTCGGTATCTGAAACCCCTTCATTCAATTTAATATTTGAGTAATGAATGGTAAATTCCTGCGGGCCAACCGTGCGGATGATTTCCATAGGGAACATCACCGTTCCTGTTTTCTGATAATCTTTATATTCTTCGGTAATCGTCATTTCCTGGTCGCCCTGCTTTACAGTGGATTCAGTTTGCAGAAGTAATCCTGTTTTAATGGAATAATCTTCCATCCGGGTTTTACCGCTGTTTGTAATAACCTGTAAGCGGTATGTGTCTTCATCGCCTACTTTTCCGGTACCCTTGTATTCAATCTTATAATCCGGACTTAAATAATTTACCTGTTGAACTATGGCTTTATCGTCCTGGGCTTCTTTTACTTCATCTTCATCTAAATCAGCTTTTTGCGGGCCTTGTTGCTGATAACCTTTAATGCCGTCAAAAACCTGTTTCATGATGGTCATTTGCCCCATCTTCAGTTCAATAAAGTGTTTATAAGGTGAAAGTATTTTCTCAGTTCCCGATAACGATTGTCCCATCATTTCCAAACTTAAATCGGCAGAGAAACTATTAACTTTTTTTGCTTCATCTTTTCCTCCGATTGCATTCAGGTAATCTTCAATAATGGTATATGCAGAAACCTTATCCGTGGTCATTGCGGTTTCTTTATTGTCAACCGAATTTGGTTTTTCAATTATGGGATCGGCATATCGATCGTATTTTTTAATGGCGAAGCCCAGCCGCGCCAGGTTCGGAATTATTTTAGATCCGTTGCCCACAATGGTGATTCTTGAACGGGTATTCGACATATACTTTTTAGATACCCTTACAATATCTTCTTTTGTTACCGCATTAATTTTTTGCAGGTAGGTGCGGTAGAAATCTTTGGGAAGGTTATTGATGAGAATATTAGAAGCATAAGTGGCTGTAATGGCAGGGTCTTCCATACGGAGTGCAAAATTCCCGTTGTATTTTGCCTTTACATTTTTTATTTCTTCATCGGTAATGTTTCCATTGCGCATATTGTTTATTTCAGCAATCATCTCCGCTACTGCGCTGTCCACTTTTTCGGTACGAACTGCTGCACTGGCTGTAAAAAGGCTCTGGAAACGGCTGCTTCCTAAGCCTGAATAGGAGCCGTATGTAAAGCCATGTTTTTCGCGTAGGTTCATGAACAATTTGCTTTCAGCGCCTCCGCCAAGAATCTGGTTGGCAAGCAATACCGCATGATAATCGGAACCATTCATAGGGTTGTTCACCAGGTTGCCTACACGCACTTCGCCCTGAACCGCTGTGGGAACATCCACAAAATCAATTTCTGTTTTTTCGGGATTGTTTACATCCGGAATGGATGGCAATACTAATTTAACGCCTGTCCATTTTCCAAAAGCTTTCTCGGTAAGCGCCTTTGCCTGTGCCGGAGTAATATCACCCACAAAAGTGAGGTAAGAACGCGATGGGGTAATGCCTGCTTTGTAGGCATCTTTTACATCATTCAGGGTGATTCCTTTTATTGATGCTTCAGTTTCAAACTCACCCAGGGCAGTTTTCTTTCCATAGCTGAGAGCGCTGTACACCCTTTCTGCAATTTCACTGCTGCTTTTTTCGCTTGCTTTAAGCCCGGTAAGGGTTTGTGATTTAATTTTTTCGAAAGATTCTTCGGGGAAAGAGGGATTCATTAATGCATCTGCCATTAATGAAAATGCTTTATCGAAATAACGGGTAAGCGCAGATGCAGATCCACCCGATGAATAGAGGTTCACATTTGCACCCATCATATCAACCGCTTCATCAAATTTATCTTTGGTCATGGTTTTAGTGCCTTCACCAAGCATTTGCCCCATGATGCTGTTTACACCGGCCTTATCGCCTTCCAATACCGGGCCTCTGTCGATGTTGAGGTATGCACGCACTTTGGGTACTTTGTGGTTTTCCACCACAAGTACAGTCATTCCATTAGGCAGGTTGTAAATTACCGGGTCTTTAATTTGAATAACAGGAGCCGGTCCGGCTGCCGGTGCTTTCGACCTGTCAATTTTCTTTTGCGCAAATGCGGGTACAACCATCATTATACCCAGCGCTATAATCAGAATTTTTTTCATCGTAGAAATGTTTGAATCATTTATTTGAATGATAATAGCCGGATTATTTTTTCGGCAGATAATATAAAACTACCCTTTGGTTAGGGTTTAGGTATTCTTTGGCAACACGTTGAATGTCTTCGCGGGTAATCTTACGAATTTCATCCAGTTCACTGTTGATGTGGTTGGTATTATGGAAAAAAGTATAACCATCGGCCAGGTTTTCGGCAACGCTCAGCGAACGGTTGTTGTTATCAAGAAAGTCGTTTTCGGCCTGGTTGCGGATTTTTGTAAACTCATCTTCTGAAATGAGGCTGTTTTGAAGTTTGGTTATCTCTACAGTCATATCATTAAGAAGCGTATCTAAATCTGTATTGTTATTCGGTAATGCAAACATGATGTAAGCGCCATAATCTTCAAGCGCATAGTTGAAAGAACCAACGGAAAGTGCGTTCTTTTTATCATCCACCATTTTTTTATACAGCCTGCTGCTGTTTCCGGAGCTCAGAACATTTGATGCCATTTCGAGTACGCGGGAGTCCTTTTCCGTCATACCGGGAGTACGGTAAGCAACCATAATGGCCGGAATCTGAATATTGGCATCATAGGCTGTGTCAACAATCTCTTTGGTGATGGGATCTTCAACAAATTTTTGTTTTACAATGGGTGTGCCCGAAGGAATATCGCCAAAATAACTTGCCACCAGTTCTTTGGTTTTTGGGATATCGATATCGCCTGCAATTACCAGAACGGAATTGCTTGGGGTATAGAATTTTTTGTTGAAAGCAAGGAATTCGTCAAGTTTTGCCGAATCAAGATCGGCCATACTGCCAATAGGAACCCAGCGGTAAGGATGCTTATAAAACAGACGTTTCATAATTTCGGTAATGAAATTCCCATAAGGCTGGTTATCTACGCGGAGCCTTTTTTCTTCTTTTACCACTTCGTTTTGGGTTTTTACGCCAATTTCATTAATAATCGGGTGCATCATGCGTTCACTCTCCAACCATAAACCGGTTTCCAACTGGTTTGAAGGAAATACTTCAAAATAAAAAGTGCGATCCTGGGTGGTGTTGGCATTATTTTGTCCACCATTAGCGGTAACAATCTTCATAAATTCACCCCGCTTAATATTTTCCGAACCTTCAAAAAGCAGGTGTTCAAAAAAATGTGCAAAACCGGTACGGTTGGGCTGTTCATCCTTACTGCCTACATGATACATAACCGAAACCGCAACTACGGGAGCGGAGTGATCTGCGTGCAGGATTACCGGTAACCCGTTTTTAAGCTTATACTCTGTGTAATCCACTTTCTGGCTGAATGCGCTTCCTGTTAGCGCCAGAAAAGAGAGGATACAAAAAACTTTTTTCATATCTTTTATTTAATTAATAGTGCAGCAAAATTAGCAGGATATTCATGTTTGCCGAAATCTAAATTGGTAAATTGATAGACGGTTGAATATTCCGGAATAATAATGGATTACGGGTATAACCGGCAATTTTTTCTGTTTGTTGGTGTTTTTCGCCTGTTTTTCCCCCTTTTCTGAAGATGTATTTTTACATTTATTGGTTAAAATTTAAACAATATGAGCAGCAGAGATGAATTTATTGAAGCCATTAAGGCAGGCTACAGTTTTAAAGGAGAAGCGCCACAGATAGGTTGCGGGATGATTAACGGAGAGGTAATTTCCGAAGCAAAAATCTTTCTTCCGCTTAAATCGATGAACCGTCACGGGCTTATTGCCGGAGCCACAGGTACGGGTAAAACAAAAACCCTGCAGGTAATCAGTGAATTTCTAAGCGATGCTTCCGTGCCGGTATTACTTCTCGATATAAAGGGCGACCTGAGCGGGATTGCAGCTCCCGGTTCCATGAATGATAAACTTGCCGACCGGTATAAAAAACTTGAACTTACCTACACACCCGAAAAATTTCCGGCCGAACTGCTAACGCTAACAGGAAAAAACGGGGTGAAGTTAAGGGCTACCGTTAGTGAATTCGGGCCGGTGCTGTTAAGTAAAATTCTTGGTCTGAACGATACTCAGGGAGGTGTTGTGGCGCTCATCTTTAAATATTGTGATGATAATAAACTGCCCCTGCTCGATCTGAAAGACCTTACTAAATTGCTTCAATATATAAGTGATGAAGGAAAAGATGAAGTGGAGAAATTATATGGAAAAATTTCCACTACATCTACCGGAACCATTCTTCGTAAAGTGATTGAACTGCAACAACAGGGAGGCGATCTCTTTTTTGGTGAAAAAAGTTTTGAAACCGATGATCTCATGCGCATCAGTAAAGACGGTAAGGGTGTGATTAACATTTTACGGGTAGCCGATATGCAGGACAGGCCTAAGCTGTTTTCTTCCTTTATGCTTCAAATGCTGGCAGAATTATATGCCACCTGCCCCGAAGAAGGTGATCTCGAAAAGCCTAAGCTGGTTATGTTTATTGATGAAGCACACCTCATTTTCCAGGAAGCAGGTGCCGAACTGATCAGGCAAATTGAAACCGTAGTGAAGCTGATCAGATCAAAAGGCATCGGGATATACTTTTGCACCCAAAGCCCAACCGATGTACCTGCATCTGTACTGGCTCAGCTTGGGCTTAAGATTCAACACGCTCTCAGGGCTTTTACCGCTGCCGACAGAAAAGCGATTAAACAGGCTGCGGAAAATTATCCCGAAACTAATTTTTATAAAACGGAAAACCTGATTACCCAAATCGGGATAGGAGAGGCATTAATCACCATGCTGAATGATAAGGGGATACCAACCCCATTGGTTCATGTTATGTTATGTTCTCCCCGCAGCCGGATGGATGTACTCACCGATCAGGAAATTGAACAAATTGTTTCAGCATCGGGGCTGGCGGCTAAGTACAATAATGAAATCGACAGCAACAGCGCCTATGAAATACTGAATGAAAAATTGAAAATAGCCGGCGAACAGGCCGAAGCAGTAAAAACAACTTCTAAACAGGCCGGGAAGCCCGAACCTTCCACCCTGGAAAAAGTGGCGAATAACAGCGTTGTAAAAAGTATGCTGCGCACCACCGGGAATATCCTGGTTAGATCGGTGTTGGGGGTATTGGGGCTTGGTGGAACCACAAGGAAGCGATCTGCTAACACAAAATCCTGGTTTTAAATCCATCCATCCGGGTACTGCATCTTAATTTATTATATACACTTAAATTATGATTAACAACCACCCGATAATACCGGAAGCACAAATTGAAAAAAATCAAGAAATGTTTAAATATTAAATTATTTTCAATTTTATGACTATTATTTAATAAAATATTTATGATTTATTCATTATTTTAATAATTATTCTACCACCTGATTATCAGATTTCACCGGTTTTCTTAATATTTTTTTAAAAAGTGTTGGAATAAATGGGAACTAGTATTATCTTCGACTTGGTTTTTCATAGGATATTGGATTTTAAAGCGGGACTAGATTTCTATCTTGGTCCCTTTTTTTTACGAATTACTTTACCAGCCTTAACACATTCCCTTCTTCCCTGATGATTTTTTTCTCTGCAATCAAAAAATTAAGAGTTTCCCAAACGGTATCATCCGGGTAGTTTTTTAAAGATTTCAAAAGGATAGAAATATGTGCAGGCGCCGGAGATAATATGTTTCTTATTTCGTTTGCAATTATCCCGAAGCCGGAGGATGTGCTGTTTTTCTTTCGCCTTTTGATGCAATTGTCGCAAACCATACAATCCTTTCCGGCCGTATCGGTGAAATACTGATTAATCAACACCGATCTGCAGGTTGTCTGTTCGTTTGCATACCGGGTTATTTCTCTGAGTTGCCGGGTAAATACGCGCTTTCTTTCATTCAGTAATTGCATGTTGATATGAAAGGCATCATTGTACATTCGGTTTACTAATAAGGTAATTTGGCCGGAATCTTTTACGGGGCTGTAATTCACGATTCCATTTGCCTGCATTACCAGTATGCCCTTCTTAACCTGCGTAAGGGGAATTTTTAATTGCTTTGCAAGCAACGATTCGTAAATGGGTACCGAATTAGAAAAGATACCCTCATAGTTGCGCAACAGGGTTTGAGCCAGCGCTTTCCATTGTGGGTTGCTGTGTTCAAATTCTTCAAGTTCATCCCTGTTAACTGAAAAAGAAAGCCGTGATGGTTTTACCGCGCCCTCACCGGTTTCTAAAAGCCCTTCTTCTGCAAAAACTTTTAATACCGATTCGGCAAGTTGCATGTTAACCTTAAAATTGTTGGAAAATAATGCAAGGTCAAAGTCAAACGATATTCCTTCGCCCGAACCTGCTGCAACCTGCAAGAAATCCATCAGGTGAGCATAGGTCTTTTTTAACACATCAAAATCCGGATACCGGATCTTTATTTTCTCTTCCAGATCGCTAAAGGTTTTTGCATCGTGTAATAAAACTGCGTACGATTTTTTACCGTCTCTTCCTGCCCGGCCGGCTTCCTGGTAATAATTTTCGAGGCAGTCGGGCATATCGAAATGAATTACCGTGCGCACATCAGGTTTATCAATGCCCATCCCAAATGCATTGGTACTAACCATAACGCGTACCTCATTTTGAATCCACTTATTTTGGGCTGTTAACCTTTCATCGGGGGTAAGCCCGGCATGGTAAAATGCCGACGAAATATTATTTTTTTCAAGCAATTGTGCAATTTGCTGTGTTAGCTTACGGCTATGGCAATAAACAATGCTGCTGCCCGGTACATTTTGAAGGATTTCTATTATTTTATGATGTTTCGATTGGGGCACCAATGCACTATATGAGAGGTTAGGCCTTTCAAAAGATTGTTTGAATCGCTTTTGCTGTGTTGAAAACAGCAGTTTCTCACAAATGTCGTCCTGTACTTTTTGGGTAGCTGATGCGGTAAGCGCAATAACGGGTACATTGGGTAGCTCGTTTCTGAGCATTGCAATTTTCAGGTACGATGGCCTGAAATCGTAACCCCATTGAGAAATACAATGTGCCTCATCTATGGCAATCAGGCAGGGCTTTATGGCCGGCAGGTATTCTTTAAACAAATCTGTTTCCAACCTTTCGGGCGATACATACAGAAATTTGTAATTGCCAAATGCAGCATTTTTTAAATTTTTTTTTACTTCTGCATATTTCAAACCCGAATGGATGGTAAGAGCGGGGATACCCCGTTTTTTAAGGTTATCTGCCTGGTCGTTCATTAAAGCAATGAGCGGGCTTATAACGAGGCATATTCCATCCATTGCAAGCGCCGGCACCTGAAAGCAGATAGATTTTCCACCACCTGTAGGCATAATGGCAAGGGTGTCGTTTCCATCTAATACCGATTCAATGATTTCACGCTGCAATGGGCGAAACTCATGATACCCCCAATTCAGTTTCAATATTTGGGAAATGTTCTTCAACAGATTTTTTTCCTAAGTTAGTACGGGATGCCCGTTAGGTTACTTTTTTAAATTTTAGCCAAAGCGAATTTATTGCAAGCACCACATCGCTAAAGCCCATGGCAAATGCGGCAAACCTGGGCGCCATATATCCCATTGCCGCAGCAGGGATGGCCACAATATTATAAATAAACGCCCAAAACAGGTTGCTTCTAATGGTGAGATGAGTGTGTTTACCTAAACCCATGGCAAGGGGAAGCTTTTTCAATCCCGAATTCATTAAAACCACCTGCGAGCTTTGGAGTGCAAGGTGCGAGGCATCGCTCATGGAAATCCCAATGGCGGCTTTTGCAAGTGCCGGAGCATCATTAATGCCATCGCCCACCATTACAACGGGTGATATTTTATTTAGTTCTTCTATTTTTCTGAGTTTTTCTTCGGGTTTATATGCGGCATAATACTTTTTGATTCCCAGCTCACAGGCAAGCGCCGAAACCTTTTCTTCACTGTCGCCACTTAATAAAATACTTTGGATGCCTTTGCTGTGCAGGTATGAAACAACCGTTTCTGCTTCCGGCCTTATCTGGTCTTTCAAATCAATCCACCCCTGTAATTCTCCATTTTTAAACAGGTAAGCGGTATGGTTTTGTTGGATGGATTGCTTTTTTTTATCAAAATCTAAAGAACCTAATTCCCAGGTATTGCCATCTTTATCTTTTGCCCGCATTCCTGCTCCTTTAATTTCGGAAACTTCATAAAGCGGAATCGGGGTAATGTTGTTCCAGATTTTTGAAACAGCACGGGCAAGGGGATGATTAGAATATTTTTCGATGGAAACCACCATCTTTTTGAAGTCGTTTTCCGGTAACAGGGTATGCATTCCCGATAGGGTGAACTGACCGAGGGTAAGGGTGCCGGTTTTATCGAACACCACCGTTTTAATGTTTTTAAAAAGCTCAAGGCTTTTGGCATCTCTAAACAAGATTCCCTGTTTTGCAGCGCGGCCAAGCCCTACTGCTATGGCTGCAGGTGTTGCCAATCCCATCGCACAGGGGCAACTGATAACCAGCACGGCAATGCTTCGCATTAACGATTCTGTTCCTGAAACCTGAAAGCCAAAGAAATTTATCAAAAAAGTAAACAGCGAAATACTTACAACTACCGGAACAAAAATGGCGCTTATTTTATCGGCCAACTGCTGAAGGGGCGGTCTTTCCGCTTCGGCATTTTTTACCATGGTAATAATTGCACTTAATACGGTGTCTTTTCCCACTGCGGTAACCTGTGCTTTACAACTGCCATCTTCAATAATACTGCCTCCAATTAACTGATCCTTTTTCGTTTTCGCAAGTGGTTTGCTTTCTCCGGTAAGCAGCGCTTCGCTTACCTGCACATTACCCGACAGGATTTTACAATCGGCAGGAACCTGTTCACCACTGCGAATCAGCACCAGGTCGCCAACCTTTAACTGACTATTTTCCACCTGGAAAATCTGCTCCTGATACTGATCGTCGAAAGCGATCATATTGGCCAATACCACCTGCTGGGCAGTAAGTTTTTTCAGTTCTTTTTGGGTTGCAGCAACCGAAATGTGTTCTACATATTCCCCCAGGAAAACCAGGGTAATGATGGTGGCGGCGGTTTCATAAAAAATATAATTCATTCCAAGGTTGCCGAGGGTACCAACCAGGCTGTATATAAATGCGGCTGTTGCGCCCAATGCAATCAAAACATCCATATTCGGATAACCTTTGCGAAGGCTTCGCCATGCACTTACTCCGAAATACATCATGCCAACAACATAAACCGGGATACATAGTAGCAACTGGATCCAGGGGTTCATTAAAAAATGAATATGCCAGGGCAGCATGTGCAGCATCAGCACAAGGGTAAAAGGCAGGCAGAATAAAAACCGGTGGAGATGTGAGGAAAATTTAAATCTGAATTTTTTCTTTTGCCCGGGTAGAAGAGGGGTTTCTGCCGAAACATCTCCGGTAATTTTATACCCCAATTCAGCAATTCCCTTTTTCAGGGTATCTGTGGGAATGCTTTCGTTGTGGTTAAAGCTGATGTCCCCACCTATAAAATTCACCTTTACCTCTTCCTGGCCTTCTTTTTCAAGATATTTTCTTATTGACAGGGCGCAATTGGTACAATGCATCCCTTCAACTTTCCATTCCACCTTTTCCATAATGCAAAATTATTTAAGGCAAAACGGATGAGTATTATTATATGCGAAAATATCTTTGCATCATGGTTGTGGATTTTTCAGTTTCGGAAGTGGAACAGGCTGCAAAAACATTGCTTAAACAGGCAAAGGGCTTTTCTGTTGTTGCGTTGCAGGGGCCGATGGGTGCCGGGAAAACCACGCTTGTTAAAGCCATTTGTAAACTGCTTGGAATTACTGATGCCATAAGCAGCCCTACGTTTTCGATCATAAATGAATACCGTAACGAAGAAAACGACCTTACGGTTTACCACATGGATTTATACCGGCTGCAATCTTTGGAAGAGGCCGTTAATGCAGGGGTAGAAGATTGCCTGTATTCAGGTAATTTTTGTGTGGTTGAATGGCCTGAACGGGTTCCGGGTATTTTTCCTCCGGATACATTGTACTGCCGATTATTAATAATTGCAGATTCGGTTCGCAGGCTGGAAATAATTTTGTAAATTGATTTTCTGTTTTTGCAGGCTCCAAATTTATGGCTACAAGCAAACCTTTTGTTTCTCCTTCCCTTTCTTATGAAACGCTGGAAGAAACCCTTGATATAAAACCAAGGGTTGAAGAACTGTGCATTGGCATCCCCAAAGAAACTTCATTTAATGAAAACCGGATTGCGCTTACTCCCGAAGCGGTAAGTGTCATTATTTCGAATGGCCACCAGGTTAATATCGAATCCAATGCAGGCATTGGCGCAAATTATTCTGATAAAGATTACAGCGATGCCGGCGCAAAAATTTTATTTTCAAAAAAGGATGTTTTCAATTGTGATGTGATAGTAAAAAGCGCCCCGGTTAGCGAAGAAGACTGTGAGCATCTGAAACCCAATCAGTATATCATTTCTCCCATTCACCTTGCGGTGATGAAAAAGGAGATACTGGAGAAAATGATGGAGAAAAGGATCACTGCTTTAAGTTTCGAAAATTTAAAGGATGCAACCGGCCATAACCCTATTGTACGGAGCATGAGCGAAATTGCAGGGAGCGCAGTGATGCTTATTGCCGGGCAGTACTTAAGTAATGCCAATAATGGCAAAGGCGTGCTGGTGGGTGGCATCAGTGGCATTCCGCCAACCAAAGTGATCATTATAGGAGCCGGTATTGTGGGGGAATATGCCGCTCGTACAGCGCTTGCCATGGGCGCAAGTGTAAAGATTTTTGACAACAGCATTTACCGCCTTAAACGGTTGCAGAACAACATCAGCGGGCGTTTATGGACCTCCGTTATTGAACCGAAAATCCTGGCCAAACAATTAAAGACCTGCGATGTTGCTGTTGGCGCATTGAGCGGGAATGGCGGGCGTACACCCATTGTGGTTACCGAGGAAATGGTAAGCAACATGCGGCCCGGTTCGGTAATTGTTGATGTAAGTATCGATCACGGAGGCTGTTTTGAAACCAGTACGGTTACCACGCACAAAGCCCCAACCTTTACCAGGTACGATGTGATTCATTATTGTGTGCCTAATATTCCCAGCGGGTTTGCACGCACGGCTTCCCAGGCCATCAGCAATATTCTGATGCCCTTATTGCTTGAAACGGCCGATGAAGGCGGAATAGATAACGTGATCTGGCATAAAATAAACATCCGGAGCGGGATATACCTGTTTAAAGGCTGCCTTACCAATTTTCATTTAAGCGAAAGGTTTGATATTAAATATACCGATCTGAACCTGCTTATTGCCAGCAGGCGCTAATTTTTTTTGAAATCGGTAACGGATATTCTGTGTTTGCAAAACCGGAATTCCTGTTCATCATTGCTGCATACAATAACGAGTTTTCCCTTCGCCTGACTGATGATGAGTTCGTGATAGAGTGCTATTCCTTCTGCATCCAGGTTTGAAGTGGGTTCATCAAGCAGCAATACCGGGGTATTCGAAAAAAAAGCCTGCGCAAGTTTAAGCCTTTGTTTCATTCCGCTGCTGTAGTACCTGATCTGTTTTTTCATGGCATGGCCTAACCCCACTTTTTGAAGAATGGCTTCGTGTGGTTCGGAAAGGGGTTTGTATATGTTGTGGAATTTGAGGAATTCGATGCCCGACATTTCTTCGATCAGGTCAAGATAGGGAGCGGCAAATGAAAGAAAACGGTATTTCTCCATTTCATTAACGGGCCTTTCGTTTTCATCTAAAAAATAATTAACCTCTCCTTCGTTGTGTAAAACGGCGCCGGAAATAACCTGCAATAAGGTTGATTTGCCCGAACCATTTGGCCCGGTAATGGCATAACTTTCTCCGGCAGTGAACTGGTAATCCAGGTTCCGGAATATCCATTCGCGGTTATATCTTTTTCCTGTATGATGTAGGCTGATTTTCATGAGAAGGAAGGTGCTCCTTATTCATCGTCAAGGCTTCCCTTGGTATAACGTTTAATAATTCCGCGCCCGCTTTCCCTGATGAAGGTAACGATCTCATCTCGTTCATCGGTTGCCGTTAGTTCCTCTTCAATAAAATTCAGTGCCTGGGAAGTATTCAGGTTTTTGTTGTATATGATGCGGTAAATATCCAGGATCTGGTTTATGCGGGTGAGGCTGAAACCGCGGCGTTTTAAACCGATTGAATTAACTCCTGCATAACTCAGGGGTGTGCGCCCGGCCTTAATATATGGAGGCACATCTTTACCCACCAGTGATCCTCCCGAAACAAAAGAGTGCTGCCCGATTTGTACAAACTGATGTACGGCGCACATTCCACCCAATATGGCCCAGTCGCCAAGAATTACATGGCCTGCAATTTGGGTATTGTTGCTAAGTATGCAATTGCTGCCAATAATGCAATCGTGCGCTATATGGCTGTAGGCCATGATGAGGCAATTGCTACCAACCCTGGTGGTCCACCTGTCTTTACTGCCGCGGTTGATGGTAACAAATTCACGAATGGTGGTATTGTCGCCAATTTCTACGGTGGTTGATTCGCCTTCATATTTAAGATCCTGCGGAATGCCGGCGATAACCGCACCGGGAAATACCCTGCAGTTTTTTCCAATGCGCGAACCTTCCATTATGGTAACATTGCTGCCTATCCAGGTACCTTCTCCTATCTCCACATTGGGGTGAATAACGGTGAAGGGATCCACCTTCACATTTGTAGCCAGTTTGGCATTCGGGTGTATGTAAGTATGGGGATGGATCATACTGGGTCAGGGTTTATTAATCTTCTGGTAAGTAATCATTGAATTTAATCTGGATGGGAATTGGAGCTTTTTACAAGTTGTGCTGTGAAATCGCCCTCCGTACAGAGTTTATTTCCTACATAAACACTGCCGCGCATTACACAAATTCCTCTTCTTATAGGTTCTATCAATTCCATTTTTAGAATCATGGTATCGCCGGGCGAAACTTTTTGTTTGAATTTACAATTGTCTATTTTTAAAAAATAGGTATCGTACCTGCCTTCCGGCATGGCATTAATGCACAGGATGCCTCCGGTTTGTGCAAGCGCTTCAATTTGTAAAACGCCCGGCATTACCGGGTTGCCGGGGAAATGCCCCTGGAAAAAGTATTCGTTAAATGTAACATTTTTAATGCCCACAATCAGGTGATCGTTAAGGTCGATAATTTTATCAACCAATAAAAACGGGAACCGGTGTGGAAGGGTATTTTCTATTTGCTGCTGGTTATAAACCGGCGGAAGGTTGGGGTCGTAAACGGGGATTCCCTTTGTGTGTTTGTTCTTTTTTATATACTGTTTTATCTTCTTTGCAAATTCTACATTGCTGCTGTGGCCGGGCCTGTTGGCAATAATATTTGCTTTAATGGGATACCCTACTAAGGCGAGGTCGCCAACCACATCAAGCAGTTTATGGCGGGCGGCTTCATTGGGGAACCTGAGTTCGAGGTTGTTGAGGTATCCTTCCGATTTTATTTCTACGGTTTTTCTGCCAAATGCTTTTGCCAGCCGGCTCATTTCTTCGGGAGTAACCGCTTTATCTACCACTACAATGGCGTTGTTGATGTCGCCACCTTTTATGAGGTTATGTTCTAAAAGCGTTTCCAGTTCGTGCAGAAAACAAAAAGTGCGGCAGGGAGATATTTCAGTTTTAAACTGCCTGATGTGTTTCATCCCGGCGTGCTGAGTTCCCAAAACCGGGCTGTTGAAATCGATGAGGGTGGTAATTTCAAAATTCGGAGACGGGAGCGCAGTCATTTCCACCCTCTTTTTTTCATCGTAAAAACTGATGTTGGTATCCAGGGTGTACCAAACTTTAGCGGCATCCTGTTCTATCACGCCGGCTTTTTCAATAATTTCTACAAACGGACGGCTGCTACCATCAATGATGGGTATTTCCGGGCCGTTTACTTCTATCAGGCAATTATCCACTCCCATACCCACCAGTGCGGCAAGGATATGCTCAACGGTACTGACTTTTACATTGTCTTTTTCGAGGGTGGTTCCTCTTGAGGTGTCGGTTACCAGGTCGCAATCGGCTTTTATAATGGGAGATCCGGGTAAATCTACCCGCTGGAACTGATAGCCGAAGCCGGGGTTTGCGGGTTTCAAAACCATATTTACGTTGATGCCGGTATGCAACCCTGTACCCGATATTTGAGCAGGGTGTGCGAGGGTGTGTTGCTTATCAACGTTAAAGTTTTTATCCATTCAGCAGTTCAGAAATTTTGGCAAAGATATTTGAAAATCACCGGAGTAAAAGATAAGGCTTAAAACTGGAACTGGAAGCTGCCAAATATGCCAAATTTTGAATACCGGGGTAACCCGGAAGGTGGGTTTAGCCGCCACACAAAATCGAGGCGGAATACCTTTAGAATATTGTCTATTCCTGTGCCAATTTCGGTATAATTGGCGCCATTAAGGTATTTAAAATAGGTATTTCCATTCAGGGTGCGGTTTGCCGGGCTGGCCGAACTCCAAACGGTTTTCAGGGTCCAGAACTGGCGCCATTTCAGTTTCCGGGTAAGGGATGTGAACCTGAACAGGCCCGAGCCAATATTATGTTCGATGTTTACCCCTGCAAACTTATCGCTGATGTATTCGAACCGGTTCATCAGGTTAAAGTTTCCGGAATTGTAATAGTATATATCATTTCCGGGTTGTACTTCCAGGAATATAAATGGAAGAGTACCCCAAACTTTGCCACCATATACTTTATACGATAAAGTGCCAAGCGGTGAAATTTTCATTTTATCAGAAATGGAAAGATTTACTTTGCTGTAATCGTAGGCGCCTTCCAGAATGTTTTTCAATCCTTTGGTGGCAAGTAGTTCAACCACCGGGTACTTAGTGCCTAAGGAATAACGGAAGTAATCGCCATCAAAAAACTGCTCTAAATAGGCAAAGCGGAGTTTGAGGGCGATTTCGAAACTGGTAAGGGCTGTTCCGGTTTTAACCGGGTAATCGGTTTGCGGAGGCAGGTTGAGCAATGGCGTAAATTGTTTGCGGGCAAAAAACCATTCGGTTGAAACGCCTTTCCCCCATTCATTAAAAACTTCGAAGCGGTAGTCTTCTGTTTGCAGGTATTTTCGTTTCGAATTGGGCTTACGAATGGCAAGGGTGAAAATGTTATCCTGGCTTACCTCGCCATATTGGCTAATGCCAATGTCAACATCTTTACTGTACATTGCGTGTAGCCTTATCCGTTTGGGGTCCCGTTTTAATATCCAGTAGGCTTCTGCTTTTCCTTTTAGCGCTTTGTCTTTTGTTCCGTATGCAAGATAACCGTGCAGGTAAATGTTTTTATTGAATTTTGGGCTGGTGCCAAGATCGAAACGGAACCGGGTACCTTCCCAGGTGTTGGCGCTTATCCAGTTAAACCAGGGGCCGATTTCAAATTTCCCGATTTCCTTATATCCTGTACCGATAAACTTCAGGGTGTTTTGCAGCCTTTGAAATTTTGGCATGGCCAGCAGTTTATCGATGGTTGTGTATATGGCTTTCTCATTTGCCGAGAGGGTATCGTGCCTGAGTGTATTCCATGTAGAATCGGAATAACTGTTTATTCCGGGTGCGGTGATCACCTGTTCTTCTATATTCTGATTTTTAAATGCAAGGGTGAGGGAGTCGCTGTTTACAATAATGTTCCTGTACGATGTGGTTTTTCTTCCAATAAGGGTGAGCGATTTTTTTCCCAGTACTTTAAAGTCGGCAAAAAATTTATCGCGTTTCAAAAAATAGGTACTGTCGTTTAAAGGCTGAAATTCCTGGAAAATGCTAAGCTTGTCGATAAAATTGATGTTGGCTTCTTTTCCAATGAACATGGATACTTTTTGAATCTGGAAGGTGATTGAAACCACCCAGGCATCGCCCTGAAAGGTATTCTGGCCGGGGTGCTTTGGCCTGAAGGTAAAATGAAAAACCCGTTGCCCGTTTATTAGCTGTGTGTCGGGAACATTAAAAATATAGTACGCATCGGCATTATCGTTAAAGGGGCTGATGAAATCTTTGTTCATCACATTTACATAATTGCTGTAAATGTTTACATTCTGGTTCATTACACCGAGCAATTTGGAGATGCTCTCATTTGTAAAACCTTTGGTTTGAGATGCCCTGATGATTTCTTTAAATTTTCTGGGCGATCGCTGGTACGAGTAATCGCTAAGGGTTTCCACAAGGTAAGCGGGCAGAAAGGGATCTGCTTCCGAGGTGCTGTCGATGTTGTTAAATACAAATGCGAATGGCTTAAATAAAAAAACTTTTTTTGCTCTGTCGGGGTTGAAATTTTTCAGGTCAACCTCCAGTTTGTTATAACTTTCATAAGCAAAATTTGAAAAGTTGTACCGGTTGTACATCTTCTTTTTGCTCATTATTTTTTTCCAGAGAAAAAGACCCTTATTTACTTTTGCTCTTACCACCACATTTTCGTTACTGATTCCCCGCTGCATTTCAACTGTTATCTCTTTATCGGGTGGTATGGCGCTAACTGAAATTCTGGCTTCCTCATATCCTACATACGATACAATAAGCTGATCGGTACTGTCGGGGCTTAAGCTAACGGTAAAATGCCCGAGGCTGTCGGTGGTCATTCCGTTGCCATACTTTTCAAAATATACCGAAGCAAACTGGATGGGTTCCCTGGTATGGGCATCTACTACCATACCGGTAATGATCTGGCAATTGGAACTAAGATAAATCAGGGAGAATAAAATGGGCAGGATGTTTCGCAGAAGCATTTTCACTAACTCAAAAATAAATCCTGTTTGGGGTAATTTGTTTGAAAGTGGAGAAACTTAAGGTAATTTTATTCTTCTTTTTTTAGCAGGGAGAGTTCATTTACCATTTTTTCCAGTTCCTGGATTCGTTTTTCGAGTACAGGCAGGTTTCTGGATAACGCCTGGCTGCGCAATGCGGCAGTGTAATCGAATGCGGGAGATCCGGTAACGGCCGAATTTGGGGTTTTAATGGATTTGCTCACTCCGCTTTGTGCATTTATTTTGGCGCCGTCGGCAATTTGAATATGGCCTACAATTCCTGCCTGGCCGCCAATCATTACATTTTTCCCGATTTTGGTACTGCCGCTGATACCGGATTGGGCGGCAATAACCGTATTGCTGCCTATTTCCACATTATGGGCAATTTGTAACAGGTTATCCAGTTTTGCACCGGTACGGATATAGGTGCTGCCAATTGTTGCCCTGTCGATGGTAGTGTTTGCACCAATTTCTACAAAATCTTCAATAACCACATTGCCAATTTGAGGTACTTTTTGAAAGGTGCCGTCTTTTTTGGGAGCGTAGCCAAAACCATCGCTGCCAATTACGGTTCCTGCATGTACCACTACATTTTTCCCGATCACACAATCGTTATAAACTTTTACGCCCGAATGAAGTATGCTGTTGTTTGAAATGATTACGTTGTTTCCCAAATACACCTGGGGAAAAATTTTTACATTATCTCCTATCACTACATTTTCTCCCACATAGGTCATGGCGCCAAGAAAAACATGATCGCCAACTTTTGCAGTTGGGTGAATGTAAACGGGGTCCTGTATTCCAGTTAGTTGCTGTGTACGGATTTGCTGGTAATGATCCAATAAAACGGCAAATGCACTATAGGCATCCGGAACCCTGATGAGGGTGGCGGTTACCGGGCTTTTCAGTTCGAGGTTTTGATTAATGATGATGATGTCTGCCCCCGTGTTGTATAAATATTCCTGGTACTTGGGGTTGGCTAAAAAAGAGAGTTGCCCTTTTTTTGCTTCTTCAATTTTTCCGAAAGAAGAAACCATAACCGATTCATCACCTTCAATGGTACCTTCTATGATTTGTGCGATCTGGCCTGCACTAAACTGCATAAATATTTCTTTAAAGGGAGATGCCTGCAATGGCAGCTACCTAAGATAACAAATGTAATATTTTTTAATTGTGCCGCGGAGGTTTTCGTTGATGAGTGCATTTTCCACTTCAGAAATATCTTTTACAGCGCCATTTTTAAACAGGATATGAATCCGCTCATTTTCAAAATTATAGGTACTGCTTTGGGCTGCGCCCGAAAAAGCAAGCCAGGATGCATCTTCCCTGCTGATGTTTAATTTTTGGGAAACTTCGTTCAATTTCTCCTCCAGAACATATTCCGGAACCGGCCCGGGAAAGTATTTTATCTTCAACAGCTTGCGGTGAAGGATGCCCGTACACAGGGTTTTAAGTACCATATCGGGATGGCTGCTCCAGTTTTTAATGGCCATGAGTACATCATAATCATCAATGCTGCAAAATTTCTGAAGGGTGATGTTTTCTTTTGGGTTATTGATAAAGCTATTGAGGGGTTCCTGGCATTGTGCACCAATTTGCCTGGCTCTTCTGATGATTCGTACCAGCATTTGCTCGGCGCTCACAACAGTTTTGTGTAAATAAACCTGCCAGTACATCAGCCTGCGGGCAATCAGGAATTTTTCGATGGAATAGATTCCTTTTTCTTCCACCATCAGTTCGCCGTTGTGTACGGTGAGCATTTTAAGGATCCTGTCGTAAGCAATGGTTCCTTCGCTTACGCCGGTAAAAAAGCTGTCGCGCGAGAGGTAATCCATCCGGTCCACATCCAACTGGCCGCTTACCAGTTGATGCAGGAATTTTTTGGGATGGTTCCCGGTGAATATTTCGAGAGCAGTATCTAATTTTCCACCCATCGATTCGTTGAGCGATTTTATCATGAGTACCGACAGCTCTTCGTGATGGATGCCTGGCACAAGTTCATGTTCAAGTGCGTGCGAAAACGGGCCATGGCCAATGTCGTGCAGCAGGATGGCAATTTTTGCTGCCCTTTGTTCGCCGGGAGAAATTTCAATCCCCTTTGCTGTTAATTCATGAAGCGCGGAGCGCATGAGGTGATATGCGCCTAATGCGTGATGCAGCCGGGTATGCACGGCGCCCGGATAAACCAAATGTGCCATAGCCATCTGGTAAATGCGGCGCAACCGCTGAAAATAAGGATGCGCAATAATTTCGTTTACCAGTTCATCATCAATGCTGATGAAGCCATAAACGGGATCGTTGATGATTTTATGAAATGCCATATTGGCCTGCTGTTAAAAGTAATACAAAGTGCTGCAAAGCTACAAATGCAGGTTTCAAAAAACTAAATTTGTAAGGAAGCCTTTAGTTAAAGTTAAACCGGCACTGCGCAAAAAATAAGTACAATATGAGTATTGCAAAAATTTTATGGGTTGATGATGAGATCGACAGCCTCACATCGCAAATCATATTTTTGGAGAATAAGGGATATGAAGTAGAAACCCGAACCAATGGTTTTGATGCTGTGGAATATGTAAAGGATAATATTGTGGATGTAGTGCTGCTCGATGAAACCATGCCCGGTATTACCGGCCTGCAAACCCTTCAGCAAATAAAAGAGAATAATACCACCCTGCCCGTTGTGCTCATTACCAAGAATGAAGCCGAAAACCTGATGGATGAAGCGATTGGCAGCCAGATTTCGGATTACCTGATTAAGCCCGTAAATCCCAACCAGGTTTGGCTGAGCCTGAAAAAACTGATCGATAATAAGCGGTTGGTTGCTGAGAAAACGACATCTGCCTATCAACAGGAATTTCGCACATTGTTTATGGCGCTTAACGATAACCCCGGGTATATTGAGTGGATGGAAATATATCGCAAACTGGTTTTTTGGGAACTGGCCATCAGTAAAAGCGATACTCCCGAAATGAAAGATGTTTTTGAAGCCCAGAAACAGGAGGCAAACATCGAATTTTTTAAGTTCATTTCTAAAAACTATGCATCCTGGGTTTCTCCCAAAAGTACAAATGCCCCCATCATGAGCCATAACCTCATGAAATATAAAATCCTTCCACACCTCGAAAAAGGCACTCCGCTTTTTTTTATTTTAATCGATAACCTGCGCTACGATCAGTGGAAAACCATTCAGCCCATTTTTGCCGAGAGTTTCAGGATACAGGAAGAAGATATGTTTTATGCGATCCTTCCCACCGCTACACAGTATGCAAGAAATGCCATATTCTCGGGAATGCTTCCCGTAGATATTGAAAAGAATTTTCCTTCCCAGTGGAAGAATGATGATGATGAAGGTGGAAAGAATTTGTATGAGGAGGAATTTTTACTGCACCAGCTTAAAAAAATGGGCAAGTCCGATTTAAAAGTTTCATACACAAAAATCACCAATAATAACGACGGGCAAAAGCTGGTGGATAATATGCACAACCTGCTTCAGAACGACCTCAATGTGATTGTATATAATTTTATGGATATGCTCAGCCATGCACGCACCGAAATGGAAGTGCTGAAAGAGCTTGCCGGCGATGAAGCCAGTTACCGGAGCATTACCCATAGCTGGTTTGCACACAGCCCCCTGCACCAGGCGCTCAAAAAGATATCAGAAAAAAAACTGAACCTTATTGTGTCAACCGATCATGGCACCACCCGCGTAAAAACGCCCGTTAAAGTGATTGGTGATAAACAAACTACCAGCAACCTCAGGTATAAACATGGACGCAATTTGAATTATGAACCCCGCGATGTGCTGGCATTTAAGGATCCGAGGGAAGCCGGGCTGCCCGTGCCCAATGTAAATTCCAGTTTCATCTTTGCCAAGAGCGATCTTTATTTATGCTATCCGAACAATTACAATCATTATGTGAATTATTACCGTAATACTTTCCAGCACGGCGGAATAAGCCTGGAGGAAATGATTGTGCCCATCATCCGGATGACGAACAAATAGCACAGGTTGCTGTTAAAATAGTATCCACAGCCTGTGGAGAATGCTTTTTTATAAAAAGCGGGGAAAATTGCAAGTTGCAGAATAACATTAAGAAAAAAGGACAGAGGAAAATGAAATACACGCAAACTAACCTGGATAAACTGGAAAACATTGTGGAAGAAAGCGGATACATCATCCGCTACGAACGTGGAAATTTCCAAAGTGGATATTGTATTCTGCAGGCAAAGAAAGTGGTAGTGCTCAATAAATTTTTACAAACAGAAGGGAGGATAAATACCCTGATTGATCTGCTACCGCAGCTTAATGTATCATACGATTCACTCACACTTGAAAGCCAGAAATTATACGATGAGCTTTTGGTGGCTGAAGTGCAGCATCCGTAATTTTATTTAGTTTCCTCTGCCGGAAATCGTTACTTTACAGCATGGGTTCTTCCGGATTAAAGATTGTTTTTCTTGGCACCGGCACCAGCAGCGGCGTTCCCATGATCGCCTGCAAATGCAGGGTTTGTACTTCCCCTGATCCTAAAGACAAAAGGCTGAGAAGCAGCATCATGGTTGAATCGGATACCACCAGGCTGGTTGTGGATACCACCCCCGATTTCAGGTACCAGATGTTGAGGGCGAATGTTGACAGGCTTGATGCGGTAATTTTTACGCATCCGCATAAAGACCATATTGCCGGGTTAGACGATATCAGGGCGTTTAATTATTTCCAGCAGCAAAGCATCAGGGTGTTTGCAAATCAGCTTACGCAGATGGCTATACGAAGAGAGTTTGCCTATATATTTTCCGATGAAAAATATCCGGGAATACCGCAAATTGATCTGATAGATATAAATGATCAGCCTTTTGTGGTTGGTGATATTGAGGTAACCCCAATTAAAGTGTGGCACCTGAATATGCCCGTACTTGGGTTCCGTTTTGGCAGGTTCACTTACATAACCGATGCCAACAGGATTGAGGAAAAAGAGCAGCAAAAAATATTGGGATCGGAATACCTGGTATTAAATGCGCTGCGGAACGAAGCCCATATTTCTCATTTTACCCTCGGTGAGGCGGTTGCATTATCTCGGCAACTTCATATCCCTCAGGCCAGGTTTACGCACATTAGTCACCAGTTGGGCCGGCACCAGGAAGTAAATAATTCGCTTCCTGAAAACATGGAACTTGCTTTTGATAACCTGGTTATTTTTGTGGATTAGCTCAGATAGGAAATAATTTGTGGACGATCTGCGGAATCTGCGGCCAATTATTTTTTCTTACAGATTGCACGGATTTACGCAGAAGAAAAAATCAGTGGTGATCTGCGGCACCTGTGAGCATTTAAATTTTCTCACTGATTACACCGATTTTCACAGAATAAAAATATCTGTGATCTTAATGCATCTGTGGGTCATTATTTCTTTTAAACAGATATTTGTTTTCAGGAAAAAAAACATCATCCAAACCAAATAAACATCAGTCTGAATCCTTCCAAACCATTATCATTTATTCTTGCTTTGTGGTATGCGCCCGCGTTACCAGTCTTATTTTTATCATTCCAAAAAAGAAAGGAATGCAATCATCATATTGTTGATTATTTGTTTGTTGCTGGCATCATTTCCACAATTCTATTATTTGTTTCAAAAGAGACCTTCCTTTTCCGAGTTGTCGTTTCCCGAAGTAAAGGCATGGGTAAAACTGCCATCTGAAAAAAAACAGTTTCCGCGTATGGCAGAAATGCAGGATGGGAAAATTCAAACCACAAAATCTGAAAGCTTTGTTTTTGATCCCAACACTGCATCGGAATCTGACCTGCTGAAACTTGGCCTTTCAGATAAAATAGTGTCCACCATAAAAAATTACCGCGCTAAAGGCGGAAAATTTAAAACCGCAACCGATCTTAATAAAATATGGGGTATGCCTCCCCAATTATTTAAAGAACTTGAACCCTTTATCCGTATTCAACCCGATCTTTATGAATACAAAAAATTTGATTTTGAAAAGAAACGGCAATCCCAACAAACTGAACCTGTACACATCAACAGCGCCGACAGCCTGCAATTTTTATCGCTTCCGGGTATTGGGCCAACATTAACTTCCCGGATTCTGAAATTCAGGGAAAAGCTGGGTGGTTTTGTTTCCATAAACCAGGTATCGGAAATTTATGGCCTGGCCGACAGTGTTTTTCAACACATACGCCCCCTTTTAATATGCGACCCTAAACAAATCCGGAAAATTAACCTCAATACCGCTAACATCGATGAGCTGGGGCATCATCCCTATATCCGTTACCCTGTTGCCAGGCTGATTATTGCCTATCGCGAACAGCATGGAAGTTTTACCGGCGTTTCCGATCTCCGGAAAATCATGGTATTAAACGATAGCCTGTTTAACCGAATAAAACCCTATTTAAACACCGATTAACATACAACAGTTGTTAGTATTTGCAGGATTTTTTACCTTGCGCCCCAACGATTGCATTAATTATGGATTTTTCAACTAACGAACTAACTGACCAGATTGCAGCATCTGCACGCAACTTTGCACAACAATACATTAAGCCTCATTTGATGGAATGGGACGAATCGCAGGAATTTCCGGTTCATATTTTTAAAGAACTGGGAAAACTGGGTATGATGGGTGTGCTTGTACCCGAAAAATATAATGGCGCAGGCCTCGGATATTTCGAATACAGCACGGTGATCCAGGAAATTGCCAAGGTTTGCGGATCAATAGGATTGAGTGTGGCAGCCCACAATTCGCTTTGCACCGGCCATATTCTCACATTTGGGAATGAAGAACAAAAGCAAAAATACCTGCCCAAATTAGCTACTGCCGAGTATATTGGCGCCTGGGGTCTAACAGAAGCAAATACCGGGAGCGATGCCGGAAATATGAAGGTTACCGCAAAAAAAGATGGCAACAACTGGATCATTAATGGCGCTAAAAACTGGATAACCCACGGCATTTCCGGCGATGTTGCCGTTGTGATTTGCCGTACCGGCGAACCCCGCACCAAAAATAATTCCACCGCATTTATTGTAGAACGTGGCACAAAAGGATTTACCGGCGGTAAAAAAGAAAATAAGCTGGGCATGCGCGCAAGCGAAACGGCTGAAATGATTTTTGATAACTGCATGGTACCCGATGCAAACCGGTTGGGAAATGTGGGCGACGGATTTAAACAGGCCATGAAAATACTGGATGGCGGAAGAATATCTATCGCAGCGCTTGGCTTAGGAATCGCCCGCGGCGCTTATGAAGCATCCATACAATATGCAAAGGAAAGGCAGCAGTTCGATCAGCCCATTGCAAATTTTCAGGGCATCTCTTTCAAACTTGCCGATATGGCCACAAAAATTTCGGCAGCCGATATGCTGATTAAACAGGCCTGCTATTTAAAAAACCAGGGCCTGCCAATGACCAAAGAATCGGCTATGGCGAAATATTATTCCAGCGAAATTGCTGTGGAAATTAGTACCGATGCAGTTCAGATTTTTGGAGGATATGGATATACAAAAGATTTCCCTGTAGAAAAATTTTACCGCGACAGCAAACTGTGCACCATTGGCGAAGGTACCAGCGAAATTCAAAAAGTGGTTATTTCCAGAGAGATTCTGAATTAACCCTGTAAAATAAAAGCCGCACCAAATTTGATGCGGCTTAATTTTTTTCAAACGGGTTATATTAGCCCAATAGCCCGCTCAGCTTATCTTTTACTGAATCTATAATGCCCTCGGCTTTATCTCCTATGCTTCCTCCTGCATTTTCGGCGGCAGATTCACCTTTGGTGAACAGGTTATCAACCGCACCAGCCATCATTGGGAATTTTTCTTTTACATAATCCGTAACGGCATGAATTACTTTTTCAGCCTGTTCGCTGCTGATTCCTGTTTTTTCGATAAGATGATTAATAAACTCCTGCATCTTCGTTGTTTGTTTAATGGTGAAAAATAATTATTCTGTATCGTATCTGTCCACCCGCTCAATGCCCGGGAGTTTCAACAACTCATTTACCAGTTTATCTAATTCTTCTTTATCGTGAACAAACACTTTTACATTCCCGTTAAAAATACCATCCTGCGCTTCAATTGTCATTGCCGAAATGTTAAATTTCAACTCGCCGCTAATCAGGTTGGTGATTTTATGAATAACCCCCACATCATCGAGGCCAATAATTTTCAACCCGGTAAGGAAAGAAATCTCTTTATTCTTAGCCCATTTTGTTTTCACTACCCGGTGCCCGTAATTGGCAAGCAGCCTGGCTGCATTGGGGCAGTTGGTGCGGTGTATTTTTAAGCCTTCGCCTGTTGTAATGAAACCAAATACATCATCGCCGGGGATGGGTTTGCAGCAATTGGCCAGGGTGTACATTATTTTATCGCTGCTTTCGCCAAAAATAATCAGCTCGGCATCCTTGTCTTTTTTGGTGCTGGGTTTGGTTACCGGTTCGGATGTTTCTGTTTTTTCTTCCGCAGGTTTTTGAGGTTTTGGAGGAAGTACTTTATCGCCATGAACAATAAATTCCTTCAGTTCTTTGAGGTCAATTTTTTTTGTGGCTATTTCATAAAGTAAATCGAGGCTGCTGTTGATTTTGTAATAATTAGCGATCTCTTCCACATTCGTCTGGTTATATACTCCGCCCATTCCTTCAATTTTTCGCTGAAGAATATATTTTCCTTCTTCCGCAATCAGCCTTTTTTCTTCTTTAAGGGTATCCTTTATTTTTGCTTTGGCTTTGCTGGTTACTACGTGCTTAAGCCATTCTGCATTGGGTTTTTGTTTTGCACTGGTAATAATTTCTATCTGATCGCCGCTTCTTAATTTATAACTTATGGGTACCAGTTTGTGATTTACTTTGGCGCCTATGCAGGTAGATCCAACGGCAGTGTGTACGTTAAATGCAAAATCAAGCGCGGTGGCGCCGATGGGCAGGGTTTTAATATCGCCTTTGGGAGTGTACACATAAATTTCTTCGGTGAGGAAGGACGTTTTGAAATCCTGCAAAAAATCGAGGGAATTGGCCTCCTGGTTGCTGAGTACTTCCCGTATTTGCTGAAACCATTTATCAAAACGGTTTTCATCTTCTTTACCTTCTTTATATTTCCAGTGTGCGGCAAGGCCTTTTTCGGCAATTTCATTCATTCGCCTGGTGCGAATTTGCACTTCCACCCATTTCCCCTGCGGCCCCATAACCGTGGTATGCAATGCTTCGTAACCATTGTTTTTAGGATTGCTCAGCCAGTCGCGAAGCCGTTCCGGTGAAGGGTTATACGCATCAGTTATTACGCTGTACACTTTCCAGCAATCTTCTTTTTCTTTTTCAGGAGGGGAATCCACAATGATGCGAATGGCAAAAAGATCGTACACTTCTTCAAACGAAACGCCTTTTTTCTTGATCTTATTCCAGATGGAATGGATGCTTTTTGGCCTGCCGTAAATTTCGAAACGGAGGCCTGCGCGTTCAAGCTTTTCTTTAAGCGGGCGAATGAAATCATTTATATAACGCGTTCTCTCTCTCTTGGTATCCTGAAGTTTTTGTGCGATGTATCGGTAAGTATCCGGCTCCATGTATTTCATTGCCAGATCTTCCATTTCCGTTTTTATGTTGTACAACCCCATGCGGTGCGCAAGAGGTGCATATACATAAATGGTTTCGGAAGAAATTTTCAGTTGTTTTTCGCGTTTCATGCTCTCGAGGGTGCGCATGTTGTGCAACCTGTCGGCAAGTTTGATGAGGATAACCCGTGGATCGTCGGTAAGGGTGAGCAGTATTTTTTTGAAGTTCTCGGCCTGCTTACTGGTGTTGGCGTCCATCACGCTCACGTTCGAGATCTTGGTAAGTCCGTCCACAATTTTGGCGATCTCCGAACCGAATTCACTTTGAATGTCGGCAAGGGTGATATCGGTATCCTCCACGGTATCGTGCAGGAGGGCGCAAATGGTTGAGCGTACACCCATGCCGATTTCTTCCACACAAATTTTGGCTACGGCCAGCGGGTGAAGTATATAAGGTTCTCCGCTTTTTCGGCGCATGGTTTTATGCGCTTCAGCAGCCATTTCAAAGGCATTCCTCAGCAGGAGCTTATCGCCGGGCTTCATCTTTTGCTTCAGCACACGAAGCAAAGCCCTGTACTGACGAAGGATCTCCTTTTTTTCTTCTTCTTCGCTAAGGTTATATTTTGAAGGGATAATGGCTGTTTGCATGTAATGGTTACGAATTTACCTCAAAAACGGGATTTTTTTAGTGCCAAACAACCTGAGTGAAGGATTTTACCAATTTTAATCTCATTACAATACTCCGGGTTCGGAATAAAGCCCTAATTTTGCATCCCCGTTTTGCGGATGTGGCGAAACTGGCAGACGCACCAGACTTAGGATCTGGCGGAGCAATCCATGTAGGTTCGATTCCTATCATCCGCACCATTTTTTCAGGAAACCGGGATATTCCCGGTTTTTTAAATGATCATAATTATGGCAGTTGTAGAAAGAGAAAATATCGGTTTACTAAACGATAAACTCACCGTAAAGCTCACTAAAGAAGATTATCTCCCGGCGTTCGACAAAAAGCTGAAGGAGTATTCTAAAACCGCAAATATTCCGGGATTCAGAAAAGGAATGGTGCCCTCCGGAATGATTAAAAAAATGTACGGCCCTTCCATCTTCAACGATGAAGTGCTGCGTACGGTAGAGAAGGAATTATTCACCTACCTCGATAAAGAACGCCCCGATATTTTCGCACAACCCATGCCGTTGGCTACCGATACCCAAATTGATATGAACAATCCCTCCGATCTTCATTTCGATTTTGAAATCGGATTAAAACCCGTTTTTGAAATTCCCGACCTGTCTAAAGCAAAACTCACCCTCAATAAAGTTGAGGTTAGCGATAAAATGCTTGAGGAAGAAGTGGACAGGCTGCAAATGAAGGCCGGTAACATGACGGAGCCTGAGGTTATCGACAATGAAAATAATGTACTCAGCGTATTGTTTACCGAAACCGATGAAAACGGCGCCCCGGTTGAAGGCGGAATCACAAAAGATAATTCCGTATTGCTGAAATATTTCACCCCTGCCCTGCAAAAGGAACTGATGGGGAAGAAAAAGGGCGATCACGTCATCTTTCAACTCAACAAAACTTTTGAAGGCGATAAGCTGGAAATGATGTTGCAGGATCTTGGTTTAGATCCGCACGATAAAACTGCCGCCGAAAAATTCTTCAAACTCGATATTGAAAAGCTCGGCCTTGTGGAGAAACGTGAACTGAATGAAGATTTTTTTAATGAAGTGTATCCGGGTAAAGAACTTAAATCAATTGATGAATTTAAAAATACCCTGAAAGCTGAAATTGAAAAATATTGGGATGCGCAATCTAAAAACCAGTTGCACGATCAGATTTACCATTATCTGACGGATGAAACAAAGATGGAATTTCCCGAAAAGTTCCTGAAACGCTGGCTGCAAACCGGTGGTGAAAAACCCAAAACCGCGGAAGAGGCCGAAACGGAATTCCCGGGTTTCAGCAACCAGCTAAAATGGACCCTGGTGAGCGATAAATTAGTTACCGACAATAAACTGGAGGTAAATGAAGATGAAATACGGGAATACATGAAAAATGAAGTATCCAGGTACTTCGGCCAGATGAATATGGGTGAAAACATCGACTGGCTGGATGGGTATGTTGACCGTATGATGAAAGATGAGAAACAACTGGATGCAACCTATCGCAGGGTTTCAGCCGAAAAATTGTTTAACTGGTTAGAATCCCAGGTAAAGCCCGCTGAAAAAACAGTTTCTCCCGATGAATTGAATGCCATGCAGCATCACCATCATCATTAATCATTCACAGGAATTGATGAAATAAACTTTACTGAGTAAGTGTTCCCGCTTGCCGGAGCACTTGCGCCAGAGTGCTAGAGTGTTTTATTGCAGGATGCAAGAAACATTGCGTAATTATTTTTATTGGCGGTCTTTGTAACATAGAGATGGCATAAACAACAAACAGTATATACCCATCTTACTCACGCAAACGATTTTCAATATCCATTCTCTGTTGCAAAACTCTGATGATTTCAATGTTATTCTGTTCGTCTGTGAGTTTGTAGAAAATTATATGTGATTTAACCTTTGAGCCGCGGTAATTCTTCCGTATGTGATTAAAATCCTTTCCTGAATTTGGATTGACAGCTAAATATTCAATCTCATCAAAAATCAGATTTATGTATCTGTCAGCCTGTTCTAACGACCAATTTTCAAAAGTATACAGCCAAATATTTTCAATGTCCATCGATGCCTGAACACTGATTTTATAACTCATTATTCAGGTGTTTGCCATGAAGATTTCGCATAAATTTTTTACGGTCAAATTTTTGAACAAAGCCCGATTTTTCACCCTTCCTGAGTTCTTTAATCAATTCATTTTTCTGATTTTCTTCTTTTTCAAAAAGCCTTAGTGCAGTTCTTACAACCTCACTGGCAGAAGAAAAGCGCCCGCTTTGGATTTGACGGTTAATAAAATTGTCAAAATAATCGCCTAACAGAATTGAAGTGTTTTTTGCCATTGATTCAATGTTTCTTCAAAAGTACCAATTATTGGTATCCCGTCAAAATTTTGGTGAGCGATACTCTTTGCCATTGCAAGTGTTCCCGCTTGCCAGAGCACTTGTTTCCCCTGCTACCCCGTGTTTGCATCTCAAAATTTACTTACCATTCTTTTCCCGGAAAAACCTCCGCTGCTAAACCTGAGAATAACTTAAAATCCAATCGAAAACTTTTTGGCAAGCCCCCGCAAATCCTCAACCACTTTTTCATTCAGCGGAATCCCATCCAACCTTCGTTCCAGCTCAGATGCTCTTTCAGGATCGCCGGGTATAACCACTGCAGGCTGCCCGTCTATGCTGGACGCATTTCGAAGGGCCCTCAGCCATCGATCCATATCTTTTTTAAAATCATCCGCTTCCCTGAAACCATCAATCCGCATTGCGCCAAAAAAATGGCCAATACCCTTACCCGGCATATTCTGTGGCATGGGAACATAAGCCGGGAACGGCGGCACCCAGGGCCCGTAATTTGCACCGCTTAACACCCCCGAAAAAATATCTACAATGCTGCCCAGCATATATCCTTTATGGCTTGCCCCTTCGCGGGTTCCGCCAAGCGGCAGCAAAGCCCCGCCATGCTTTAATGCATCCGCCTCCTGCGTATGCAAACCATCGGCAGTTTGTACCCATCCCTCAGGTGCAGCTTCCTGCTTCCGTTGCAAAATTTCCAGCTTCCCGTTCGATGCGGTAGTGGTGGCAAAATCAGCAACAAAGGGCGCTTCCTCACCTGCAGGAACCGCCACCGCAATGGGGTTTGTGCCCAGCATACGGTCTTTCGAAAATGTGGGCGCAACCAATGCCGATGCATTCGTCATGGCCATACCAATCATATCATGTTCAAGCGCCATCATAGCATGTATGCCTGCAATGCCAAAATGATTGCTGTTGCATACACTCACAAAACCGGCGCCGGTAACCAAGCCTTTATCAATCGCAATCTGCATGGCTTTTGGCGCCACCACAAGGCCAGGCCCCGCATCGCCATCCACCACCGCGGTACCCGGCCGCTCATGCACAATCCGGATGTTTGGCCGCGCATTAATCCGCTTCACTTCCCACAACCTCACATACCCCGAAAGCCTTGCCACCCCGTGGCTGTCAACACCCCGCAAATCCGCGCTCAGCAGGGTTTTAGCCGCAAGGTTTGCATCGGCATCGGTACAGCCCATTTGCTTAAATATGCGCGTGGAAAAATCACTCAACCGGTCAAAAGAAAATACATTTTCCATACGGCGAAGTTAACAGGGATATTTTTTTGAAGCATCAGCATTTCAACAAAACCCAACTTCAGTCTCCCGCTATTCGCTTCGCTGCTATCGGGGCTATCCGCATCAACAGTACAATGCCCGGCGCCATAACTTAAACAGCTTTTTGTAAATTTGCCACCCGCAAATACAAACCGAAAAAAATTATGGGAAGGATATTTGAAGTAAGAAAGAGCACCATGTTTGCCCGCTGGGACAAAATGGCCAAAAATTTTACCCGCATTGGTAAAGAAATTGCCATCGCCGTAAAAGCCGGAGGCCCCGATCCCGACAATAATCCTGCGCTGCGCCGCTGCTTTTTAAATGCCAAAGCAGTAAACATGCCTAAAGACAGGGTGGAAGCAGCCATTAAACGCGCAGTGGGTAAAGACAAAACCGATTACGAAGAAATCGTTTACGAAGGATATGCCCCCCACGGAGTGGCTTTAATGGTAGAAACCGCAACCGATAACCCTACCCGTACCGTAGCCAATGTGCGTATGCATTTTACAAAGGGTGGCGGTTCGCTCGGCACTTCGGGTTCGGTGGCTTTCAGCTTCAACCGCATGGGCGAATTTAAAATCAACAACAGCGGCCAGAACCTCGAAGATCTTGAGCTTGACCTTATCGATTTTGGCCTCGAAGAAATTGGGGAAGATTCCGAAAACCACATCATCATTCGCACGGCATACAACGAGTTTGGCCACATGGCCAAAGCGCTGGAAGAAAAAAAGATTGAAGTGATCAGCGCCGAGCTTACCCGGATTCCTGCAAACACCGTAGAACTTACCGAAGATCAGGCCAATGAAGTATTAAAACTGGTCGATAACCTTGAGCAGGATGATGATGTTCAAAAAGTGTATCACAACCTGAAGTAAAGCCTAAATCCCCGCGATCTGTGAGAATAAATGGCTCACAGATGCCCTGATCTCCGCAGATTATTTTCTGTCTGATTAAAGAGGCTGAATTGCAAAACAATTGAGCAGCCCATTATGCTGCGTGATTTACCCGGCGCTTTACCAGAGAAAAATGCTCTTCTATCGGGTCTTTCTTAATTCCGGGTACGCAAATTCTTCTTCAAATAAAAAGCCGGCAGCCCCCACTTAAACCTTACAGCAAGAATGCGCACTACAATAATCAATACAATACAAATAATTTTTGCCGCATCATTATTAACCGGCGATTCGCGAAGCAAAAAATATAAGATGCCGCCCGCAATAGATGCCAGCGCATAAATTTCCTTTCTGAAAATCAGGGGAACATTGTTCAGCAACACATCCCTTAATACCCCGCCAAAACATCCGGTAACCGTTCCCAAAGCCACACAAACCTCCACGCTTAAATGATGCGCCAACGCTTTTTCAATCCCGATAATGGTAAACAATCCCAAACCCATGGCATCAAAAATAAACAGGGTGGTATTTATTCTTTTTAACCACGTGCCAAAAAACATGGTGCCCACCGCAGAGAAAAAAATAACGAGAATCAGGGTTTCATCCTGCATCCATCCAACGGGAAATTCACCTAACAGTAAATCCCGGATGGTACCTCCGCCAATAGCCGTAACAAACGATAAAATGAGTACGCCAAACGGATCGAGCCGCTTCTCCATAGCAAAAAAAGCGCCCGAAACTGCAAAGGAAAAAGTTCCCAGCATTTCAATAATAAAAAGGAATTGCTGGTGGTTCATCATTATTCGCGCATGATGTCTTTCACCATACGCACCACATCTTCTGTATTTGGTTTGCTGAAATAATCGCCATCGCTGCCATAAGCCGGGCGATGCGCTTTTGCCGTTAAGGTTCTTGGTGCGGCATCAAGAAAACGATACCCGCCCTGTACCTCCATTACCTGGTTGTACATATAAGCCGTTGCGCCTCCGGGTACATCTTCATCTACAAACAAAATCCGGCTGGTCTTTTTCAGCGATGCCAGAATATCAAAATCAATATCAAATGGCAAAAGGGTTTGCACATCCACAACCTCGCATGAAATTCCATTACCCGAAAGCATTGCCGCAGCTTCCTCTACAATCCTTAAGGTGGAGCCATAGCTTACAATGGTAATGTCTTCACCTTCTCTAACCACTTCCGGCTTGCCTAACGGTACCGTATAAGCGAGTAAATTACCGGGGAGTTTTTCTTTAAGCCGGTAACCATTTAAACATTCAATAATAATTCCCGGATCGTTGCTTTGCAACAGGGTATTATACATACCCGCCGCCTGGGTCATATTTCTGGGTACGCATACATACATGCCCCTCAGCGAATTAATGATCATTCCCATTGGCGAACCACTGTGCCAGATGCCTTCCAGCCGGTGACCGCGGGTGCGTACAATAACCGGCACACTTTGTTGGCCTGCCGTGCGGTAATGCGTGGTACATACATCATCACTCAGTGGTTGCAATCCGTACAGCAGGTAATCGAGGTACTGAATTTCAGCGATGGGCCGCAGGCCGCGAAGCGCAAGCCCTATGCCCTGGCCAATAATGGTGAGTTCCCTGATGCCGGTATCAAAAATCCGGTTCTTGCCATGCTTTTCCTGCAACCCGCTAAAACCCTGGTTCACATCACCAATATGCCCAAGGTCTTCACCAAAAGCCACCACTTTATCGTTGGCGGAAAATAACTGGTCGAAATATTTATTCAGCACCTCAAACCCATTCACCATTGGGGCATCCGGTTCGTAATAAACCGGTACAGGATTAATTTTCAACGCCGATTTTGGCCCTTCATTATACAAACAGGAATCATATTGCTGTATAGCCTTTCCGGTATATTTGGTATATAAAGTTTTAATTGGAGCCAGTGTTGTTTCTTCTACCCCCTGAACATTAAGGCTGCCGGCCAGTGTTTTCAACACATCACGCCGCATGGGGTCGCGATGGTTTCTTAATTCGGCTCCTGCTTTTACCATCTGCTCAATACCTGTAGCTTCCAGTGCCTGTGCAGTTTCAGCTACCATTTCTTTAATGGGCGCCAGGTAATTTTCCCAAGCCCGTTGTTTTTCTTCCTTTACTTTATTCCGGGCTTCCTCTTCAAGGGCATCTAATTCGGGGGCTTCTGCCAGCGCATTGGAAATAATCCATTCCCTCATCTGTTTAATGCAATCCCATTCCTTCTCCCATTCCAGCCGTTCCGGGCTCTTATATCGTTCATGGCTACCCGAAGTGGAATGTCCCTGTGGCTGGGTAATTTCTTCTACATGAAATAATGCCGGGGTATGGGTATCCCGTATTTTTTGAATAGCCGTTTCCAGCACTTCGCACATACCGGCATAATCCCAGCCTTTCAATTTATAGATATCAATTCCGTTTGTTCCGTGCTCTTGTTGCATTCCGGCCAGGGCTTCCGATATGGAGCCTTTGGTAGTTTGGAATTTCTTAGGCACCGAAATGCCATAGCCATCATCCCAAACAAAAACGGCAAGGGGTACCTGCAATACGCCGGCGGCGTTCATGGTTTCCCAAAACTGACCTTCGCTGGTTGAAGCATCGCCAATGGTGCAAAAGCACACTTCATTTCCGTTTTCCGAAAGGTTGTTGTATTTTTTTAATGCATCTGCTTTTCTGAAGGTTTTAGAAGCGAAAGCGAGGCCGAGCGCCCTCACCATCTGCCCTGCGGTAGGAGCTATATCGGCAGAAACGTTTTTCCGGTTCAGCAGGTTAAGCCAGTTGCCCTGCTCATCCACAAAAGCAGTGGCAAAATGGGCATTCATCTGGCGCCCGGCGCTAAACGGATCGTTGTTCAGATCCGGATCGGCATAAAGTTGGGCAAAAAACTGCTGAACAGTGGCTAAACCGCTGGCAAACATAAAGGTTTGATCGCGATAGTACCCCGATCTGAAATCGCCGGGTTTAAAAAACTTGGCCATAGCCGCCTGCGCCACTTCCTTTCCATCGCCAAAAATCCCAAATTTGGCCTTCCCCGTAAGCACTTCCCGCCTGCCCAAAAGGCTGGCTTCGCGGCTTTCTACGCAAATCCGGTAATCTTTAAGGATTTCGATACGAAAATTATCGAAACTGAGCTTTTGTTCCTGTGCCAAATCCTTATTTTCCATATAAGTGCAAATTTACGATTTTAACCCTGCTATGTTAAATATTAGCCAACCGTGTAACAATTTGTACGGATAAAACACGTTTTTGTATCTTTGAAACCACTTTTTTTTTTGACAACTATGAAAAAAGTTATTCTTTTTTTTGGACTTGGGTTAATTTCCATTGCCGGTTATTCGCAACAGCAGGTTACGCCCGCAGTTGATGGCAACAACGCCAAAACCGAACAACCATCGGCCATCATCAGCATTAAAGAAGAAGAATTCGATTTTGGGAAAATACCCCAGGGAAAGCCTGTTCACCATGCATTTGAGGTAACCAATACCGGAATCATTCCTTTAAAAATAAGTAATGTGGTAGCCAGTTGCGGTTGCACCACACCTGAATGGGAAAAGGACGAAGTAATAGCCCCGGGTGCATCAACCCAAATAAATGTGGGGTACAATGCGGCTGCAGAAGGAGTGTTTAATAAAAACATTACCATAACTTACAACGATAATCAAACCAAACAGATAAAAATTAAAGGTGAAGTGTGGAAATCGCCCGCAACCAGCGCTCCCGAAAACAAAGGGTTAAGCGACCTTAAAGATTAATCATTCAAAAAACATCAAATTAAATATTCGAAAATGAAACAATTCTTATTCTCAGTATTGGCGCTTACTTTCTCAGTGGTAGCTTTTTCTCAGAAGAAAGCAGCAGATGTGGCAAAATTTGCATCAGAAACAATTGATTTGGGTAAAATACAGCAGGGTAACCCAACCGCTGCGGTATTTTCTGTTACCAACATTGGCCAGGAACCCCTGGTTATTGAAACTGCAAGCCCAACATGTGGCTGCACCATCAGCGATTATACCAAACAACCCATTGCCGCAGGAAAAGAAGGAACCATTAAAGCTACTTATAATGCTGCCAACATCGGCCACTTCGAAAAACACCTTACCGTAAAATTTGCCGGTACTTCCGATGTAAAGAGCATAACCATTAAAGGAGAAGTACTAAGCAAGGATGATTATGCCAAACTTAAGGCAACCGAAAAATCAGATGCTGCTCCTGCAAAAACTAAAACAAAGTCAGACGCTAAAAGCTAACTGATTATAATAAAGAAGAAAGCCCCGGAAAATCCGGGGTTTTTTAATTGCCATAGCTTAATGCAAAATGCAATAAATTTAACCGACAGCATACTTATTTGTTTTAGAATAAAGTGAGCAACCATGCTAACAGGAACAAATACATTTCCTGTATAGCTCCTGCTCCTGATTAACTTAAACAGGATACATCCTTTCACAGTAAACGATTTCAAGATGAATGTTGTTATTGCTTCAGACCATGCAGGGTTCAACTATAAAAATCAGCTCATTAATTTTTTAAAAAATAAGGGATACGAAACCGACGATCTTGGCCCATCCCAACCCAACCCTGAAGATGATTACCCCGATTTTGCGGCTAAGCTGGCTTTGGGTATTCAACAGGGAAAATATGAGCGGGGGATATTAATTTGTGGCAGTGGAGTAGGGGTAAGTGTGGCTGCAAATAAGTTTAAAGGGATAAGAGCCGCTGTATGCCACGACAGTTACTCCGCGCACCAGGGCGTGGAGCACGATAATATGAACCTGCTTTGCATGGGATCAAGAATAATTGGCACCGAACTTATGTTTGAACTGGCCGAAATATTCTTAAAAGCAAAGTTTTCCAATGAAGAGAGGCACCTCAGGCGTTATAATAAAATGATACAAATTGAAGCAGGAAATTTCAGGTAACCGAAAAAAAATTCAACTCATTCACCCTCCCATACGAACATTATTGCTCGATATTGGCGAAGTGGTATTATCGAACGGGTGGGACAGGTATTCCCGGAAAAAGGCCACCGAAACCTTCCATATTGAAGAAGCTGAATTTGCCGACAGGCATAAGATATTTTTCGAAACCTTCGAAGCAGGGAAAATAACCCTTCACGAATACCTCCAATATGTGGTGTTTTTCGAAGACCGCGATTTTACCGAACCGGAATTTATTTCCTTCATGCTTAAACAATCCAGACCCATAAAAAATTCATTGGATCATTTCCTCGGGTTGAAAAAAAAATACAACCTGAAAGTATTTTCGCTAAACAACGAAGGCAGGGAACTGAATGAATATCGCATAAAAACATTTCAACTCGATCGGTTGTTTGATGGCTATATCTCTTCCTGCTATGTACACATGCGAAAGCCCGACAAAGAATTCTTTTTATTGGGATGTGAAATCACCAACACCCCGCCCGAAAACTGTCTTTTTGTTGACGACAGGCTGATACATATTCAGATTGCCAGAACCGTAGGGCTTAATGCCATTCAGTTTACCGGCCTGGCGTCTGCAAAAAAACAAATTGCCCAATATGGGCTTGAATAATAGAATTTACAGGTTATGGAAAATAAATATCAATTTGGAATGGTTGGCCTGGGCACAATGGGAAGAAACTTAGTGTATAATATGGCCGACCATGGATTTACTGTTTCGGGATACGATAAAGATCAGAAACAGGTAGATCATTTTAACCTCGAAGGCAAAGGAAAATCGGTAATCGGATTTTCGGACCTTAATGAATTTATCCAGTCGCTGGAAATGCCCCGCACCATCCTGTTGCTGGTTCCGGCAGGAAAAATTGTAGATATCGTAATAGATTCCCTAAAGCCGTTTCTTGGGCCAGATGACATCATTATTGATTGTGGCAACTCCCATTATACCGATACCAACCGCCGGTTACAATCGCTCCAAAGCCAGGGTATTCATTTTATGGGCACCGGAATTTCGGGAGGCGAAACGGGAGCAAGAGAAGGCGCCAGTATTATGCCCGGAGGCGCCGAATCGGCTTTTAAAAGAGTGGAGAAACTATTTGCATCGGTGGCTGCAAAAGTAAATGGAGAACCCTGTATGGCATATATGGGCGCCGGTTCGGCAGGCCACTATGTAAAAATGGTACATAACGGTATAGAATATGCGATCATGCAGCTCATATCGGAAACCTACCATATCCTGAAAAAAACCGGCGGGCTAAGTAATGAAGAACTGCATGAGGTATTTAAAAATTACAATAACTCCCCACTGCAATGCTACCTGCTCGAAATTACCGCAGCCATTTTTACCCAAAAAGACGATGAAACCGGCAATTACCTCGTGGATATGATATTAGACCGGGCAAGACAGAAAGGCACCGGTGCTTGGACATCGCAGGATGCAATGGCGCTGGAACTTCCCGTTCCCGGTATTGATGCCGCCGTAACACAACGGGAAATGACCTCAAAAAAAGAAGAACGGGTGGCGGCACAACAGGTCTTAAAATATCATGAAGAAACAGTTCTGGTTGAAAAACCGGGATTAATTGCCCTCCTCCAGGATAGTTTACACTTTTGCATGATTACCATCTATGCCCAGGGAATGGCCCTGCTTAAACAGGCAGATACCACTTACCAGTACGGAACAAACCTTGCTAAAGTGGCATCCATCTGGAGGGGAGGATGCATCATCCGCTCTAAAATGCTGGAAGACATTACCCGCGTGTACCAGAAAAATGCCGATACCCCGAACCTGATGACAGACGAAATTTTCAGCCATCCCCTTAATGAGAAGCAACATCAAACACGATCAATCATTTCCACCGCCATTCGTGCCGGGATACCCGTACCCGTTATGATGGCATGCCTGGCTTATTTCGACAGCTACCGGAATGCATGGCTCCCTGCAAACCTTATACAGGCGCAAAGAGATTTTTTTGGCGCACACACTTACGAAAGAACAGATAAACCCGGTATCTTCCATACCGAATGGAATTTTAAAATCAATTAAAATGACACTCAAACATTCTGAGGCGGCCATCTTCACAATTTTTGGAGGTTCAGGCGATCTTACCTGGCGTAAACTTATGCCGGCATTATATAACCTTTACCTCGATAACCGGTTGCCTGAGAAGTTTCACATTCTCGGGCTGGGCAGGCAGAAATATTCGGATGCGGTTTACCGTAAGAAGCTTCACGATGGGGTAAATAAATTTTCGAGAAGGGGTAAAACCAATTCTAAAACCTGGCAGAAATTTGCTGCCAACATCAGTTACCGCTCAGCCGATTTTGCTAAAACGGCTTTTTATTCCACGCTTAAAAAAGACATAGAAGCGATGGAAAAAGAATGGGAAAAGCCCATTACCCGGATCTTCTATCTCGCCATACCACCCGGAATCATTGAAATGATATCTGTAAACCTGGGAAAAACCGGGCTGGCAAAAGATATTTATAACAGCAGGGTGGTTGTGGAAAAGCCATTCGGCCACGACCTTCAATCGGCAACCGCCCTCAATAAAAAAATGCTGGGCATTTTTAAGGAATGTCAGATTTACCGTATAGATCATTATCTCGGAAAAGAAACCGTGCAAAACATTATGGCGTTTCGCTTTGCCAATGCGTTGTTTGAACCGTTGTGGAACAGGAATTATATAGACCATGTGCAAATAACCGTTTCTGAAAAAATTGGCGTTGCCGACCGTGGAGGATATTATGAAACTGCGGGCGCATTACGGGATATGATCCAAAACCATTTAATGCAACTTGCCTGCTTAATTGCCATGGAACCTCCGCTCTCCTTCGATGCCGATGAAGTGAGGAATAAAAAAGTGGATGTACTAAATGCCATCCGCCCGCTTACACCCCAGGAGGTGCATAACTTTGCAGTTCGTGGCCAATATGGCCCCGGATGGATTGAAGGTGAAAAAGTAAAAGCATACCGACAGGAAAAAAACGTAAACCCTCATTCACACACCGAAACTTTTGCCGCCTTTAAATTTTTTATTGATAACTGGAGATGGCAGAATGTTCCTTTTTACATGCGTACCGGAAAAAGGATGAACGCGACAATCAGCGTAATTACCATACAGTTCCGTCCTGTACCACACATGGCTTTCCCCGAAGAATCAACCGAAAACTGGCAACCCAATAAACTGATCCTGAATATTCAGCCCGATATGGGCATCCGGATCAGGTTCCAGGCAAAACGCCCCGGGCTGGACATGCACCTGCTGCCTGTTGATATGCTCTTCGATTATTCAAGCACCTATACCACGGGCACACCCGAAGCCTACGAAACACTTTTACTGGATGTGCTGGAAGGCGATGCCACCCTCTTTATGCGTGCCGACCAGGTGGAAGCCGCATGGCGTATATTGATGCCCGTTATAAATACATGGGCGGCAAACCAATCAATAAACTTTCCAAATTATTCTGCCGGAATGCAGGGACCCGAAGATGCAGAAGCCCTCATTGCCAGAGATGGTAAAAGCTGGATAGCCCTGCCATTTGATAAGAGAAAGAAATGACCAAAATAAAAACTTTTCCATCGCCGGATGAAACCATCCGGGCATTAGCCAAATTTATTATCCGCCTGGCTAATAATGCCATTAAAAAAGACGGATCGTTTTCTATTGCACTCTCCGGCGGTAACACTCCCAAAAAACTTTTTGAATTACTCGCTACAGATGAGTATAGAAATAAAATTGACTGGCAAAAAACCCTGGTGGCCTGGAGCGATGAAAGATTTGTGCCGCCCTCCAGTTCGGAAAGCAACGTGGGAATGGCCATGAAGGCACTTTTAGACCATGTACCCATCCCTGCAAACCAGATATTATTACCCGATACCGCCTTAGTGCCTGAAGATTCGGCCTGGCATTATGAAAAACTGATCCGGAGCATTTTTAAAGCAGTAGAATCTTTCCACCTGGTGCTGCTTGGGTTGGGCGAAGACGGGCATACTGCATCCTTATTTCCGGGAACCGATATCCTTGAAGAAAGAACAGCACTGGTAAAATCGGTATATGTTCCTCAAATAAGTACTTACCGGCTGAGTTTTACCGTAAAACTGATTAACCAGGCAAAAAATGTTGCGTTTTTAGTTACCGGAAATCAGAAATCAGCAATTGTGGATCACCTGCTAAATCATGATCAGCCATCCTATCCCGCAAGGCTCATTCACCCCAAAAAAGGAAACCTGTATTGGTACTTAGATGCCGCCGCAGCCTCTAAACTCAACGCTTAGGGTTGAAGGGAAGGAAGTATCTTTACAGCATGTTAAACATCAGTAACAGGGGCAAAATAATGCCCGCATCGCCCATTCGTAAACTGGTTCCTTATGCCGAATCGGCAAAGAAAAAAGGCATCACGGTTTATCACCTCAATATTGGCCAGCCCGATATTGAAACGCCTCCATCCATTCTTCAGGCGGTTAAAGATTGCGATATTAAAGTTTTGGAATACAGCCATAGTGCAGGAAACGAAAGCTATCGCAAAAAACTGGTAACGTATTACCAGAGAAACAACATCCAGGTTGAGGCTTCAGATATCATCATTACCACAGGAGGAAGTGAAGCCATTTTGTTTGGATTTATGAGTTGCCTCGATGCCGGTGATGAAGTAATTATTCCTGAACCTTTTTATGCAAACTATAACGGCTTTGCCATCCAGGCAGGGGTGAAGGTTGTGCCCATCAGCAGCAGCATCGAGTCCGGATTTGCACTTCCTCCAATTTCCGATTTTGAAAGAGCAATTACTTCAAAAACAAAGGCCATCGTTGTTTGCAACCCCAATAACCCTACCGGGTACCTGTATAGTGAAGATGAGATGAACACCCTTAGGGATATAGTACTGAAACACGACCTGTTTCTTTTTGCCGATGAAGCATACCGCGAATTTTGTTATGATGGCCGGCATGTAAGCGCTATGCATTTAAAAGGTGCCGAACAGCATGTGGTATTGATGGATACCATCAGCAAAAGATATAGTGCATGTGGCGGGCGGATAGGCGCCTTTGTTACCAAAAACAAAGCCGTGCTGGATACTGCCATGAAATTTGCACAGGCCCGGTTAAGTCCGCCGTTTTATGCACAGGTTTTAGGTGAGGCTGCTGTGGATTTACCGGATGATTATTTTGACATCACCAAAACAGCGTATCGCCACAGAAGAGATACCCTGGTGAAAAGGTTAAATGAGATCCCCGGAGTGTTTTGTCCAAACCCCGGAGGTGCATTTTATGCAATGGCGAGGCTGCCGGTTGATGACAGCGATAAATTTGCGCAATGGCTTCTTGAATCGTTCAGCCATGAAGGCGCTACCATCATGGTTGCACCGGCTACCGGTTTTTATTCAACACCCGGGCTGGGAAAGCAGGAAGTAAGGATGGCCTATGTATTGAACGAAGATGCGATCAACCACGCAATTGATTGCCTGGCTAAAGCGCTGGAGGTTTATCCGGGAAGAACAGATGCTGTTGCGGAAAAAACATTTTTGGCAGATGGCGCAAAATAAATTTCAGGGCTTATTGGCCAAATGCACGGGTTCATGCCCGAATTGAAAATTAGAGCAATATGCAGTTCATAAGACCGCATTCAATTATATGACATCAGCTTCTTGTAAAGTTTTTTAACAGCTCTCTTTTTTTCAAATCATAATTTTCCAAACGTAGAATTACCAATCTGTCAAAGGATATTTTTTTTCCCACTCCGGTATAATTTTATTTCAAAGAGTTTTGAATTCGACAAAGAATCTAATCTTTTTGAAATTGTGAAGAGCGCTAATTGAAATTTTTATTATAAGAAAGATATACGGTATCCGGCCCTTCAACTGAATATTGCATTAAAGCAGTTTCTTTAATAATATCTTCAGAAATTTTTGTAGATTTTAAAATCTGCAAATCGAAGCTCAGCGAATCGTAACTAATACTGCCCAATCCTCTTTTCCTAATCATAGAATCTACAACAACAGTATGAGGATATTGATCATTCAATGAATCAAATAAAAGCCCTGTCCCGGAATTTATTTTGTAAATAAAATATTCCAGATGTTCTTTAATCGAGTCCAGATTATTATCTGTTATATAGAATTCTTCAACAGGAAAAAGATAAAGCATCGCATCTTTATAGGACGTGATGCTAAATGAGTCTTTAAAATCTGAAATTGTTGTATCGTTTACCGAATAAGGATATTGAACATAAACTTTAGTAGCTACTAAACTCTTGTTATTACAAGAACCTAACATGGAAATTAGAAGGAAAAGGAGAGGAACAATTTTTAGCTTACTTTTTACCTGGCTTTACACTTTCAGACATAACCCAAGTTGTTACATTAATACTATACCCTTTGCAGTGAAGGTCATGTGAGAATTATTTTTCCCTGTTCCTGATATACACCAGCTTTATTCCCGCTTTATCGGTATCCCGCTTATCTATTTCGATGCTGGGAATCGACCTGATGAGCTGTGTGAGCTTTTGGTAACCATAATTTCTGGAGTCGAAATCGGGTTGTTTTTTCAGCAGCAGGTTTCCCAGGTCGCCAAGAAAAGCCCAGCCATTTTCATCGGCAAGGTCGTTGATGCTGGTTCTTATTAGATTAAGGGTTTGCCGGCCGGGTTTTTCTACTCCCGATTTTGATTTCTTCTTTGTTGTTTTTTCATTTGAAGCGGGGGCGCCTTCTTTTTCCTCTTCATCTTCCTGGCCAATAATTTCCATGTATATAAACTTATCGCAGGCGGCAATAAAGGGGTTGGGCGTTTTCTTCTGGCCAATGCCATACACTTTCATACCGGCTTCTCTTAACCGCGTTACCAGCCGGGTAAAATCACTGTCGCTGGATATGATACAGAACCCATCCACCTTTCCCGAATACAGGATATCCATTGCATCAATAATTAAGGCAGAATCGGTAGAATTTTTTCCCTGGGTATAGCTGTATTGCTGGATAGGAGTGATGGCATTTTCAAGTAAAACGCCTTTCCAACCCGAAACCGTGGGTTTGGTCCAGTCGCCATAAATCCTTTTAAAAGTGGGCGTGCCATATTTGGCAATTTCTTCCATTACCGCTTTAATGTTTTTATACGGCACATTATCGGCATCTATTAATACGGCAAGCCGTATATCTTTTTGCGTATCCATAATACAAGGTAATCTATTTATTCATGTTCCATTAGAAACGCAATCTGGTTTCAGAAAACAAAAAAGGGAAGCATGGCTCCCCTTAATATTGTATATTCCGTACAATTATTCTTTTACCCTTTCAATATAATCGCCTGTTTTTGAATTGATGCGGATAACATCGCCTTCATTCACAAATAAGGGTACATTTACTGAAGCGCCGGTTTCTACGGTGGCGGGTTTTAAGGTTCTGGTTGCGGTGTCGCCTTTCATTCCGGGTTCACTATAAGTAACTTTTAGCACAATTTTATCTGGTAACTCCACACTCATGGGCTGTTCAGTTTCACCGTTTATGAGTACAAAAACTTCCTGGCCATCTTTCAAAAATTTGGGGGCATCAATCATTTCTTCTGCTACGGTAATCTGTTCAAAGGTTTCATTATCCATAAAGCTGTAACCGGTGTCATCTTTATACAGGTATTGAAAAGGTTTTTTTTCTACCCGAACCGGGAAAATGGTTTCACCACTGTTCCAGGTCATTTCCATGGTGCGGCCGTTATCTACCCCCTTTAATTTTGCCCAAACTTTTGCTGCGGCGCGGGCTGTTTTATTTTGTCCGAATTCAATAACTGAATATAATCCACCGTCAAGCTTAAGAATTAGTCCGGTACGAATATCTGCTGTAGTAGCCATATTTACATTTTTAATAGGCTGCAAATGTAGGGAACTGAGTGTAAAACCTGAAATCAGAACTTTATTTTAAAGCGTTGCCATATTCATTTTGCATTAAATTTATGGCATGAAAAAAGTTGCTTTCCTTGTAATTGCCTTATTTATAGGATTATCGGTTTCTGCTCAGCCTTTATCTGATTCTATACCGGTTTATAAAAGGTTTCCCGATCTGCCCATGTTTAACCTGGTTAAGCTGCCCGACAGCACTAAGTTTACCCGGGATGACCTCCCGGGGAAGAAACCTGTTATCATCATGATTTTTAGTCCGGATTGCGGGCATTGTAAACATGCCATGCACGATTTGCTGGATAAATATGATGAATGGAAAAAAGCCGAACTGGTACTGGTTTCCTCACTAAGCTATGAAGACATCAAAAAGTTTTACGACGAATTCAACCTGCATGATTATAAAAACATTGTGATAGGCAGGGATGAATCATTTTACCTGGGTTTATATTATAAGGTACGCTCCTATCCTTCCATTTATGTGTACAATAAAAAGCACAGGCTGGTTACTGAGTTTTTAGGTAAAATAAATCCTGATGATTTGGCCAAAGAACTTAATTGAGGTGGTTTTCCGTATTCATTTATAAATATTTTCCGGTAGTTGGTTTTACAGGATTTCTTAAACCTGTTGCTTTGTATTACCTGTAAAATTTGATGAGTTCAAAAAATACCCGGGATACCTTCTGTGGTATTGATCTATCTTTGCGAAAATTTTGAACATTTATAAATTATTTTTTCATGAAAGTAACGGTTGTAGGCGCAGGTGCAGTAGGTGCAACTTGTGCCGATAATATTGCCCGCAGGCAAATTTGCGATGAACTGGTGATTGTGGATATTAAAGAAGGAGTTGCAGAAGGAAAGGCGATGGATCTGATGCAAACGGCTCAGATGGAAGGATTTGACACCCGCATTGTGGGAAGCACCAACGATTATTCAAAAACTGCGGGAAGCAGTGTTGCCGTAATTACTTCCGGCATTCCGCGTAAACCGGGAATGACCCGCGAAGAACTGATTGGCATCAATGCGGGAATCGTGAAAACAGTAACAGAAAATATCCTGAAACACTCACCCGAAGCGGTTATTGTGGTAATCAGCAACCCAATGGATACCATGACGTACCTCGCGCTTAAATCAAGCGGGTTGCCCAAAAACCGGGTTATTGGAATGGGCGGGCTGCTCGACAGTTCGAGATTCCGCTATTTTCTGAGCCAGGCCATGAAATGCTCACCCAACGATTTGCAGGCTACGGTTATTGGCGGGCATGGAGATACTACAATGATTCCGCTCACCCGTTTGGCTACCTATTGTGGAACACCGGCTTCAAACTACCTGGATGCAGAAACCCTGAAAAAAGTGGCTGCCGATACCATGGTGGGTGGTGCTACCTTAACCAAACTGCTGGGCACCTCAGCATGGTACGCACCCGGTGCAGCCGGCGCCACCCTCGTGGAGGCCATTGTACGCGATGAAAACAGACTGATGCCCTGTTGTGTAATGCTGGATGGCGAATACGGACAAAAAGATATATGTATTGGCGTACCCGTACACATTGGCAAAAACGGATGGAGCCAAATTGTTGATTATAAGCTCAATGACGAAGAACAGGCCCTTTTTGCAAAAAGCGCCGATGCCGTAAGAAGCATGAACGGCGCCCTGAGTTCGCTCAATATCTGATAGTTAGTTTATATAATTAATACCTGAATCCCAGGCCGTGAGGTTTGGGATTTTTGTTTGTATTTTGTTATCTTTATTTCCTTATCAAACTTAGTAGCGCCTGATGATGCTGCGGCTAAAAAATACGGTCTTTTTACTGGTGCTGCTTTTATTTACCTTTCATTCGAAGGGGCAAATGACCATTAACAATGCCCCCTCGGCACTGGCGCTTGCACAAAAGCTGGTAGGCGATGGTATTTCCATCAGCAATGTAACTTTTTCGGGGAACCTGTTAATGACCGGTATATTTAATAAAACAGGCGCCGGGCAACCCATGCTGGATAGTGGTATTGTTTTAACTTCTGGCTTAGCCAAAACAACCTCTGCAAATACCGCAGTAAATAATACCAATGGGGGTATCGCAACCAATAACTTTACCAGTAAATCCTGGGGTTCGCCAGGCGATGCAAACCTTGCTTCGGCGTTAGGCCTCCCCGTTAGCAGCTTACATGATGCCTGTGTACTCGAATTTGATTTTGTACCTGTTGGCGACAGCATCCGCTTTAAATATGTGTTTGGATCGGAAGAATATGATCCCCTGTTTGCCTGCAGCGAGTTTAATGATGCTTTTGCATTCTTTATATCAGGGCCGGGTATTACGGGGTTAAAAAATATTGCCTTAGTACCCAACACCATACAACCGGTTTCCATTTCGAGCATTAATCAGGTTTATGGAGCCAGTGGAGGACCCTGTTTCGCCAATACCCAGTATTATGTAAATAATGAAAATGGACGGGTGGTGAATTATGATGGACTTACGGCTACACTAACAGCACACGAGAGGGTAGTTCCCTGCCAGACTTATCACCTTAAGCTTGTTGTTTCCGATGTAGTGGATGCCGTATGGGATAGTGGGGTTTTTCTGGAAGCGCGCAGCCTGGAATCGAATGTAATTAACCTGGCTTCCGATGGCCCGGTTGATGCAACCGGAAATCCTTATGTTGTGGAAGGTTGCGCACCTACAGCCGTTACCATTCGCCGCGAACGCGCCAATCCATTAGAAGCCGTTGTACAACTTGCTTATGGAGGTAATGCAATTAACGGAGTGGATGTGCAAACCCTTCCGGATAGCGTAACCATTCCTGCCAACGATTCCATTACAGTAATTCATGTTGAAGCCATTGCAGATGCCATCCCGGAAGGGGTAGAACAATTGATTATTTATACGCTACAGTACAGCCTGTCGGGGTGTAATGTGGTCACCTCTTTAGATACCATCATCATCAATATTCACGATCAGGATACCCTCTTTATTAATCCTGACACCATTCAGATTTGCAGGAACAGCGAAATCCAATTAACAGCGCCGCCGGGTTTTGGCGCTTATCAATGGTCGCCGTCCGGAATTTTTAATAACACAGCCATTAATGATCCGGTTGTGCATCCCGTAGGCGATAGCACCCATGTGGAATGTATTGCTTCTAATGGGACCTGCGTTTCAAAAGGCACTGCGTTTGTATATTGGAAAATGCTGAAGGTAGATTCCATTACCAATGTAAATTGTACCGGGCAATCTACAGGTATAATATATACATCGGCAGGGGCTGATTGGGATAACCCGCAATTTACCCTCGATAACGGCACTGCACAGGATTCGGGTGTGTTTAATAACCTCCCGGTTGGGAATTATATTGTACGGGTTACGGATGCCTCTATGGGATGTTCCGACACTTCTCACATACAGATCATACAACAATATCCCGATCTTCAAATTACCAATGCCGAAATAATTGATGGTGGTTGTACAACAGGGGCAAATGGTACTGCAACCATTACTGTTGAAGGGGGAAATCCTGCATATAGTTATTCAGCCGATGGAACAAATTTTCAAAATTCCCCTGCATTAAGCCTGCCTCCCGGTACCTATACCGTTACGGCAACTGACCAGAGCGGATGCCTTGCCAGCATGCCCAATGTAGTGGTAACCTATATCAACTCGTTAACCCTTTCATTAAGCTCAGATACTACGGTTATATGTGAAGGAACATCTACTAACCTTCATGCACAATCGAATGCGGCATCATTGCAGTGGTCGCCTTCCGAATCACTCAACAACACTACTGCCGCCGATGTGGTTGCATCGCCAGTCATTACCACAAAATATTTTGTGAATGCAACCCTGGGTATCTGTAACCTTATGGATTCTATTCTGCTTAATGTTCATGCTGCTCCCCACCCTGATGCCGGGGAAGATCAGGTTATTTGTTTTGGCGGCAGTACATCGCTTAGCGGCAGTGGAGGCATAAGTTATATGTGGACGCCCGTTTCTTACCTGAGCGATCCTAATATTCCCGATCCGGATGTAAACCGCCCTCAGAATATAACTTACCAGCTTAATGTAATTGATGCTAACGGATGTATTTCGCTGATTCCTGACGCTGTGAAGATTACCCTGCTGCCACCTGCGGAATTATTTGCAGGAAATGATACAGTGGTTGCCGTTAATCAGCCCCTGCAGCTTCACGCCATTGATGTGAACCATACCGGTTTCACTTCTTATGAATGGGAACCTGCGCCTGTATTTAACAACCCACACATTTCAAGCCCGGTAGCCATATTAACCAATGAGTTTAACACGCTGATCGTTTTTGCCGAAACCCCCGGCCATTGCGTAGGAACCGATACCATTAAAGTACATACTTATGTTGGCCCTGAAGTATATGTACCCTCTGCTTTTACGCCGAATAATGATGGCCTGAACGATATTCTTCGCCCGGTGCTTGTGGGCATGAAACGTTTCAATTATTTCAGGGTGTATAACCGTTACGGGCAATTGATATTTTCAACTTCACGGGAAGGAGAAGGCTGGGATGGTAAGTATAAGGGTAAACTACAAAACCTGGGAACCTTTGTGTGGATGGTTGATGCCATTGATTATAAGGGGAACCACATTTTCAGAAAAGGCACCACCAGCATCCTGCAATAGATTCTTAGATATCCCTTAACACAGGGATAGCCATTTGTTTCAATTGATCTGAGTATTTTTATAGTGCCTGCTTTTTTACTCCAAAATCAATCAGTATGTTCAAACCCGTAATTGGAGCAGTTTTACTGCTCTCTGCCTGCATTATATGCTCCTGCAAAAAGGATGGTTCCGTTAAACCGGATGATGGCCCCAAAATCAATTTCATTTTTCATTTCGATTCTACCCAGGCCAGGCTGAATGCCTTTGGGCAGGAAGAGGCCGTTGGCACAGGAAACGGGGCGCTATCGCCGGTGTTTAATAAAATGAGCGCTCATTATGCAGAGCTTGCCCCAAACCAGTACACTCCATTGGGGGGTGGCGAAGTGTTGTACAAGGCGGCAGAAACTACCGCTGGTGGTGAGAATGCAATCGATTTCAGCCAGGCGAAATTAGCCGGCCAGGATGAAGTTTTCTTAAGCATACCTATTAGTACGGTTGCTGCCGGCAGTTATAACTGGCTAAGGGTATCACTGGCCTATCAGAATTATCGTATTCAATACCGGTATATGAACCAAATGCTGGAGGGATCGCTGGCATCTTTCATTGGGTTTAACACATATCTTTCCAGTTTTAAAGTGAAAGATTCTACCCTAACGGTGAACGGCAACCGCAAACAGGGGTACTGGGCCTTCGAGAGCAGTTACCTCGGTTATGGTTTTATAAGCTCCGGGCAGGCACCTCAGGGAGCCACTACTGTTCCCAATCCCGCATTTGCCACTTCGCCTGTACCTGCAGGCTCCTGTGTGGTAACAGGCATGTTTGTTACGCCCCTGGTTATTACCGGAAACGAAACTTCCGATATAAATATCCGGGTTTCCCTATCCACAAATAAAAGCTTTGAATGGACGGAAGCAGCCAATCCCGGAACCTACGATCCCGCTGATGGCGATGTTCCTGTTGACATGGGTATCCGGGGTATGATTCCCGTTAAATTATGAGGTTTGCAAATGTATTGTATGGAAAAAAATAATTTGATCCGGCCTTATAAAAATGGCGTTAAGAGAAAGGCCTGTACGGCTTTAAAAGAAAAACGCCATATTCAGCAGTTGGGTAATGCAATTAGTTAAAAAGTTGTACCACTGTGGGGTTTAATTTAATGCCGGAACTTGTTTTTCTTATACTAAACGGAATTATTTCGAAAACCAAAGTTTAATTGAATTAAAGCAGCGAAATATTGGAAAGATCACTGTACAGCATTTGTAATTACGGTTTTATCTACCTTTAATATCAGCCCCTGCAAAACCTTTCCCGGACCACATTCTGTAAATTCGGTGGCGCCATCGGCAATCATTGCTTTGATGGTTTGCGTCCATTTCACCGGGCTGGTAAGCTGGGCAATAAGGTTGTTTTTAATTTCTTCGGGATCAATAACCGGGCTGGCCGATACGTTTTGATATACCGGGCACACAGGCGTATGAAATGTTGTATTTAAGATGGCTTTTTCCAGTTCGTCTTTTGCCGGCAGCATCAATGGAGAGTGAAATGCCCCGCCTACCGGAAGAACCAGTGCACGTTTTGCGCCTGCTGCTTTCATTTTTTCGCAGGCCATTTCTATTCCTGATGTGGTTCCGCTAATCACTAGCTGGCCCGGGCAGTTGTAGTTTGCTGCTACCACAACTTCTCCGGTTTCATTACTTATTTCACGGCAAATTTCTTCTACTTTTTCATCATCCAGTGCAAGCACTGCAGCCATCGATGAGGGATGAAGTTCACAGGCTTTTTGCATGGCATTTGCGCGAATGGATACCAGCTTAAGCGCATTTTCGAAACTCAGGCACCGGTTGGCCACAAGCGCAGAAAATTCTCCAAGAGAATGTCCGGCAACCATATCGGGCTTTGCCGCATCAATACTAAGATATGCGGCAACCGAATAAATAAAAATGGCTGGTTGGGTAACCTTAGTTTGTTTCAATGCTTCATCCGATCCTTCAAACATGATTTCGGAGATGTTGAAACCAAGTATTTCATTTGCCGAATCAAAGATGGCTTTCATCTTATTAGAAGAAGCGTATAACTCCCTTCCCATTCCGGGAAATTGTGATCCCTGGCCGGGAAATACATAAGCGTGTTTCATGCTGCAGTGTTTAACTGTAAAGAAAATAAAAAATATGACAGGAACATCAATGAAGATGAGCAGCGATCAGCTTCATAAACTCACTGCGGGTTTCGTGCTTTTCAAATTCTCCAAAAAACCCCGAGGTGGTGGTAACCGAATTCTGTTTTGATACCCCGCGCATCATCATACAGAGATGGGAGGCTTCAATAACCACTGCCACGCCAAGCGGATCTAAGGCTTTTCGGATACATTCCATGATCTGGTGGGTGAGCCGCTCCTGAACCTGGAGCCTGCGGCTGTAAACATCAACCACCCTGGCAATTTTGCTAAGCCCGGTAATATAACCATTAGGGATATACGCTATATGTGCCTTGCCGAAAAAGGGAAGCATGTGGTGCTCGCACATGCTGTACAACTCTATGTCTTTCACAATAATCATTTCACTTACCGGCTCATGAAATTTTGCTGAATTAAGGATGGCATCCGCATCCTGCGAATAGCCCCTGGTAAGGTACTGCATGGCTTTGGCTATCCTTTCAGGGGTTTTTAAAAGACCTTCCCTTTGAGGGTCTTCTCCAATATTTTCCAAAACAGCCTTATAGGCCTCCATTAATTTGCAGGTGGTTGTTTCGTTGTAGTGTTCTGTTTTTGTGTACATAATTATTAAGCTGGGTATTCTACAAAATTTCTTTCGGTTTCGTAAAGCCTTACCTGTATTTCAAATTCGGGGGCTATCTTTTCTCTTAATATGTTATATATAACAATGGCGATATTTTCGGCAGTGGGGATGAGGTTTTTAAATTCTGGGCAATCTTTGTTAAGGTTCCGATGGTCAAATTTTTCAATTACCTCTTCATGTATGGTATTGCTCAGTTTCTTCATGTCGTAAACATATCCTGTATCAGGGTGAGGCACACCGGTTATTTTTACAATAAGTTCGTAATTGTGCCCATGGAAATTCGGGTTATTGCACTTGCCAAACACGGCGTTATTGGCATCATCGTCCCAATTGGGGTTATAAAGCCGGTGTGCTGCATTAAAATGTTCTTTTCTGAATACGGCTACCTTTTGTTGCATGTGCAAAAATAACAATGCATATCCGTAATTGTTTAGAATATGCCATTACGAATAACTGTGTTTGGGTTTGAAATACGAAATTTGCGTATGCAGATTCTTGTAGTGGCAGCAACCGAAATGGAAATTGCAGCTTTGCAGGCCCGGCTTCCGAACCTGGATGTGCTGATAACCGGTGTTGGTGCTCCACAAACAATCCATCAACTTTCTAAGCGGTTTTCCCAATCCGATTATCAGGCGGTGATACAGGCCGGTATTGCAGGGTGTTTTTCCCAAAACCTTTCTTTGGGCGAGGTAGTGGCAGTACAACGGGATCGGTTTGCAGATCTGGGCATACTGGAGGCCGGAAGGTTAAACGATTTAACGGAATCAGGATTGGCTTTTAATAAAGAAACGGCAACCTCTTCAGGGTGGATATCAAACGAAAGTTTTCTGATGAATAAGGTTCTATTGAAAAAAGCATCTGCGGTTACCGTTAACCTTGCAGGAGACACACCCGGATTTACAAAACTGATTTCCGAAAAATACCAGCCCGATATTGAATCGATGGAAGGCGCTGCATTCCATTTTATATGCAAAGAATATAAACAACCTTTTCTTCAATTGAGGGGCATCAGCAACCGGGTGGGCGAACGAGATAAACAGAAATGGAACATTCAGGGTGCCGTAATGAACCTGAATAAAGAACTGCTCAAACTCATTGGTAAACTCAACGATGGCGCAATCGAAAATGAAACCTATAACGATCATGAATAACCGAAAAATAACCCTGGGATTTTCTCCCTGCCCAAACGATACTTTTATTTTCGATCAGATGATTAATGCCCCGGAAATGGACACCGGAATCGATTTTGATGTTCATCTGGAGGATGTGCAAACCCTTAACAACTGGGCGCTTGAAGGAAAATTAGCAGTTAGTAAGATCAGTTATGGGGTATGGCCTCTGCTGAAAGATGAATATGTGTTGCTGCAATCGGGAAGCGCATTGGGTAGGGGAGTTGGGCCATTATTGATCGCACCGCCCAACAGTTCTGTTCATTTTTCTAATGAAACCCCGGTGGCCATCCCCGGCCGAAATACCACTGCACACCTGTTGTTTTCGCTTGCCTATCCCGATGCTAAAAACAAGGTATTTCTTCGTTACGATGAAATTGAACCTTTTGTATTGGCAGGAAACGGACTTGGTGTAATCATTCACGAAAACCGGTTCACTTATGCGGAGAAAGGGCTAAAAAAAATTATTGATCTTGGCGATTTTTGGGAAACAGGTACCGGGGCGCCCATTCCCCTGGGAGGCATCGTGGCAAAAAAGGAATTGGGAGCAGAACAGATTGCTCAGATAGATGCCTGCATCCGGAAAAGCATCCAACATTCTTTCGATCGTTATCCGCAGCTTTCCGATTTTATTCGCAACAACGCCCGTGAAATGGATGAAGAAGTCATGCGAAAGCACATTGATCTATATGTTAACGAATATTCGCTCTCTCTTGGTGATACCGGTAATAAGGCCATTAAAATATTGGAGGAAGTGTTTGCTAAAAACAGGAATAGCGATTGATGCTTTGTTGTTTTATGTAGCCGGTGTGTGTGCCAAAAGTGAAGTGAACGGAGGTTTAGCCGGCACTAAAAGAGTTTTGGATACTCGTTTTTTAATGTGGTAAATAATCCGGAAGAAAAGCGGTTAGTAAAATGTTTATGGCCCAAAAAACCTACCCAGTTTATAATTTTTATGGAATTGCTGATAAATACCTCTTCCGAATTTTTTAGTTCTTCAATGTAGATTGGCTTTTCTTCTACAATAAAATTTTTTTCCAAAAAATAATCCAGTAAAAATTTTCTCATGATTCCGGCAACCGGGCCTTCGTTAAGCGAAGGGGTGGAAATGATGCCATCTTTCATTTGCCAGATGTTGGCTATACAGGTTTCACATACCCGGCCTTCCTGGTTCAGGATTAGTGCATCGTTTGCATTCATATCGTTTGCATATTTCAACCCCATCACATTCGGGAGGAAATTATTATGCTTGATTTGCGAAAATGCATCAATCGATTTTCGGGCATTGGGATAAACCACGAGCGTTAATCCTGTTTTATTATATTCAGGCGCTCCGGGCAACTCCTGCACCTGTATGAGCATGTTGGCGTTCCCGTTATTATTTGTAGAAAAAGGTTCATCGCCCCTGAAAACAGTTAATCTTAACCTGCCTTCGCAAATCTTATTTATTTTAATAAGCGATGCTGCCTGAGCGGCAATGGTTTTATCAAAGTTTTCAACAGGCAGTTGAAGGTGCAGTTGCGAAATGCCTTTTTTTAATCTTTGAAGGTGTTCATCAAAAAGAACAGGGCTGCCATTCCGTACAAGAATGGTTTCAAACAAGCCATCTCCGTATAATAAACCGGGATTGTTTCCCGATGCGATGCGTTGGTTGTCATCAATTAATTTCCCGTTATAAAGCATTTTCAGCATGGCCTAAAATAAAAAATCCCCCGGTTAAGGGGGTGCATTTTAATAAATATCTTCAGTTAGGTTTCTTCAATAATTTTATGTTTCACTGCGTACATGATAAGCCCTGCCGTGGTTTTTGATCCGGTTTTTACTTTTAATTTATCCCTGATGGCCTCAACGGTACGCGGGCTTAGTTCAACAATATCGGCAATTTCTTTTGTGCTTTTTTCTTCGCACATCAGCCTGAGAATGGTGGTTTCTTTATCGTTGAGCTGAACTTCGGGAGCATTGGATCCGCCAGAAACTCCGGGGGTGCGGCTGCGCAGGTTATTCAAAAACGCTTTATTGGTCATTGCGTTAAAGAAATATTCCTGTTCCATACAGGTTTTTATGGCTTCGTAAATGATCTCACTGTCGCTCGTTTTGGTAAGATAGCTGTTGGCGCCGATCTCCATCAGGCGGGTAATCATACTGTTGTCTTCCAGCATGGTAAGCATAATCACTTTTGCTTCGGGGCAAATCTTTTTTATTTCGGGCAGGGTAGCCACCCCGTCCATAATCGGCATTTGAATATCGAGCAGTATCACATCAGGAGGCAGGTTCTTAATGAGGTTCAGTAAATGAACGCCATTATCTGCCTCGGCAATAACCTTTACATCCGGTTTTGTACTTAGTGCGGTTTTCACTCCTTCACGGTACAGCACATGGTCGTCACAAATAATCACTTTTATAGGTTCCAGATTCTCGGATTTCATAACAGGATAGTAAAACAGTAAAATTAAGGTTTTTAAAAGATAGTAGGATTACGTATTACAATAACGGAAATGCACACTGTAAATTATAAATTTTATGGAGAACGGGTAATATTACTATGATTTTCTTTTGGGGAATTTACTATGTATTAATATATTAACAAATGTGTTTATAATTTTCTCCATCCTGTACTCGCTTATCTTTGGCAGATGATGAATAAAATGAGTAGTTGGGAGGATACCATTGTGGCGCTGGCTACTGCACCCGGAGTGGGTGCAATAGGCGTTATCCGTGTAAGTGGAATTAGGGCGCTCGATATAGCGGATGCCCTGTTTCCATCAAAAAAATTATCCGGATGTAAATCGCATACCCTTCATGTAGGATTGTTGAAAGAAAATGAAGAGGCCATTGATGAGGTGGTGGTTTCCCTTTTTCGCGGCCCCAAAAGTTATACCGGTGAGGATATTGTAGAGATCAGCGCACATGGCAGCCCATACATTTTGCAACAGATTATTGAGGCCTGTGTAAGAAAAGGTGCAAGGCTTGCAAAACCAGGAGAATTTACCCAACGCGCATTCCTGAATGGTAAGATGGATCTTGCACAGGCTGAAGCGGTTGCCGATCTTATCGCCAGCAATACGGCAGCCGCCCAAAGAACAGCCTTACATGCCATGCGGGGTGGTTTCTCGCAAAAACTGAAAGAATTGAGGGAAAGGCTGATACAGTTTTCGGCACTAATTGAACTGGAACTTGATTTTTCGGAAGAGGATGTGGAGTTTGCTGACAGGAAGCAATTTTATACACTGATTGAAGAACTGCAGGATACCACAAAACGTTTGATCGATTCCTTTCAACTTGGCAATGTAATTAAGCATGGGGTAAGTGTGGCCATTATTGGTAAACCCAATGCTGGTAAATCAACTTTATTAAATGCCCTGCTGAATGAAAACCGTGCCATCGTAAGCGATATACCGGGTACTACGCGCGATACCATTGAAGAAATGATCAATATTGATGGCATCCTGTTCCGGTTGATAGATACCGCAGGGATACGGCAACATACCGGTGATGTTATTGAAAGCGAGGGGGTAACCAGGAGCCTCGAAAAAATGAAACAGGCCGATCTTATTATTTACCTGTTTGATGTTAATGATGAAACAAATGAGGTTGAAAAACAAAAGAACGAAATGGAACTGCAGCAATTGAATTATCTGCCGGTGGGAAATAAAATGGACAGTATGGAAGATGCTGCGCTCAAATTTGATTTTTCTGATAAAACACTGTTCATATCGGCAAAGCACAACCGCAATATTGAATTGTTGAAGCAAAGGATGGCCGATGTGGTATTGAAGGGTAAAGTGCAAAGTGAAGACAGCATTGTAACCAATGCCCGTCATTATCATGCCTTAAGAGAAATGCAAAAATCGCTTAATGATATCAGCACCGGGCTAAACCATCAGCTTCCCGGAGATCTGCTCGCCCCCGACATTCGCCGTTGCCTTCATTATTTAGGGGAAATCACCGGGCAGGTTACCAACGAAGACACCCTGGATTATATATTCAGTAAGTTTTGTATCGGGAAGTAAAACGCTTTCCTTTGTTTGCTAAGTGCTTGTTGTTATTGACTTGAGCGTAATTTTCTTTCTCTTTTTTTATTACCTAATTGCTCATGGATCACATCCTCCAATGCCACCGGCAAAACTTTAGAAAAATTGAAGGCTGGCTACTATAGAAAATTATAATTCAAATACGTCATTTACTTTTATTTTCAATTACTTACATGATTTTTACGCCTGAAATAGTAAAGCTGTGGCTTTACCAGGTGTGTATAAATGTCAAGTTATAACTTTACCAAATCCTTGTATTAGTCAAGTATTAGCTTTACTTTTGCCATGTCAAAGTCAATCTATAACTTTACTTTATGGGCAAGAAATCACTCCAACTGCAACAGCTCAACAGCAAAATGCTGGGCTTTGCCTCTCTCAAACAGGTGGCTATGCCACCCACCGGATGGATAAAAGCCATCCGCACCACCATTGGTATGTCTATGCAGCAATTGGGCAACAAGTTGAACATGTCCAAGCAGGCTGTAATGGATATTGAGAAACGGGAAAAAGACGGCTCCATTACCATCAAATCTCTCCGGGAAATTGCCCGTGCAATGGATATGCAGTTGGTGTATGGCTTTGTGCCCAATGATGGATCGCTGGATGCTCTCATTGAAAAACGGACTACCGAGTTGGCCACCCAAATTGTGATGCAGACCGCCAACACCATGAAGTTGGAAGATCAGTCCAATTCAAAACAACGGATTGAAGCCGCCATCAGGGAACGGGCAATAGCCATTCAAAACGAAATGCCTAAAATCTTATGGGATTAGATTTAGAGTGACTATAGCCAGCTTCTAGCATTTGCCTGTTCCTAAAACCACTTAACTCAAATTTTCAAGCATCCACCCGTGGTTTTTTGCGGTTGTTACCGTTGCTTTTTTTAAAACTTTGCTTTATTAAAATTAAACCCTATCGGGTAAATTTTTAATGTTTTTATGTACATTTATACCCTATCAGGTAAATTAATAAATTTACACCCTATCGGGGCTTAGCGAATATTTATTATTATATTTACACCCTATCGGGTTTATTTAGTTTCTGATATTCCTACAAAGCATTATAAAAATGGCAGAGTTTACTATACAAAAGTTTGCTAATGGTCTGTACTATTTCAGGCTTAGGGAAAACAACGGACAGCTTTTAGTGGCAAGTGAAGGCTATTCCAGCAAAGCAGCCTGCCTCAATGGAGTGAATGCAGTTAAATCAAATGGAACAGCCGATAACCGGTACGAAAGAAAAACATCGGCAAACGGAAAATACTATTTCAATATAAAAGGAACTAAAGGGCAAATCCTTGGAACCAGCGACATGTATGAAGTTGTTACGGCAAGGGACAACGCCATTAATGCCGTGCAGTCAGTTGTTGCTGAAGCAATCGTGAATGACGAAACAGTGCAGGAATTAATAAACCTGGTGAAAGAAAAAAGAAAGCAACTTGGCCTCACCCAGCAGCAACTGGCAGAAAAAGCAGGAGTAGGCTTGCGGTTTTTAAGAGAACTGGAACAGGGAAAAACCACACTCCGCATAGATAAGGTAAACCAGTTACTGAAATTATTTGGCTACGAAATGGGGCCGGTTTTAATCAACAGAAATAAATGGCTTCATGAGGAAAGCTGAAATAAAAATACAGGATACCCTAGCTGGCTGGCTTAGTCAGGATGAAGAAGGCTATCATTTTGTTTATGATGCCGCTTACCTCCATACCGGCATACCGGAACCGGTAAGCAAAACCCTGCCTTTGCAGGTAGATGCCTTTCACAGCAAAACCCTGTTTCCATTTTTTGATGGCCTTATACCCGAAGGATGGCTGCTCGATATTGCAGCAAAAAACTGGAAGCTCGATGCCAGGGATCGAATGGGTTTACTGTTGGCGTGTTGCAAAGATTGTATTGGTGCCGTTAGTGTTCACCCTGTAAACTCAGCAACTGATGCCGGTTAACCGTTGTCTATATTGTTACCTGCCCTTGCTGAAAGGTCAAACCGATTTTCACCCGGCTTGCAGCCGTAAAATATTTGGTACATCCACAGCGCCCATCCTGCCCTATACCGAAGAACAGATGAACGATCTGGCATTGCAGGTAGTGAAAACCCAAATGACTGTAACAGGTGTGCAGCCCAAGTTGTCACTCGAAATAAATGATGAAAATAAGCAAGGCCCGAAACGCTTTTCTATTGTTGGGCTTTGGGGTGGCTATATCTTAAAGCCACCAACAAACCATTACCCACATCTGCCGGAGGTAGAAGACCTCACTATGCACCTTGCTGCTATTGCTCACATCAATACCGTTCCGCATAGCCTCATTCGCCTGCAAACAGGTAACCTGGCATATATCACCAGGCGCATCGATCGCAACAAAACAAACAAGCTGCACATGGAAGATATGTGCCAGTTAACCGAAAGGCTTACAGAAGATAAATATCATGGTTCTTATGAGCAGATAGCCAAAGCCATTTTAAAATATTCGGTGAATCCGGTGCTGGATGCCATCAACTTTTTTGAACAGGTTTTATTTTCATTTCTTACGGGCAATGCAGATATGCACCTGAAAAACTTTTCACTTATCAACCTTCCGGGTATCGGCTACCAACTAACCCCGGCCTATGATATGGTGGCTACGGCATTGGTGAACCCTGCCGATGATGAAGACCTTGCCCTTACCCTAAATGGCAAAAAAAAGAAAATAAGGCAAACTGATTTTACAGCAGCTTTTACAATGCTAAAGCTCGATGCACGCCAGCAGGAAAACATTTTTAGAAAAATGGATAAAGCAATACCAAAATGGATTGCTTTCATAGATAATAGTTTTCTGAATGATGAAATGAAAGCTGCTTACAAGGAATTAATTTTAAAGAGACAGCAACGATTATTAATCAACAAAAATTAAACTAAAATAATAGTGGCTACTAATAAACATGCAATAATAAGATACCAAACGCTGGATAAATGCTTTCGCAATCCGATACCCAACACTGCACCCCCACTGCACCATTACCATTTTACTTTGCAACAACAATAAAAAATAAAGACCCATACTAATGACCGATTATAAAGTTGACGTGAGTTTTATCTTCCAGATTACCGACAAAGTGCTCTGGAATGTGTTTAAGAAAAATGAAATTGGCGATGTACTGCTGCCCTTCGTGGTCATCCGCCGCTTAGATTGCATCCTCCATCCCGTAAATGCCAAAGTACGTGCCGCCTACGAAAATTTTAAGGATAAGGTAACTACCGAAAAGCTCGACCCCATCCTGCGCAAAGCCGCCGGCGGACTGCAATTCTACAATACCTCCCGCCACACGCTGGAAACGCTTAAAGAAAATCCCAAAACCGTGGAGATTGATTTCAACAATTACCTCAACGGCTTCAACAAAGAAGTAAGGGATATCATTGACCATTTTCAGTTTGATAAAGTGATAGCCCGCTTAGTCAAGAACAAGTTGCTCTATCAAATGATTGATGCCATCTCGCAGGTGAACCTGCATACCGATAAGGTGGACAACCACAACATGGGTTATATTTTTGAAGAACTCATCCGCATCAGCAATGAGCAAAGCAACGAAACTGCCGGGGAGCATTTTACCCCACGGGATGTGATCAGCCTGATGGTGAATGTGGTGTTCAGCACCGAAAAAGAAATCTTATCGCAGCCGGGCATTATCCGCACCATTTATGACCCCGCATTAGGCACCGGAGGCATGATCAACCTCGCCAAAAATTATGTGCTGGATGAGCTGCTGGCAGATAGCCCCAACAAACCCGACATCAAAACCTACGGACAGGAAATTAATGAACAATCCTATGCCATTGCCAAATCCGAAGCGCTGATTACCGGCGAAAATGCCGACAACATCCGCCACGGCAATACTTTTACCGAAGACCGTTTCTCCGACAAGCAGTTTCATTACCTGTTTGCCAATCCGCCCTACGGCGTTACCTGGAGCAAGGATGCCGATTTTATCCGCAACGAAAGCGCCAACCCCGCCGGCAGGTTTTATGCCGGATTGCCCGCCACCAGCGATGGACAACTGTTGTTTCTGCAGCACATGATCAGCAAGATGGAGCGGGAAGGCGGTAAGATAGCCGTGGTAACCAATGGCTCGCCGCTCTTTACCGGCAATGCGGGCAGCGGCGAAAGCGATATACGCAAATGGATCATCAGCAACGACTGGCTCGACTGCATCATTGCCCTGCCCAAAGACCTGTTTTACAATACCGGCATCAATACCTATATCTGGTTTATCAGCAACAATAAACCCAAACACCGCAAAGGCAAAGTGCAGCTCATCAACGCCAATGTGCCCGAAGACAAAACCGCCGGTATAGAAGGCTTTTGCCGGCCCGAAAAACGCAGCCTCGGCAACAAGCGAAACAAGATTGAACCTTTTCATATAGAAAAACTGGTGGAGCTGTATAGCCGATTTGAAGAAGGCGCTTACTGCAAAATTTTCGACAACGATTTTTTTGGTTACTACCAAATTACCGTGGAGCAGCCCGAGTACGACGACAAAGGCAAACCCGTAAAGGATAAAAAGGGAAATATAAAACCCGATACCAAAAAGCGGGACAAAGAAAACATACCGCTGAGCGAAGACATAGAGCAGTATTTCAACACCGAAGTGCTGCCGCATGTACCCGATGCTTTTATTGATTACGACAAAACCCGTATTGGCTACGAAATCAATTTTACCAAGTATTTCTACGAATACAAAGGGCTGCGCCCGGCTGCTGAAATTAAAAAGGAAATAGAAGAACTTGAATTTGGCAGCAAAGACCAAAAAGGCATTACCGAACTTTTAAAAGAATTGCTGGGATGATGAAGAAATATGAGCAATATAAGGAGAGTGGAATTGAATGGATTGGTAAGATTCCCATATCGTGGGACCAAACTCAACTGAAATATATCACTTCAATTTCCAAAGGAAAAAAGCCTAAAGAAGATTTCCAGGATTTCGCAGAAGGGATGGTTCCATATTTGAGCATGGAGTTTTTAAGAAACCAAACAGAAAATCCAACGTATGTTAACAAGAATGATGAAAATGTAGTTCTTGTTGAAGATACAGATCTACTAATACTATGGGATGGCTCTAAAGCAGGTGAAATTGTAAAGGCAAAAAATGGAGCACTTTCCTCTACTATGGGTAAAATCCGTTTAGAATCTTTTAAGATTGATTTGAATTTCTTGACTTATTATCTAAAAAATGCTGAAACTTATTTGCAGGCAAATACTGTTGGAATGGGAATTCCACACGTAAGTGGAGAAATACTCAAGACTTTACCCATTTTATTTCCCTCCCTTCCCGAACAAACCGCCATTGCCCGCTACCTCGACCACCAAACCGCTCTCATTGACCAACTGATACAGCAAAAAGAAAAGTTGGTAGCACTGCTCAAAGAAAAAAGGCAGGCGGTGATTAATGAAGCCGTAACCAAGGGACTCAACCCCAATGCCAAAATGAAAGACAGCGGCATAGAATGGCTGGGCGAAGTGCCGGAGGAGTGGGAAGTGACTAAGATGAAATTCATTGCAACAATCACAAGGGGAGCAATATTAAGACCTGTTGATGAACCTACATATTTTGATGATAATGGCGAATGGACGTATTTAAATATTTCAGATGCAACGAAATGTAATAAGTATTTATTTGAGGGTAAGCTTAGGCTTTCTGAACTTGGTTCCATAAAAAGTGCAAGAGTCTATCCAGATAATTTAATATTGACTGCTTCTGCTACAATCGGAAAGCCGTTTATTAATAAAATTCCTGTATGCGTACATGATGGTTTTATTCCAATAACCAATATAAAATGCAGTATAGATTATTTATATCATTATTTGAGAAATCCTCAGCTTTATGTTGGCTTGGGAAAGGTTAATACTCAAAAGAATCTATATTTAGATGAAGTTAAAGATATGTTTGTCACCCAACCTCCTATAAAAGAGCAATTCGAGATCGTTGCTTTTCTTGAAAAACATGAACTAATAAATAATAAATTACTTCAACAAATAAAAACTCAAATCTCCAAACTCAAAGAATACCGTCAATCCATTATTTCGGAGGCGGTAACGGGCAAGGTGGATCTGCGGGAGTGGGTGCCGGATAAAAAGGCAACAGCAGCACATAAAATTGAATCATGATACCATGCAGTTAAACAAAAACATCATAGCGCAAATACAGGACATCATTGCCCATGCACAGCAGAAAGCGATACGCAGTGTGGATTTTGAGCGGGTGATGATGTACTGGCAGATAGGCAAGGTAATCTTTGAAGAAGAGCAGCAGGGAGAAGATCGGGCGGTTTACGGTAGTTTTTTAATCAAATCTATTTCCGAAACGTTTCAACCGCAGTTCGGCAGCGGTTTTTCCATTCGGCAGTTGGAACGATACCGGCAGTTTTACAGGATGTGTCCCGTCCTAAAATAGGTTGACGATTATTCGTCACTTAAATTTGGACAAAATATGCAAACAAATCGAGAGGCTATCATAGCCGAGTATTTAACAGGTGATTACACCTACCGCCAATTGGGGGCCA
>Ga0206107_1000107_pt1 | contig 75289 bp, 78 predicted proteins | sample 2B0metagenome_FD_148652 | JGI IMG/M metagenome (GOLD analysis project Ga0206107, IMG submission 148652) | Enriched microbial communities from leaf-cutter ant dump, University of Wisconsin, Madison, United States - 2B0 | ecosystem: Environmental > Terrestrial > Nest > Insects nest > Nest dump...
GAAAATGGTTATACAGGAGAGGAAATGAAAATGGTCTTTGAGACCAGAAAAATTTTTGATGATCCTGCGATCCTTGTGAACCCAACTGCTGTCAGAGTGCCTGTGATTTATGGGCATTCAGAAGCTGTTCATATTGAAACAAGAGAAAAGATTTCAGCAGAAGCTGTCCGCCAGTTGTTGAAAAAAGCCAAAGGCGTAACTGTTTTGGATGATCCTGCTAAATTATCTTATCCCACGCCTTTTAAAAATGCCTCTGGAAAAGATGCTGTGTATGTTGGCAGAATTCGTGAAGATATTTCTCACCCTCATGGTATTAATCTTTGGGTGGTTTCCGACAATGTCCGAAAGGGGGCGGCTTTAAATGCGGTACAAATCGCTGAAATTTTATGGAAAAAATACCTTTAATTGATTTTTTGTTCTATAATTAATCATGAATAAAGCGAAATTAAGCTATGCCAAAAGAATATTTATCAAACCATAAAGAAGAAACTAAAGGCGGGGATTCTGGGACAGGCCGTGCTGAACCTCACGGTATAGGAACTTATCTTAAAGAAGAAACCGATGTTATGGCCTATGAGCGCCGCGGGCTTGAACAGGCAATGGAAACCCAATGGGGGAAGGTTAATGAGCGAAGACGCCCGCAGCGGAATCAGGACAACGGACCGGTGCAGGGGAATCACCTTAAGCAGCATCCTTTATTAAATATTCAGCGTTTTGACGGCATTGATTCCAATCTGAACCCTTCACCATTAAATAGCCAGGAAGCATTGATTGAGGCTGAAAACGAGTTGAGAGAACAAGAAAAAGAGAAACAATTAAGGAAAGAACTGCAGTTGGGTAATACTCCAGAAAACAATCCGGCTTATAGCCGCACACCCCGCATGACAAGAGGTTAAAAGTACCCCATGGCAACACCAGCTGATCAGATTATTCAGGGACAGAAGCCGGATTTTAAGCAGCATTTTGAGGATGGCGGCACCATTAATGATTTGGATGAATACGGTTTTACTTTTTTAATTGAATCCGCTATTGCCGGTAATACGCCGGCGATGACGTTCTTGCTTGCGCATGGTGCTGATGTGAATAAACCTGATGTGACAGGAAGAACAGCGCTTCATTGGGCGGTGGATAATGATCATCTGGAGCAAGCCCAGATTTTACTTGGGAAAGGTGCTGATCCTAATAGTTTTAACCGCGGCGGACAGTCGCCGCTGGTTTTTCCGCTGCTCAGAGAACAATGGATGATGAAACAATTGTTGTATCAGTATGGAGCCAGTCTTTCTTTTGCTCAGGATTTTATTTATACCAAGCTGCTTGGACATCGTTTTGAAATGACAGGAACAGTGGACATTGTCAACTCAAAGGGTGAATTCATTGAAATTGATTATGAAGGTTTCTTCCTTGAATTCAGCCTTGAAGTGATTCGACATTCTATCTTTCGCTTCGGCAGTCATTTTTCGTTTCGTAAGCTGCGATCGGCTTATGCGGAGCTGGGTAATATTATCCATGCTCTTTTTCAGGCAGGTAAGCTGCTGAAATATCAGGCTGTTTTAAAAAAATCTTCTCAGCAGGAAAAAGAAATTGAATTACTTTTCAGAAAATCTTCTCCTTTAATATTGCCGGTTGCATATGAAGGACATGCGATTACCCTGATAAAGTGCGGCCGTTTCTGGGCGAAGTGCGATCGCGGAGAAAATGCCTTGAAAGAAGGAAGTGTTAACGTTTATTGGATTGGCAATGAGTCTGCGTTAACACCGGATTTCTTAAAAAAATTAGTTTTCCAGAAGCAGACCCAGGCGTTTATTCATCATAAAATTAATCAGATTTTGGATTTAAAACCCATTGGACAGATTCCGCTCTCGCATCAGAGAGCAGGCAATTGTTCCTGGGCGAATGTTGAGGGTGCTGTGCCTACAGCTTATGTGTTGATGCGTTTGATGACAGTAAAACATCTTGATGCACAGAGTTTTAAAGAGATGGTGGCTGCAGGAATGAAGCTATATTCACATTGGCTGGAATGGGATAAAGATCGGGCACTGGAAGAGTTTATTCAGGGATTTTATGAAGCGAGCGATGCAAGAAAGGCAAGCAGGGCAGCTGTATTGGGTGCTGTTTTATTTCAAGGGTGTGTCTATCCAAAGCCTGTTGATATCCAGCGGGCAGAAAAAATCATTCGTATTCTGATGTTGCCCCAGTGCCGTTATATTCTTGAAAGCTATATTGAGATTTATTGTGAAAAACAGTTGACAGTAAAAGGCAACAATCTTTTGCAAATGCTTGATGATTTGGGAGTTGAAGTTAACCAAGGTGTTACACCTGTTGCCAGGACGATGTATGTGCCGAAGGATGAAAAATAGGTATATACTTCGCGATGCGTTTTTTCCTACTGCCGTCATTCCCTCTTCCCCGTCATTCCCGCGAAAGCGGGAATCCAGCAGCGATAATCAGTATTTTAACTGGATCCCCGCTTTCGCGGGGATGACGAAGTGGATGGGGATAGTAAAGTAGATGAGGATGACAAAGTGGATACGGAATAACCGTGAGAAATACTGCATTTCCAAAGATCTCGGGTATATACTCAATCAACTTTGAAATGCCTCTCATTTTTCCTTCTCCTCTTGCGTGTGAGGACGCCTGAAATCTTTTTCCCCCTCTCCCCTTGCGGGAGAGGGTGCCTGAAATCTTTTTCCCCTCTCCCCTTGAGGGAGAGGGTGCCCGGAGGGCGGGTGAGGGGTAGTAATATAATAAACACCTCATTCGCCTTATCCTATACCCCTCACCGCCGCTTCGCGGCTGCCTCTCCCGCAAGGGGAGAGGCGACTCACAAAAGCAGCATTCTCAAAGATTTTGGGTATGTCCCATCCAGATTAAACTGGCTATGCGTCCTGTTTGGCCTTTATCTCGCCGATAAGAAAAATATTTGTCAGGGTTGGAGTAAGTGCACTCGCCGGAAAGTGTAACCTGATAAACGCCGCAGTGATTTAACCGCTGCTTGGCCAACAGACTTAAATCGGCAAGCCATTTGTTGGAATATTGGGTGGAGGGGATGAAAGCAGCTTCCAGTTCTTCTGCTGAGTGATATTGACGAAAAGCATCTAAAACATCTCGGCCAACCTCAAAGCAGGGCTGGCTGATGGCTGGGCCAATCCAGGCAGTGAGATCAACGGGTGAGTTTTTGAGGTGCTTCAGTGTATTTTCAATAATCCCTGAAGCCAGCCCCCGCCAGCCTGCGTGAATGGCCGCTACTTCATCGCCTTTAAGGCTGCAGAGAAGAATGGGCAGGCAATCAGCAGTCATTATTGCACACACGACGCCTGGGTTTTGTGTAAAACTGGCATCACCTGTGTAAGTTTGGTTTTTTCCTCTGGGTTGATCCGCATTAAGAGCGATATTGCTGTGAATTTGATTAAGCCAAAAAGGTTTTGACGGCAGGTGAAGCTGCTCAGTAAGATTTTTCTGATTGAAGTCCACGTGTTCAGCATTATCGCCGACGTGATAAGCAAGATTGAAGCCATCATAAGGAGGGAGACTTTTGCCAGGATAGCGCATTGTAGTATAGGCAAAGATATTTTCAGGTGTTTCCCATTCTGGATAGAGTAATGTATTCATGGATTTTTCAAAAATAATAGATTTAACAATTGATAATGATTCTCATTATTGATACTATATTCATAGTTACTTTTAGTATATATGACTTTAATTCAGGTATATTGTCAATGAGCAGAAATAATATAAAAAAATATGCAAGCTATGCGCTGGCAGCGGGCAGTACAGTTCCTATTGGTCTGATGAGCTTTGCCGGTATGCTGGCATTGTCCCATTCTCTGATTTTAGCTGTTGTTTCAGGGCTGATGATAGCACTTCCTGAAAACCGGGTTTATCATGTTAATATCCGTAAAGTTTTGGAAGGTAAGCTAAGCATTGAGGAATTTTTGAAGTTATGTATTACTCTGCGTGAATTGGAAGAAGCATCACATAATATAACATGTCAGTGCGGTGTATGTCCTACCTGTAAAATCAGAAAAAATCCTTATTATGGACACTACTGGTTTTTAAAGGATTTACTGTCCCGCTATGAACATGAAGAGCATTTAACTGAAGAAAGCCTTCAAAAAAAGTCTGAAATAGAAGAATTGCTTGAAGATGTCCAGAAAGAACTGGTCAACTTTTTGTTTATTGACAGTAGTGATGATGAGGTTGGTTCTGAGGAAAACGCATGGCTGGATTACCGCAGGAAGTTGAACAGCGAGTTGAAAAGGAAAATGTTTTATACTTATTCGGGATTGACATTAAGCCTGCTTTCCGGAGCTGTTGTCAGTTATGTTTCCTACACTTTTATGGGAGAGCTGCTTGCAATTACTGGTTTAAGTGCCTTATCTATTGGTACCATGGGGATTCTGCCTGTACTTGCATTCATCATGGTTGGTTATGCTTTTCTGATTTACAATGCCGTAACTGATATTATTGCCGATGAATCTGTGAAGCGCTGGGTAATACAATTTCAGGAAGCCATGAAAGCTGGAAATTACCTGAAAATAGCATGTTTTGTTGTTGCAGCTGTTTTAGTCATTTGTTCGATGGTTTTAACTGCGGGTACGGTATATTACGCGGTTAAACAGTTTTTCCCTGCTTGTAAATATCTTGCAGCAGGTGTTTATGGCGCAGCTCTTGGTTTTTTCAATTTCCAAAATGTTTCTGAGACAGCCGAAACATTGCCTCAAATTTTCAGTAAAATGTCTGAAAGATTTTCACATTTTTTTGACGGACTGAAGAAAGATGTAAGGAAACTATGGCATGAAGAAAATCCTCTGCAATGGTTGAATGTTCCCAGGATGCTTTGGAAATTTTTTCATTGGCTGGAGCCTCTGACTTTTGTTGGTCATACCGTTTGTGCGGGCGTGATAGGAGAGAGTTCCGGCATTTTCTCTCCCGGCGTAGCAACCGGTGTGGCGGCGACATCTGAACTGGCGGCAGAAGCGCATTATTTCATGGAATCAGAAGAAGTATGTGCCGAAGAAATGAAACAGCCTTCTATTGTTTCCTCTATTGATGAAGAACGTCAAGCATTGATTCCTGGCAAAGAGAAACCTGCCTATCTGATAGCTCATCTTCTGTCGGAAACCAAGGAGGGTTCATCTAAAGAGAAAAGTCAAAATAACGGTGTGATTGTTGACTTTTCAGCCAAGCGCCGCAAGCGGATAAATTATCATAAACATACGGCAAGCTGTCAGCATGATGAGGCACCTTCTCGAGAGCCCTCTTCTTTGTTATCTACGTCTCAGCTGTCATCCATGCCTCCCTCATCCGCGGACGACGGGCAGAAAAAGCACGAGGATGATGATGGAGGCGCCGAAAAGTGCAGGGATGATAGACAATACGGAAATTTAATGCAAGAGGATGCAGGGCATCATTGCCATCATCACGCTGAAAAGCATAGTTGTGCACATGAACACCATGATGATCTTATTGCTCTCATGATAAAATACCTGGTAAAAGGAGCAGGATTTCTGGCAGCTCTCTGGGACTACAGTGCCAGTCAGTTGAATACAAGACAGCATCAACTCACGTGGGAGCAATCACTGGAAAAATATCATCTTGATTCTCCTCCGCTTAAGGTGATAGAAATTCAAGAAGAAGAAAGTGTAAAAATTCAGGAAATTAAAGACGAAATCCAACAATTGCGGCAGACGAAAGTGTCATGCCGTCCATTACATTCTGAAAACAGTTGTCTGGCGTTTTTTAAGCCTCATCATGAGCGATATCAACAGATTCCAGCGATGTCTTTGAATCCAGGCTAAAGATCCGTTTTCCTGTAGATATGATTAGCGGAAGCTTGAGCTGAGGGCATGAGGGTGAGTTCAGTGATATTGACGTGGAGCGGACGTGTAGCGCAATAGATAACTGCATCGGCGATGTCATCAGGAGTTAAAGGGATAAAACCAGTATAAACTTGTTTAGCGCGTTCTTTATCGTCGAAACGGATTTCGCTAAATTCTGTTTCGACTGCACCAGGAGCAACCTCGCTGACACGGACCGAAGTTCCTAATAAATCTAATCGTAAAGATTGATTGATTGCCTTTACTGCATGTTTGGTGGCAGAGTAAACATTGCCCTTGGGATAATATTCCCTTCCAGCAACAGAACCAATGTTGATAATATGGCCGGAATTACGTTCCAGCATTCCGGGTAAGATGGCACGTGTTACGTATAAAAGCCCCTTGATATTGGTGTCTATCATCGTATCCCATTGTTCAATATTACCCATTTGCAGCGGCTCGAGGCCAAGAGCAAGACCGGCATTGTTAACAAGTACGTCAATGGTTTCCCATGCTTTTGGGAGTGTTTGGAAAGTTTTTTGGACTTGTAATTTGCTGCGGACATCTAACTCCAGAATAAGCGATTCTGTTTGATAGGTTTGTTTTAAATCGTTAGCTAAAATTTTAAGCCTTTCAAGCCGGCGGGCAGCAAGGATGAGTTTTGCACCCAGTGCAGCAAACTGGAAGGCGCAGGATTTTCCAATACCGCTAGAAGCGCCGGTAATCAAAATAATTTTGTTTTTTAGAGACAGCATAATTTTTTCCAAAGTCCAAAAAGTTAGGTTTAAAACAGGCAATGAAAGATAATAACACCCCAAATAATGATACCCTGAAGGCTCGCAGCAAAAACAAGTGCTGAGCCAATATCTTTGGCTTTTCCTGATTCAGGATGCTGTTCGCGCCCAATGCGGTTGATGGTGGTTTCTATCGCTGTATTAACCATTTCCATCAATAACACCATAAACCAGCTCATCAGAAGCAGCATTTGCTGGGTGACTGTTTGGCCAATGAAAAAAGCAAGAGGAATAACAAAGATACTTAAGAAAAGTTCAATACGAAAAGCAAGTTCTCCCTGATAGATCGCACGCAGACCTGCTGCTGAAAAACTAAAAGCTTGCAGCAATTTGCGTATATACCCATCGTCTTTCGAAATGGTACTTTGTTGCGGTTTGCCTCGTGTGCTCATGTATTACTCATACACTCCGCGCACTTGACTGCACCGTGCCTCGTCCCATTTCGAAAGACGATGGGTATAACTTTGCATTTTGAAGAAACTTGGATATATACCCAAGTTTCTTTCGTCATTGCGAGGAGCGAAAGCTCCGTGGCAATCCAGCACAAAGCGAGAAGAGGATATCCGAACTGGATTGCTTCGCCTTCGGCTCGCAATGACGTCGGAGTAAACTTAGCATTTTCAACGATCACGGGTATATTCCTTCGCATGATTTTGCCATGTTAAGTTCAATTCACGTGCTGCTTTTACATCATCTAGCCGTTTTACTGGCATGGTATAAGGTGCCTGCCGGACAAGCTCAGGATTATTTTTCATTTCTTCGCGTATACTGATCATTGCCTGAACAAAGCCGTCCAGTTCTTCTTTGGATTCGGTTTCAGTCGGCTCAATGAGAAGGCATTCTGGCACAGAAAGCGGAAAATAAGTGGTCGGAGCATGATAGCCGTAATCCAGAAGACGTTTTCCAATGTCTTTTGCTGTCACATTGTAAGCTTTCTTCTCAGAGCTTAAATTAATGATAAATTCATGTGTTGCCCTTCGCTCAGGATAGGCAAGAGTAAAGCCTGCTTCTCTAAGACGGGCCATAAGATAGTTGGCATTTAAAGCGGCGAGTTCTGCAACACGGTGCAGTCCGTCTTTCCCCAGCTGGCGAATATAAAAATAAGCGCGTAATAAGATACCAGCATTTCCCATAAAGGCAGATAAACGGCCAATGGAATGAGGACAATCTTTTGTTTCAGCAAAACGATATCGGCCATTTTCACGCAAGACGACTGGTAAGGGCAAATAAGGTTTTACTCGTTCGGAAACAGCAACAGGGCCTGACCCTGGACCGCCTCCGCCGTGAGGAGTGGCGAATGTCTTATGAAGGTTTAGGTGCATCACATCAAATCCCATATCTCCCGGTCTGACTTTGCCTAGAATGGCATTTAAGTTGGCTCCATCATAATATAATAAGCCGCCAGCGGTATGAACCATTTTGGCGATGGTTTCGATAGAGCGTTCAAAAACACCTAACGTGCTGGGATTTGTTAACATGATGCCTGCCGTATTCGGCCCAAGCATGTTCTCTAATGCTTCCAGATCGATATCGCCATTATCAAGCGCCGGTATTTCACGGACTTTAAAACCACACATGACAGCTGATGCAGGATTAGTGCCGTGGGCAGCTTCAGGGATGAGCATTTCGTTGCGATGTTTATCACCTTTTGCCATGTGATAGGCGCGAATCATCGCAACACCTGCAAATTCTCCTTGTGATCCTGCCATTGGTGTCAGTGAAACCCCTTGCATCCCTGTAATTTCGAGCAGGTATTGCTGCAATTCATAAAGACATTCCAAAAAGCCTTGACTAGCTTTTTCAAGACTTAGCGGATGCCGGTTGAGGAATTCAGGGTGTGAAGCAGCTTTATGTACTCCGCGCGGATTATATTTCATTGTGCATGATCCCAGAGGGTAAAAATGCGTGTCAATGGAAAAATTTTTCTGGGAAAGTTTTGTATAATGGCGTACTACCTGGAGTTCAGAGACTTCGGGCAGCAAGGGGGAGGATTGCCTTAATAGATGTTCAGGAATGTCAGAGGCTTGGGGCGTATTGTCAGGATGCTGTGAAGCTGCATGCCTTTGAGGAACGGAATGTTCAAATATAATCATGTTAATTTAACCTCAGGATTGGCGAATAGGTTCAAGGGTTTCAAGAAAAGGTTGAATGGCCGGCTGGTATTTAACCGGTGAAAATTCAGTAATGGAGTAACGGGCAATACCTTCTTTGGCAAAAGGATCCTGTTTTAGAATGTTTTCAAGCGCACCTTTATCGCTGCCGAATGCAATAATAACGCCGCCAGTACGGGGAATTTTAGGTCCTGAAGCTAAAAAGGTGCCTTTTTGGTAATAGGTTTCCAGAAAATCGCGATGTGCTTTAAGGTGTTGGTCAATTTTTTCTAAAGAACATAAATATTCTAATTCAATGATGAACATGGTTGTTTAAGTAGTTAATTAGTTAATAATGTATCTTTTTAAGTTAAGATCCGCTCTTTAGGCAGACGGTAGATTTTATCATGGTTAGATGTTGTGGTCTAATATACTGAAGTTTCTTGTAATGGCGTTGTTGCAGCATAAAGGGATGTTACCTATTTTCCCCTCTCCCTTTGGGAGAGGGTGCCCGTAGGGCGGGAGAGGGGTATAGAGAATAGAAAAACGATTTTTAATGCCCCAAGAAACAGGGGTTGAAGTAGTGCCCTAACTAAAAAGCTAGGCAAATGTCCTTTTTAAGCCAATCAGAACAGCATCAACACTCGGAGCAGCTGAATTGTCCGTATTTGGCGTAACATCATGGCCAAAAATATGACTGTAATCCACATGTACCTGCATGGCTCGGGTAATATTGTAGGAAATACCAAATCCGGCAATAGGGTTGTATTCGTCCCTATCGCCCTTAATGCTGCCTGAAAGATCATCCGGCACGCTCATCATTTCTTTTGCTATACCGCCTTTAACGGAGAAAGAGTAGCGGGATAAGACAGGTGCGTAGGTGCCTACTAACTGAAGGTCGTAAGCAGAAACGTCCATTGTTCCAACACTGCCATAATCCACATCAGCATATCGTCCCCAACCTAATTCAGCACCAAGTCCAAAGCAAGGTAAAATGTTAAAATCATACCCCACAGAAATGCGCCCTGAAAAATTGCTTTCTTCATATTGTGTTGCACCTGCAATGGCTAAATCTTCCTCGCTTGGCATACCATAAAGGCTTGACCATCCAAATCCGCCCGAGATATAAACGCCGCGTTTGTCTGCGTGGGCGGTGTTAATTGACAATAAAGTTAATAAAGCGATAATTGGGAGAAGGGTTTTTTTCTGATGAAGCATAGCTTACCTTTTGTTCTTAGTGAAATAATTATTGATTTTTGTTAAACTAATTGATCATTAAGTTTAAAATAAATGCAAATCATACCAGAATGGTTTTTCAAGGACAATGGTTATTTTTATGTTGGTATAATCGTTGCAAAAATGGTTTGTTTCTGAACAGCATTCTAGCTAAATAAAGGCAATTACATATGAGCAAAGCAGTTATTTTATTTTCAGGCGGGTTGGATTCTTCAACGGTATTGGCTTGTGCCAAGTCACAAGGGTTTGAATGTTATCCCATTAGTTTTCATTATGGACAGAAGCATTCAGCTGAATTGGCTGCAGCCAGGCGGATTGCTGAAAAAGAAGCACTTACTCACCATATCATTGAATTGGCTCCAAGCATGTTTGGCCGGTCAGCTTTAACAGATGAAAGTATAACTGTTGAGGATGCGGCTTATCTTTCGCCGGAAGAGAAAATTCCCAACACTTACGTTCCTGCAAGAAATACCATTTTTCTTGCCATTGCCTTGGGCTTTGCTGAAAATATTGGTGCATTTGACATTTTTATCGGCGCAAGTCATGTAGATTATTCAGGTTATCCAGATTGCCGGCCTGAGTTTATTCACGCCTTTCAGCATTTGGCTAATCTTGCTACGAAAGCAGGCGTTGAACAAGATGCGCCTTACCGGATCCATGCCCCTTTAATGTATTTAAGTAAGGCAGAGACAATAAAATTGGGCATATCTCTGGGAATTGATTATCATTTAACGGTATCCTGCTATAGGGCAGATCCTGCCACTGGAGCTGCTTGCGGCTGCTGCGACAGCTGTTCTTTAAGGAAAAAAGGGTTTATGGATGCCGGTATTTCCGATCCAACGTTATATTCAGAAGCTTATCAACGATAAAATAAAAAATAAGCGTAAGCGCTATAATCATGATTAGAATGGCGAAGACCAAATCGGTCTGCATTTGAGCGTTGGCTTTTAGTAACAAAAATCCAAGTCCTTTTGAGGATCCTACCCACTCGCCAAGCATAGCTCCCATAGGTGCATAAACAGCGGCAAGTCTAAGGCCGCTGCCTAAAAAGGGTAAAGCAAAAGGTATGCGGATATGTTTGAGTGTTTTCCCTGTAGAGCTTTTCATACTTTGTGCTAATTCAAGATAAAGCAAAGGAGTTTTCATGAGTCCATCGTAGAAGGCGCTTGTTACGGGGAAAAACAACATGATAGTGCAAACGGCTATTTTGGACGCTTGACCATAACCTAACCAAAGTACCAGCAAAGGTGCAAGAGCAAAGGCAGGCAGTGCTTGGCTGGCGATTAAGGCTGGCCATATCAGGCGGCGTAAAGCATTGATTCTATGCAGAATGACTGCGGTGATACTTCCGAAGGAACTGCCAAGTACGAAACCTGTTAATGCCTCTGATAGAGTAGGAAGACTTTGATCGAAGAGCAGGGTTTTCTGCTCATACAACGTTTTAATAACCATGACAGGTTGAGGGAGAAGATAAGCCGGCGGATTAAAAATAAAAATAACGGTTTGCCATAAAAATAGAAACATCAGGAGAAGACTGACAGCGCAGAAAAAAGTTCTTAGGATTCGTATCATTGAAGGGTATCCTTTTGAGGCAATGACTGGCTGAGTAAATTCAGCAGGCTGGAATAATATTGCATGAATTCAGGAGTGCCAGGATTTCGGGGTTTAGGGGTGTGAAGGTGGATAGTACTGCTTAACTTCATGGGTGTACCTTGAAGTACATGGATGTTGTCTGAGAGCCTTAAGGCATCCAGGGGATCATGGGTAACTAAAAGCACGGTGTTATGTTTAAGCAGATCCCAAGCAATATGATGTAAATTTAAGCGTGTAGGAACGTCCAACGAAGTAAAAGGTTCGTCCATCAAAACAATGGGATTTTCTTCGAGCAGAGTGCGTACCAGTGCTGCCCTTTGGCGCATGCCTCCTGATAAAACAGCAGGTTTTAGATGAACAGCATGACTTAAGCCGACATGCTCAAGTAAAGCTAAAGCTTTTTCTTTAACAGCTTGAGTTTTTTCTCTGCTGGTTTTCCTGAGTGTATAGCCTAATAATACGTTATCCAGTAATGACAGCCATGGAAGAAGAGCATCATCTTGAGACATATAGCTTACGCCCAGGGATGATATTACTTGTCCGCTGTCAGGTTTGAGAAGACCTGCCATGATTTTCAGCAAAGAGCTTTTGCCAATACCGCTCGGACCTAAAAAACTTGTCCACTGGTTAAGAGGCAGCTCAAAAGTGAAATTTTCAAGTAATGGTTGGTGTTCAAAGTGGAGACAGCAATGTGAAATGATCATCTTGGTATTATATACCCTTCGTCTTTCAAAATTCTATGTTTTCCGTCTCTTCTTGTCATTCTCACGCAATCTGTCGTCATTGCGAGCCGAAGGCGAAGCAATCCAGTACGGATAGACCCTTTTAGGCTTTGTTTTGGATTGCAGCAAAGCTTTCGCTCCTCGCAATGACGGTAAGAGAAAAAACTGCAGTTCTAAGAAACCTCAGTACATAACCTTTCGTTTTATTATAAGAATATGGTAACCTTTGTGTTGCTTTAAAAAAGGTGCAATATGCCAGAAACTGACTGGGTTATTGATGTAAAAAATTTGCGTAAGTCTTTTCGGAATGTCATTGCGGTGCAGGATTTTTCCTTGAAAGTGCGAAGAGGAGAAATTATTGGTTTTCTTGGGCCAAATGGAAGCGGAAAGACAACGACCTTAAAAATGCTTTGCGGCTTATTAACGCCTGATAACGGTGAAGGTACTTGTCTTAACCTGGATTTAATCAGGGCATCCTCTCAGATACGTACTCAAGTGGGTTATATGACGCAGAGCTTTAGCCTTTATGGTTACCTTACTGTAGTTCAAAATTTACATTTTATGGCGGATGCTTTTTCGATTTCTGATGCGCGCAGGAAAGTTTTCGAGGTAATGGAAAAAATGGATCTGCTCCAACGGCAGCATCAACGAGCCGAAATGCTTTCTGGCGGCTGGAAACAAAGGCTGGCTTTGGCAGCAGCTGTTTTACATCAACCCAGATTATTGTTACTGGACGAACCTACAGCGGGTGTCGATCCTAAAGAACGCCATCATTTTTGGGATGTCATACGAGATTTATCCGATAAGGGAACCACTATCATGGTTAGTACGCATTATATGGATGAAGCAGAACGCTGTCATCGTATTGCTTATCTTGCTTATGGAAAACTGCTTACAGAGGGCAGCATTCACGATATCATCCAGCAAGCCAGATTACATACCTGGCGGGTAGGCGGGAATGATCTTGACGAGCTTGGCAGGCAGTTACAGGCTTTGGAGGGGGTGGATCAGATTATTCCTTTTGGCCCTTTTTTGCATATTAGCGGTGTTGATGGCAAGCAATTGAATAGCAGTCTGCGGCCTTATATACTCAACTTGAGCTACCAATGGAAAGGTATTGAGCCTACCTTGGAAGATGTTTTTATTCATCTGTTATCCAAAACGAAGGAGAGTCGTTTTGATTAGGATATCATTGAAAAGAATAACAGCTGTTTTTAAAAAGGAATTAGTCAAGATGTGGGTGGATAGGGTTTCCTTAATATCCATCTTGATTATGCCAGTCATTCAAATTGTTTTATTCGGTTATACCATTGAGTTTTTTCCAAAACACTTGCCAGCTGCTGTCATTAATTATGATCATGGTACTTTTGCTAATCGTTTTTTACAAAGTATTAAGTCAACACGTTATTTTAAAATAGAGTCGTTGGAGAATATTTCAGCCTCGGAGGCCAGAAAACTTCTAAAGCGAGGAACAGTTAATTACGTCTTGACTATCCCTCCTCGTTTTACTCATGATCTGATTCGAGGAAGACATCCTCATATATTGTTGGAAGCTGATGCCAGCGTTGTCGGAACATTAGGGGCTATTCCTCAGGCTGTCGAAAGGCTTCGCTATACCGCTTTTGAGAATAAGCTGAAAGGCACATTGAGTTACCTTGTCCCGAAGGAAGCGCCCTTTAATGTAGATGTTCATGCTTTATATAATGCTCAATTGGCATCCACCTTTGCTGTAATACCTGGCGTTATTGGCATGATCCTTATGATTTCTTTATGCTTTGTAGGAGGGTTAAGTATTGTTGAAGAGAAAAGAGATGGTAATATTGAATTATTGTTAAATACTTCAATGAAACCTATTGAAATTCTTATAGGAAAATTCTTGGGGTTTTTAGTGATTGGATATGCACAATTAGTTATTGTTTTATTATTGGCAGCCCTATTATTTCACGTGCCTGTAAAGGGAGGTGTATTGAAGCTTTTATTGGCTTCAGGTCCTTATATTGTGGCCAATTTGATGCTAGGGCTTGCTGCTTCAACGATTTCAAAAACGCCCCTTGAAGCGAGTAAATATGTAACTTTTTTCTTTCTTCCCTCGTTTTTGCTCTCAGGATATATCTTTCCTTTTTATGGAATTCCTCCCTGGGCTCAAGTCATTGGTGATTCCTTGCCTATTACGCATTATATTCGGATAGCCTCAGGTATTATGTTGAAAGGAAATACGTGGCTTGAAATTCTTCCTGAACTTTGGCCTATTGTTATTTTTTCAATAGCAGCAACATTGCTTGCGCTAGTTGGTTTCAAAAAAATACTGGATTAAATTAAGATGAATGAAAGTAGCGTAAAAAAAATTGTGGTTGGATTGATAATTATTGCCTTGGGCTTTGGAGGCGTTTTATCCGGATGCAAAAGAGAAAGGACTGGTTTTTATGGTTATGTTGACAATGATATGCGTTTTATATCTTCAGATTTTGGAGGTATGCTGACAAAAGTGAACGTTACTGAAGGAGATGCTGTTAAGCAGGGGCAATCATTATTTATATTGGAACCTTACCCAGAAGAGTGGAGTGCGGCAGAAGCAAAAATGGATATTATTGCAGCCCAGTCTTACCTGGAGGATCTCTATGGACAGATGGATTTGGCTAGAAAGAAATTAAGCCGCCGCCAGGAGTTGAAGAAAAACGCCTTTGCGTTTCAGGAAGCCATTGATATTGCTCAGACTCAATACGCCAGCCTGCAGGAACAGCTTTCTTCCGCTAAAGCTAACCTTGAAGCCAATCAGATAACGCTCAAAAAATTCTTATGGATGTTGAATAAAAAAGATGTATCAGCTTATGCAGATGGATCTGTGTTTGATATCTTCTATGAAGAAGGCGAAATTGTTCCTGCTGCCAGTCCGGTTTTGGCTTTAATTGTTCCTGAGGATACCAAGATTGTTTTTTTTATTCCTGAAGGACAGCTGAGCCAAATAAAAAGAGGAGACAAAGTAGTGGTTACATGCGACGGCTGCCAGGACAACATTGAAGCTGTTGTCAGTTATATTTCAAATAAACCGGAATTTACTCCGCCTGTTATTTTTAGTGAACAGGTAAGAAGCAACCTGGTTTTTATGATTGAGGCGCTGCCTGATATTTCAATAAGAAAATCATTAAATATTGGACAGCCGGTTTCTGTTCGATTAAAAGAAAAAACCTAAAACATCAGCCATGATTGAATCACCCAAGAAAATAATAGCATTGTTGAAAAAAGCAGGATATATCAATTTAACTATTGATACTTATTGGGATAGGGTGATTCAAAGAAGTTTATTAAAAGAAGAAAGTATCGAAAACAATATTGAAGACTTAATGCTGAAAGGAATACAAAATGTTTTGAAGCTGACTTTTCAGGCGGAAAAATTTTTTTCTGCCAATAAACAAAAGCATTTTGAACAATACAGTGAAAATGAGCAGAAAATGATAAAGCAATATTTTATTCTGCTGATTTGCGGTATAGGTATAAAACTTAATCCTGCAATAATTAATGATAAGTTAATGACAGTGATTGATTATATCGCTGAAAATGCTCTTCTTGGTGAAGAATATAAAGACTTAAAAAGCATTTTTGAGCTTCTGCTGCTGCCCTTTTTATGGGAAGATTATTCTGCTTTTATTAATGTTTTTCAACAGCCTGGCTGGGAGAAACAATGTACACGGATGTTTTTGAAAAAAATTGAAAACAATAAAGAGCGTTTAAGTTTTTATCAGAACATCGAAGAGGAATTATTTGTTCAACTAAGTCATTATAGGGTCAAGCATAATATGGATTGGCTTCCCACCATTATCCAGTGGTTTTACTGGTTTAGAACCAACTATTTTTATGCCAACGAGAAAAGCGTTTATGGTTACTATCAGCGGGTGATTGATAAAATGTCTGGCATGGTACTTTATTCCATTCCCTATAACAACCAGATGTTTCTGCTGCAAGGAAGTTCAGCGGTTATTGCAGCCAAGGCAAATCTTGAAACCATTGAAGTGTTAGATGAAAATAGCTTTTTGCTGCGTTTTAAAAGAGGACGTTTTCTTGATGAAAGGATGAATGAACGGGCTGCCTTAAACGCGGCATTACTTATTCAGGAAGCTTTTACTCATTATTTGGTTTCTTCCAAAGACAAAACAATGCAATGGTTTATTGAAGCGCCTGATGATAATGCCCATTTTGCTGAGCTTATATTAGAACAGCTTTTTTACCTGGAACCTGATTTTAAAAGCCATGTTTGTACGATACCTTGCCTTGGCAGCAAAGTAGAAGAAAGAATTCGTTATTTATCTTCTGAAAATGTTTCTCTTGAATCAGCTTACCTTAAGAAAATAACTGAAATGATGCAATCTGTCGGGCAGAAAAAACATTTTGTCTTATCTGAACGGGCTTTTCGCGGCGTGAAAAAGGTTAGCCTGAAACCCAGAGAAGTGCTTTGTGCAGAAGGAGAGAAAGCTTTATTTGTCTATCTGCCTCTCTCAAAAGGTTTGGAAGGCATATCTAAAACGGCGGTTTTTTTCCCAAAACCGTGGGCGCCTATTGGTCATATCGGCGTAATCCAAAATTCAGTGAGAACCGCAACCATCATTGCTGTTGAGCAAGTAGAGGTGTTGATGATTCCAGGAGATATTTATCTTTCGTTCTGGCATATGGAATATACAGAAGAAGAGCTTAAAGCTGCTTTACAATAGACTTTTTTAAGTCTGATTTATTGAATAATTCTTTCTACGCTCTTTTCCTCTATGGGATCGCCTGTCAGTTCAGGGCTAATAGGGTGGGATTGAAAAAACCTCACTGAACGGGAAATTATTTGTTCGCGTTGTTCTCTACCTAGCGGTTCGAAGCAGCTTGAAAGTAGTGTTCTTTCTTCTCCGCCTTCAAACATAAGAAAAATTTCTGGTTGAATATCTTGTCGTTGATATTCACTTTGTAAACGAGGTAAAAGAACGATTTTCCATAGTGATAGAATATAAGAAATATGACTAGAAGATTGGGGGAAACTTTTTCTGTAGAATTCGGTTACGCCGTCTAATGAACAGATTTGCAGTATTTGATATGTGCTTATATTCTGGAATAAATGATGCTGAGCACGAATTTCGTTTATCCCTTCTTCAAGTTTATTATAGAACCAGGAGTTTTCATCAATGAATATATCATTCAATGTTCTTATGTATGAATTGTTTAAATAAGGATTCACTTCAAAAACATATGTATTTTTCAAATAATTTACAAATACTATTAAAATGCTTTTTAATTCATCTAAGGTTATAGTTAATTCACCATTAAAATGGTTGCGCAAGGTAGAATCAGCCATCTTTTTTTCTTCAAAAGATTGTAAGGTAAAGATTGATAATTGCTTATTTCTTCTTTCTTTTTTATTTATTTCCAAAGCTTCGTAAAAACTTTTGAGTAACATTTTGTCTTCTAATTTTTCTGAAAAACAAATACAAATTTCAGGACGAAGTGAATACATATCTTCTAAAAAAGGTAATAGCGCTTTCCACAGCTTAAGAGTGCTGAATTCATAAGAAAGATACTCTTTATAAAATGTCAGAGAGGCTTTTAGAGAAAGGATATAAAATAACCAGGATGAATCCAGACTGATTGGCGGAAGATTTCTCATGACAAGCGATTCCTGAAGATTTTGGATAAATTGATCAAGGAAATCAGAAGATTTTAGATAATTTTGTATATCTGTTTTATCTTCTACTTTCAGGGCTGGTAAATAAATTGCTTCACGAAAATTGGATAAAAATTCATCATGAAACAAGGTTCTGGAAAATGCGGCTATTATAACTTTTAACTGTTCCAATGTAATGCTTGGAGCATCTGGGTTGGCCAAGTAGAGTTTAAGCGGAACACTTTGTTTTTCTGGAAATCTTACGACGATTGTCATCTGATTGGATGAAGGGTATATATTCTTCAAAAAGAATAATTGTTCTTTCCATAACCTTAAAGCTTTCTCATGTGTTCCTGAAAAATACGTTTCAAAAAAGTCATACATTTCATTTAGAGAAAAGATTGGTAATAATATTGTAACAATATTTCTTTGCTCTATTGTTTGTCCATTGATTTTAATACTGTTTAATTCCATATTTTCTTGACTCAATCCGACTGAAAGATGATTATAAAAATCATATTGAAGTAAAGTTTGAATATGTTGTTCTTTTACTTCTTCTGTATCAAAGTCTGAAAATTGGTTATCTATGTTAATTAAAAATCCTGTAAATATATTTGCCAAAACCTTTAATGTTTCTATGGGTATTTCAATAATACGTTTTTCGCGTAATAATAATTCTGTTATTGCTAAAATATGTTCTGACTCACCTAAATTTCTAAACATAAACATCCCAAAATATAAATTCTCAAAAAAATTTTAATTATACTCATATTTTATTAATAAAATCTTAAATGGACTCGAATTAATCCTGATTTTTTTCTACTTTATATTTAAGATTATCTTAAGAATAAAAAGATAAAATGACTGTCATATAAAGCATTTATTAATATGAAAATTATTTAGGCAGAGGAAATATGGGGCAACCTTCAACTTTTAACATTAGATTGACAGATCAGCACTGGGATAGAGCAGAGCAACTTCTTAATCCTTACTTGAATCAGGAACATCAAGGCTTGGTTTGCATAAACCGAGCAGGGAAACATAGAAAAGGGGAACGTGTATATGTGGCTCAATTGGAGGTTTATGACGAGGATGGAATATTACAGGAAAGACAAGATTTGGATGATGATGATGATGATTTTCCTTGTTCATTCATCATTGGCCCTGGTAATGAAATTTGTGCAATTCAGCATGAATATTCTTTAAAAAAAGTATTATATTATTTCAGTGAGCTTCCTCCAGAAAATCAAGAAAAATCTCTTTCAAAAACAACAGTTAAGCTTGCTTTGACTAGGAAAGCCTGGAATGCGAATAAGTCTGAAGTAAAATTAGAACCTGAAAATGCCGTTGGGGAGCTGAGCACAACAGGAATGTATGTCTTTAAAACTAAATATGGGCTAAGTAGGGTAGACACACATCAAAAAAAATATGGGTTAGCAGCTAAAACAGCTTATAAAGATAATAGATATAGCTCTAAAGGGTACTGTGTAATAAAATTCGTTGAGTTTTTACACTACCGCGGAATGGATTTATTTGAATATTTTAGACATAACAGAGGAAGAATTACTTTTGACAATTTTTTGAAAATTATTTTCGGTTGTTGCCTGGAACTGTATCGGTTTCAGACTGGACGTTTATGTGTTGAACCAGACGGACAAGGGCATATTCATAGGGATATTAAACCCGAAAATTTTGCGATAGATCCAAAAAGCGGTAAGGTTTATATTATTGATTATGAAACAGCTATAAGAGAAGAGATATTAGAGCAGAATGCTCGTCTCGTAGGTACATGCGATTATCAAGCACCGGAAACTAAACCAGAGGCAAAAGGGTTCATTCCGCGTACCTATTTGCAGAAAAGTGATGTGTACAGCATGGGCAATACTATTAAACAATTGATAGAATGGGGCCAGCTAAATGAGTGTTATTTAGGTCAGAGGAAAAAAATTGTACCACGTAATAATATAAAAGCTGAAATGAGATCTGTGCTATTGGGTTTGATGGACATGGTTGACTCTATGACTAAAGAAGATTATAGGTCGCGTTATACAATAAGAGAAGTTTTAGAGGAATTTCCAAAGAAATTTCCTCAATATTTTGAATGGAGTGAGAGTCGGTGTACTATTCTTTTTAAGGACGGTAAACAGAGACATCGGTTTGTTATAGAAGAGGAAGAGGTTCCAGAGCTTGGAGCAGAACTTGAAGAAAAACAGGGAGAGATTGAGGTTTATACGGAAGTTTCTTATGAACAACAACCTGAAGTTGTAGAAGATTTTTCTTCAAATACGGAACCTGATTTACCAGCTGAATTCTCTTCTCAATTTTCCAAACAATTTCATGCTTACTGTCAAAAATATCAGATCAAAGAGCTAATTTTTGACGGAATATCAAAAGATTTTAATACTCTGAAATGCCAGGCCATATCTGCTGCAATAACATATCTTGATACGCCTAAAGGTCTTTTCAGCCATCATGGTTCTCACGGCATAGAGAAGACCCATCTGCTAATACGCAATTTAATAACAAAAAATTTGAACGAAGAGGATGTGATAAAGACAGAAGTACAAAAATACCTTGAAGCTAAAGGTGAATATCGCCGGGGAGGTTGTGCAGGTTTCTTTTTTAGTTCAGGTGCCAGCGGAAGTATTAATGATTCTGGTACTCGCCGCCATATATTCAAAAATTTTGAATTTAAGGAAGAAGCAAATGGTAAGGGTGAAGCTGCCAACGCATCAGAAATGGGGCAATTACTCAAGGCTATAGGTTTTTAGACAGCGTGACTAATGTTACCCAAGTTACTTTGAAATGCAGTTTTTCCTACAGCCTCATTGCGAGGAGCGTAGCGACGTGGCAATCCAGAACAAAGCTTGAGGGGGGAATATCCGAACTGGATTGCCACGTCGCTACGCTCCTCGCAATGACGCCGGAGAAAACATAGCATTTCAAAAGATCTCTGGTATATACATCTCACCAGATTTTCCTTTCAATACCGGTGGCAGCCAATAGCTTGGTTGAAATTTCTTCGATAGAACAAGCCGTTGTATTTAAAAAAGGAATTTTTTCTTGTATAAACATGGCTTCTACTTCTCTGGTTTCAACACGGCATTGTTCCAAAGAGGCATATTGACTGTTGGGGCGGCGGACTAGACGGATTTGATGCAGACGTTCAGCATCAATGGTTAATCCAAAAAGTTTGTTTTTATAAGGGCGCAGAATGGTCGGCAGGCGTATATCCTTCAATTCGTCATCAACAAAAGGATAATTAGCGGCTTTAATGCCAAACTGAAGCGCAAGATAAAGTGATGTGGGTGTTTTCCCTGAACGGGATACGCCAATAAGAATTAAATCAGCTTCAGCATAATTCTGCGGCCTTACGCCATCATCGTGCGACAGCGTATAATCAACCGCATTAATTCTTAGCTCATAGGATTTCAGGTTAAACATACTATGCGATAAACCGATAGTATGAGAAGAGGGCATTTGTAATTCCTGCTCCATGGGAGAGAGAAAAGTTTCAAATAAATCGAATAGCCGGCCATTGCATTGTTTAATGCAAGCACGGATTTCCGGCTCGATGAGCGAAGCAAAAATAAGATGTTTGGAGCCGGAAGCATGAGTCATTTGATTGATTTTTTGCACGGTTTCTCTGGCTTTTTCCAGGGTGTTGATGTAGGGAAACGTTTTTGTCTCAAAGTTAATTTGATCAAATTGTGTAATCAGACTATGTCCAAGTGCTTCAACAGTAATACCTGTGCCGTCGGAAATAAAGAAGACAAGGCAGCGGGGTTTGGCGGGTTGTTGTTCATCTTGAGTGCTCATGTTTTGTCTCTTAGTAATGAATATTTCCTGGTGTTCTGGGAAAGGGTATTACATCTCGGACGTTATGAACACCAGTAATATAACCAATTAAACGTTCAAAACCCAATCCGAAACCAGCATGGGGTGCTGTACCGTAACGGCGCAAATCACAGTACCAGTCATATGTTTCAGGATCCAGGCCGCGAGCTTTCATTTGTTGAACCAGATAATCAAGACGTTCTTCGCGTTGGCTGCCGCCAATGATTTCGCCAATGCCGGGAGCCAGAATATCCATGGCTGCTACCGTTTTGCCGTCATCATTAATGCGCATGTAAAAGCTTTTAATTTCTTTGGGATAGTTGATGACAATCAGCGGACGTTTTACGTATTCTTCTGCTAAATATCGTTCATGTTCCGACTGAAGATCAGCGCCCCAGTAAATAGGAAATTCAAATTTTTTGGGTGCTTTTTCCAGGATACTGATAGCTGTTGTATAGTCCATGATTTCGAAAGGTGATGAGAGAATATGCTCAAGCCGTTCAATGCAGCCAGCATCCACATGATCTTTGAAAAAAGCCATATCATCCGCACGTTCTTTCAACACTGATTCAATCACATATTTCAATAAACTTTCAGCGAGCTGATTCAGGTCGCTCAGATTGGCGAAGGCAATTTCAGGTTCGATCATCCAGAATTCAGCCAGGTGCCGGCTAGTGTTGGAGTTTTCGGCACGAAATGTTGGACCGAATGTGTAAACTTTTGACATGGCCATGCAATAGCATTCCACATTAAGCTGGCCGGAGACGCTAAGAAAAGCTTCTCTTCCAAAAAAATCCTGGGAAAAATCAATTTCACCTGTTAACGTTTTGGGAACGTTCTGCAAATTCAGCGTACTGACGCGAAGCAATTCTCCTGCGCCTTCGCAGTCACTACTGGTAATAATTGGCGTGTGAATCCAGTAAAATCCATTTTCGTGGAAGAAGCGGTGAATAGCCTGAGCCAGAGAATGTCTGACACGGGTAACTGCACCAATAATATTGGTGCGCGGACGCAAGTGCATGACTTCACGGAGATATTCCAGGGTATGCGGTTTGGGTTGGATAGGGTAGGTATCCGGATTGTCAACAAATCCAGTGATTTCAATATTTTTTGCCTGGATTTCAAAAGCTTGTCCTTTCCCTGGCGAGGCGGTGAGTTCGCCTTTGACAATAACGGCGCATCCCGTGCCTGCCTTTAGGATTTCATCGGTATAATTGGGCAATGTATTGGGAACAACAATCTGGATAGGGGCAAAACAAGAGCCGTCACTTAATGCAATAAATGAAATGCCTGCCTTTGAATCCCGGCGGGTTTTAATCCAGCCTTGTGTTTGAATTTCCGTTCCGACAGAGACTTTTCCTGATAGTAATTCTGAGATGGAATATTTTTGTATCATGGTACACCTAACTATTGCCTAAAGGGACTAAATTTTATTATCATACGCTATCATGACAAAAACATCCAGAATAGAACGGGGCAGTTACTTCACCCCCTTTGAAAAAGGGGGCAGCCTGCGAAGCAGGCGGGGGATTTTCCTCTCAATTGCTATTATTTTAGTCTGTTACTGTCTTCCTTCAGTAACCTTGGGGGCTAATCTCCCTTCAACCGATGTCCGTCTATATCGGCCTTTTGAAGTTGTAAAAGGTCAGGTAACGCCGGTACCAAAAAAGACATTAAAGGGAAAATGCTGGACGCATTCATTGACCAATCATCGTTCGGATGCCTGGCGGTGTATGGTAGGTAATCAGATTTTTGATCCTTGTTTTGTTAAAACCTATGTATCCAGAAATAAAGTGATTTGTCCTCAAACTCCCTGGAGCAGCGAGGCTGTATGGTTAAAACTCGAATCCAATTTATTACCGGAAAAAAATGAAACGTTGGATATGTCCACAGACTATCCCTGGGCGGTGGAGTTACTTAATGGCGTGCGATGTACCAGAGCGACAGGCGCCATGCCGTCTTTTCATGGGCAGAGTATTCAGTACACGTGTAATAATGATACATTTTTAGTGGGTAAGCTGCAGCGATGTTCGCCAATATGGAAGGCGCTGACTTTTTCATCTTTGTCAGACAAAACCTTGAAGAAAGTAGATGTTGCGGTGGTGTGGTATTAACAGAGAAAATTATGTCAAGAATAATATTTTGTAAAAAGTTGCAGAAAGAAGCTGAAGGACTTGCTTTTGCTCCTCTTCCCGGCGTTTTGGGACAGAGAATTTATAATGAAATTTCGCAGGAAGCCTGGAAGCTTTGGCTTGCTCATCAGACAATGTTGATTAACGAATATCGTTTGAATTTAACAGATCCCAAGGCGAAGTCATTTTTGATGCAGGAAATAGAAAAGTTTTTGTTTGGCGAAGGCAGTGAAAAACCAGCAGGCTATGTTCCTGAATAGACTTTTTTGAAAAAACACAGAAAAAACTTGACTATAGGCTCAACTCGAGGTTTAATAGCCACCTCAAGAGCGTGTTTAAGGCCAGATAGCTCAGTCGGTAGAGCAGAGGACTGAAAATCCTCGTGTCGGCAGTTCGATTCTGCCTCTGGCCACCATTTTAATATTTATTAATCAATGAATTGCGAGTCATCGTACTTAACTATGAAAATGACCTACGCCTATAGTAGGACAAATAAAAAAGCTTCTATCTAGATCTGAAAGCGCTCTTAACACCTGCATGGAACTATAATCACTGCCATTTATAGGGAGATTTTTTTAAACAACCGTAATAAAGATTGAATCCATCAATATAGATGCTAGTGCGTTTGTTATTCATATTTTTTACACCAGAAAAAACAAGAGCCTCCGAAGAGGCTCTGTGCCCTAGGAGCAGAGTCCTAGGGGAAATAGTATTATTATACTAACAATTATTATACTCGTCAAATGCAAAAAGCAATAAATTTATTTCGGCCTTTTCTCAACCAGTAAAACAATCTTTGGCCTTGCGGATGACAGCAAATACTTCATCGGGTCTGGAGAGTTTTCTGCCGGCAAGTTGAGAAGCCTGCTGAATCACTCCAGGCTGGGTGCAGCGCAAAAAAGGGTTTGTAGCTTTTTCTTCTGATAGTGTTGACGGCAGAGAAGGGAGGTTTTGCTGCCGTAAGGCTTTTACTTTGATTATCCGCTGATTTAGAGTTTGGTTATGAGGTTCAATCGTCTTGGCAAAGGCCAAATTGGCTTCAGTGTATTCATGAGCACAGTAAATCAGTGTTTCATCTGGCAAGCTCTGGAGTTTTTGCAGCGACTGGTACATTTGGAGAGGAGTTCCTTCAAACACACGGCCGCAGCCGCAGCCAAACAGGGTATCACCGCAGAAAACGGCTTTATTTTCCCAGCAGTAAGCAATGTGGTCCAATGTGTGACCAGGAATAGCCAGAACGGTTAGCTTTAGCTCGTCCCAAGATGAGTGACTAAAGCCAGGCTTTCTGGTCCGTAGACAGGAATATTTGGGTCAAATTGCTGGAGCAATTCTTTAGCTCCTCCGCAATGATCCCAATGGTGATGCGTGATTAAAACAGCTTCTGGTTTCAAGCCGTTTTTTTCAAGAAAGGCAATAACAGGAGAACCTTCACCTGGGTCAATGATTAAAGCTTTATTGAGCTTTTTGTTAATTAACAGCCAGATGTAATTATCTCGAAGCGCAAAAACAGGAATAATAGGGTACGCATTTAACGATAGCATACAACCAGATATCGGGATGTTTCCAGGCGGATCTTTTTTAAATCCGCCTGAACAGCCTTAATCAATTAATCTTCTGTTAAGCGAAAATAGCGTGTACCAAAATAGCGTAATAGCATTTTTCTTATGGTACCGCGGCTAACCCCCAATATTTTTGCGGCTTGAAGCTGGTTACTACGATTTCTTTCCATAACCACTTTCAACAGAGGAGGCTCAATCTTCTGGAGTATTTGATCGTAAAGATCAGTTATCGGCCGCCCTTTGTTTTCAGTAAGGAAAGCATCAACAACCATATAAACGGCTTCTTGCAGACCTTTTTGTGCTGTTTGTGTTTCTTTAGTTATCTCAATCGTTTTTTCAATGACGTCCATTATAAACTTCCTTATTTGAAAGTTATTTATACAGATTTTATCCATTGGAAATGGCTAAAATCCAACCTGTTTATTAGAACCTGTAAGCGGAATTTCTTAAGAATTTCTTACTAAAAAAAATATCCTTAAGCTTCTCTTAAGGTTCTAATGCACGAATAATAACACAAATATTATTTTTTGTCTACAGTGTTTTTAAGAAAAACAGTATTTTTTGTAAATTTCGAATTTGACGGTATTTCCCTTATAGGTAAATGCAGGCTTTTCTTTGCAGGCAAAATGTGCATTTTCTGGCCATTTTAATACAACACGTTCTCTAGCATAATCAAGGGCAGTTTCCAGTAATTTTTCCGGCTGGGATTCAGGAGGCAGCCATTCTTGAAGAAGCTGCATATCTTTTTTGACTCTGGCAGATTTATTTCTTGAAGGGTGCATTGGATCAATGTAAATGACATCAGGTAATGATTGAGGTGAAAGCTGGGTTCGGAGGAAATGAAGTGCTTCATCAAAGTGCAGGTTCATCTGGACAGCAGGTATATTGGCAGATGCTTTTAAACGCTTTAGTCCATCTTCAAGAAGTGCGGCAACCATAGGATGCTTTTCAACAAGTGTAATAGGACAGCCTAGAGAAGCGAGTACAAAGGCATCTTTTCCCCATCCTGCTGTGAGATCAAGGATAGAGGGTTTATGGTGAGATTTTACTCCGCAGGCTTTGGCAAGTATTTCTTTAATGCCTCCGCCATGCAGGCGGCGGTAATGGCTTCGGCCTTTTAGGAAATCAACACACCAAGGCTTCCCTTTTTCTGAAAAAAGCTGGAGTCCATCTAAAGTCAGGCATAATATATTTTCAGGATAATCAGTATATCCCAAAAATAACAACCCAAACTTTTCGGCCAGCTGCTTGGCCTGAAGCTCCAGGGTTGGGTGATTATAGGTAATTGAGTACATGGTAGCTGCTGTTAAGAAGAATCAAACTGTTCAAAAGCGTTGTTGCGTCAATCCATACCTTTCATCCCCTTTGCAGAGGGAGTCCCAAATTGTTTCCCCCTTTAAAAAAGGGGCTCTCGTTATTTTCCCTCTTTTGAAAAGGCGTTGTTGCATAAGTAACACCAACTCTCCTTATGGGGAATGTCGTGCTTTCTCTTTCTTCGCCTCTCCCCTTGCGGGAGAGGCAGCCGCGAAGCGGCGGTGAGGGGTATATTATAAAAATAAAATGCCTTGTACCCCTCACCCGCCCTCCGGGCACCCTCTCCCACAAGGGGAGAGGGAAACTCATTGATTTGGGCACCCTCCCTCGCAAGGGGAGAGGGGAATGCATTTTATGCAACAACGCCTTGCTAAAGGGGAGCGAAAGCATGGTAGAAAAAAGAAATGCTCTGCGGCATACTTAAAGTTTCTCATGTTTATAAACATCTACCCGAGCCGGAGGAAGGTTAAAATAAACATGTTTTGAATGAGAATATTTAAAGCTTTTGGGTAAACTTGAGTGGGTTTTTAGCCAGCTGTAAGTATACTGAATGAATGTTCCGCCAGGCATCAATACTTTCTCAAATTGTTTTCCAATAGCTGCTGCTGTTTCTGAAGGCAGGCTTCTTAAAGGCAATCCTGAAATAATTGTGGCGATCTTGCCGGTTTTTTCTCCTAATAAACCTGATAGATTAACGGCATCTCCATGGATAATATTGGCACGAGGGCATCGTTTTTTTAGATGCTCGCAGAAAGTGTCTGATCGTTCAACGGCGATAAATTGATCGGGTGAAATGCCGGATTGCAGCAGAAAATCAGTAACGACGCCAGTACCTGCACCTAATTCCAGAATATAGCCTGCCTGGTTGCGGGGAATTTGTGAAGATACTTTTTTAGCCAGGGATATTGAACTTGGGAAAGCGGCGCCCATAACAGCTGGATACTGAAAGAATTCCCGAACAAATAAAAATAACCCCATTTTTTTTAAATGATTCAATTCAGCCAATTTTTTGCTCCTGATAATATCATTGTTGCAGCTTCTGCTAAATCCTTGCAACGATAATAAGCAATGGATTCAGCTTGAATGAAATAAGGTGATTCAGTTTTTTCATCAACCAAAATGGGTATTGCATGTGCAGCAATTGCTGCCTCAACATCACTCATCTGGTCTCCAATAAATGGTACATGATTTAAATCACAATGAAAATAATCTGCAATTATTTTTAGTAATCCTGTTTTTGGTTTTCTGCATGTACAGTTATCGGAAGGGATGTGAGGACAGTAAACAATTTTTTCTATTTTTCCACCGGCGGCAGCGGCAGCGTCCAACATTTTCTGGTGAATGGCTTCTAATGTTGCCGTAGTGTAGTAGCCTCGGCCTATTCCGGATTGATTGGAAGCGACAGCAATGCTAAAACCGGCTTGACAAAGTTGAGCAATAGCTTCAAGGCTTCCTGGAATTGGAATCCATTCCTCAGGCGTTTTGATATAATTCGGAGAGTCGTAGTTAATGACGCCGTCGCGATCCAATATGATGAGTTTTACGTGGTTCATTATGAAGCCAAATGGGAAAAGTCGGCAACCTGAATAAATAATTGTCTTAATTCGTTAAGAATCGCCAAACGATTATTGCGTAAATCAGGTTCCTCGGCATTCACCATGACAGTATCAAAAAAAGCATCAATTGGCTGACGCAGTTTTGCAAGAATTTTCAAAGTTTCCACGTAATTCAAACCAGAAATTAATGCTTTTTTTTCTTGAATTTCCTTAACAAGATTTTTTTCGGCTTCTTCAGTTAATAATGTTTCATCAACCACTAAATTATTCGGCAATCCCGCTGATTCAAGAATGCGGTAAACACGTTTGTTAGCTGATGCCAGGCTTTCTGCCTCTTCCTGCTGCATAAACTGTTCTAGTGCTTTAATTCTTTGATGAAAATCCCATAAGGAATGATGCTGCCCAATCACGGCCTGAATAAGGGAGGTAGAATGTCCTGCTTCGTTATAAAAAACTTTCAATCGTTCGAGGATAAAATCTTTTGTTTCTTGAACAACATTAGGCTTAATCAATTTTTCAGGATAAGCCGATAAAGCAGTATTAAGTAATTCAGCTAAATCGCAATCCAGCTGATTTTCAATGAGCAGCCGGATTAATCCAAGCGCCTGGCGGCGTAACTTGAAAGGATCCTTGTTGCCGCTGGGTTTTTGGCCTATGGCAAAAGCGCCGATTAATGTGTCGGCTCGTTCAGCAATGGCGAGCAGGCTGCCCAATGTTGTGGCGGGCAGTTTATCGCCGGAAAATCTTGGCCAATATTGTTCATTCAGTGCTATGGCAATAGAGAGAGGTTCTCCGTCAGCAAGCGCGTAGTAATACCCCATAGTGCCTTGCAGTTCAGGAAATTCATTGACCATATCTGTCATGAGGTCGCATTTGGACAGCATGGCTATATGATCGGCATCTTTTTCAGTAATGGAGAGCAGGGAAGATAAGTAGATGCTGATTTTTCTAAGACGTTCGGATTTATCATATAATGATCCTAATTTTTCCTGAAAAACGACGTTTTTTGTTCTTTCCCGACGGCTTGCCAAGGTTTCTTTTTTATCTTTTTCAAAGAAAAAAGCGGCATCGGAAAGTCTTGCCCGCATGACACGCTCATTACCTGTAATAACTGCTGAAGGGTTTTTACTTTGAATATTCGCTGCAGTGAGAAAATGAGGAAGCAATTTCCCGTGATTGCCGCGCAGGGCAAAGCTTTTTTGGTGATGCTGCATGGCAGCAATTAACACTTCTTCGGGCAATGCAAGAAAAGATTCTTCAAAAGAGGCTTTCAGTACGACAGGCCATTCAACCAATCCTGTTACTTCATCCAGCAGGGATTCCGGCATGACTACTATGGCATTTAACCTGTCAGCCTGCTCTTTTAGCTGTTGTTGAAGCGTCTTTTTTCGTGTTTCAAAATCAGTAATGACGTAAGCTTTTTCCAGCTTTTGTGCATAAATTTTTGGTGTTTCAATCAGAATTGGATCGGGATGATGCACCCTATGCCCAAAAGTTGTTTGTCCTGTTTGGCAGCCAAGCAAGGTAGTCTGAATCGGTTGATGATGATAAATCATCACTACCCAGTGAACGGGGCGTATAAATTCAATCGTATGATTCCCCCAACGCATGGGTTTGGGAATAGGCAGTTTGGCAACGGCTTGTTGAATGATTTCAGGCATCAACTGTGCTGTTTCTTGGCCTGCTTGCTGGAAACGGTGAACAAGCCATTCACCTTGATCGGTTTTTAACGTTTGTAATGCTTCTATTGAAGTGTTACATGATTTTGCAAAACCTAAAGCAGCTGGGGTGGGTTTCCCTGCGCTGTCAAAAGCAGCTGACAGCGCAGGTCCGCGTTTTTCAACCTGCTTGTCAGGCTGCTCGGGTGCTAAATTGTCAATAAGCAGGGCCAGGCGCCTTGGTGCAGCATAACTGTGCAGGGAGTCGTAAGATAAACCGGCGGTTGTTAAAAGTTCTTCTACATGCGTTTTCAATGCTTCGCTTAATGGCAATAAACTTTTTGGCGGCAGTTCTTCACAGCCGATTTCCATTAAAAAGTCATTCATGCTGATATCCTCCCATTGGAAATCCTAATTGTTCTCTTGCTTCAAAATAAGCTTGTGCAATGGCTTTGGAAATCGTTCGGATCCTCAAAATATACCTTTGACGTTCCGTAACGGAGATAGCATGACGCGCATCCAGTAAATTAAAAGTATGAGAGGCTTTGATCAGCATTTCATAAGCTGGCAGCGGCAGGCGATTTTCAATCAATCTCTGGCTTTCATGTTCAAACAGATTGAATTGTCGGAAAAGTTCTTCAACATCGGCATATTCAAAATTGTAACGCGACATTTCAACTTCATTTTGGTGAAAGACATCACCGTAAGTAATAGTCTGGCCATCAGGTCTTTGTGCCCATGGAATATCAAAAAGACTTTCTACTTTAAATAAATTCATTGCAAGCCGTTCAAGACCGTAAGTCAATTCACCTGTAACAGGGCGGCAAGGCAGCCCTCCGACCTGTTGAAAATAAGTATACTGGGAAATTTCCATGCCATTTTGCCAAACTTCCCAACCCAGGCCCCAGGCACCTAATGTTGGCGACTCCCAGTTATCTTCAACAAAGCGAATATCATGGATTTCAGGATCAACGCCAATGGCACGAAGGGATTCCAAATAAAGCGTTTGTATATTATCAGGAGAAGGTTTGAGGATGACCTGAAATTGATAATAATGCTGTACGCGATTGGGGTTTTCACCATAACGCCCGTCTGTCGGACGGCGCGAAGGCTGAACATAGGCCGCATACCACGGTTCTGGGCCGATTGCCCTGAGGAAAGAGCCTGGATGAAAAGTGCCGGCTCCTACCTCAAGGTCTAAAGGCTGAAGGATAATACAACCTTGTTTTGCCCAGTAATTCTGTAAACAGGCAATTAAATCTTGAAAGGTATTCATGAAATTGTCATTAAGGGTTTAAAAATCCTTTTATCTTAAAGCGATTACTGTTTTTGTCAAGTTGGGTTTTCTTATAAAATGTTGCAAAATTGCTATTTGAATAGTAAAATTACAATGTATATTTACTATTTGAAACGTGAAATTACATGTATATACAGAGAATGAATGCGAAAAGCATTGAAATGTCATTTGAAAACGGGTTTATTACGGCGGTTTTAGGACCAAGACGTATTGGTAAAACCAGTCTTGTGATGAATTATGTTCAGAGAAATCCTGATAAAATCTGGGTATCTCTCAATATGGACGATATGTTTCAAAGAGAGCGGGTAAAAAAAATGCAATTATCTGAAATGATTTCAGAAGGTGCAAGACAAGTTATCGGTGAAAATAAGATTTGGGTAACCATAGATGAAGCGCAAAAATGTCCAGAATTATTTGATCAAATAAAAATACTTTATGATTGCTATAAGGATCAGGATAAAATCAAGTGGATTCTTACAGGTTCAGCTATTTTGAGTTTACATCGGTTAAGTGCGGAATCTTTGGCGGGGCGTATTGAGCTTCATTATCTTAGTGAATTTAATCTGAGAGAACAAAGTTTATTGACAGAACTTTCCATGCCAACAGATTCTTTGTTAGACCAGCTTGTTTCTCCTGACGAAGAAGGGTTATCCGATTATATGAGCCGGATAATGCCTTATAAACCTATCTTGAAGAATAACCTTGATCAGACATTAGTTTGGGGCGGCTTTCCGGAATTGTTGTCTCTTGATAGCCTTGATAGGAAAATACTTTATTTAAATAATTATTTACAGACTTATTTAGAAAAAGATGTACAGTCTGTAGAATCCATTTTAGATTTGATGCTATATCGCCGTATGATGGACATTTTTGCAGAACAGACGGGTTCAGTGCGTGATGATAACTGCATTTTGCAGGCATTGCACTGTGCTCGGGATACATTGAAGAAGTACCGCGGTTATTTAGAAGCAACGCTGCTCTACGTGGATATTTATCCATATATCGAAAGCCATTTGAAACGATTAGTTAAATCTCCTAAAGGTTATTGTTTGAACAATGGGTTGATTAGTGTGCTAACGGGTATTACAGATGGAAATATCCTTGAAAAAACTGGCGGCATTGGACATCGGCTTGAAAACTGGTTCCTCAATGAGTTGAGAACATGGTTAGCGAGAATGCCGGAGCAATCCACAATTTATTATTGGAGAACTTCTTCGGGAGCAGAAGTTGATTTTATTGTTGTAAAAAAACCGTGGGTTTACCCTTTTGAAGTCACTCAGAGTCAAGCAATTCCTTATAAAAAATTACGCAACCTAAAGACTTTTATGCAAGATGAGCCAAAAGCAAAATGGGGTTATTTTATTTATCCAGGTAATTTTAGAATAGATAGGGAAAACAGGATTATCTATATTCCTTCATGGGCAGTAAGTTAAAGTACTTGCTGAATGGCAAGCGCCTGAGCATAAATTTTATTTTTTTTCTGTCCTGTAATTTCTGCTGCCAGCTGCACGGCTTGTTTAAGCGGTAGAGCTTTTAGTAACGGTTTTAAGACATTTTCAATAGATTGTTCGAAGGGATCAGAGTTACTGGCTTGAGTACCAGAAAACATGACGACAAATTCGCCTTTTTGGTGTTCGGGTGCTTCTTTAAGCCAGATAATGGCATCGGCGAGACTGCCTGAAAAGAAACATTCAAAGGTTTTAGTGATCTCCTTGGCCAATACAACCGATTTTTTTTGCTCAAACACCGTATAAGCATCTTCTATAAAGTCCAGGATACGATGAGGGGCTTCATAAAAAATAAGCGTATAGTCAGTTGTGCTGAAATTTTTTAGGTAGTTTTGACGGGCTTGGGTATGCACAGGTGCAAAGCCGGCAAAGAAGAAAGTTCCGCAGGAAAGCCCTGATGCTGACAGTGCCGCGATGAGAGCACATGCTCCAGGAATGGGAATGACATCCAGATGATTCTCTCGAGCAAGTCTGACAAGTGTATATCCAGGATCGCTGATGAGCGGAGTGCCTGCATCACTGATAAGTGCAATATTGAGTCCATTTTTCAACTTCTCGATAATTTCTGAACTTCGGGTATTTTCATTGTGTGAATGCAGCGAGAGTAACGGTTTTTTTATGCCGAGATGATTAAGCAGGATATGGCTGTGCCGTGTGTCTTCAGCCGCAATAAGGTCAACGTTTTGAAGTGTTTCAACAGCTCTTAGGGTAATGTCTTTCAGATTACCGATAGGCGTTGCGACAAGAAATAATTTTCCGAAACCCGTTGATGTTAAATATGTCATGTATTATGCTTTGGCATTATGAAAATGAATTCAATTAAACTTATTTTACGCTGTTTTTTGAGAGGGCTTTTTACCCTTCTCGTCATGGCTTTGGCCTCCTGTTATTATGGAGGAGAAGCTCCCCATTATGGTATAGAACCTTCTTCCGGTGCAATGGTTCCGCCAAAACAAATTGCATTATTGCTGCCTCTGCAAGGTTCCATGTCTGGGCCGGGGCGCGCTGTCCGGGATGGATTTATGGCGGCTTACTATCAATATCAGACTGTCCAGGGAGAGGGAAATATCAAAGTGCAGGTATACGATACCGCTCAGGGTTCTATTGAGTCTGTTTATGAAAAAGCTGTTTCAGACGGGGCTGACTGTATTGTGGGGCCTCTTGAAAAAGACAAAGCCCAGCAATTGGCTAAAGGTCCTGCGCCGGTAACAACAATTTTATTAAATTATACTGACGGCTCAGCAGACGCAGCCAATATGTACCAGTTTGGTTTGTCTCCCCTGGATGAGGCTTTACAGGCAGCTCAGAAAGCCCACGCAGATGACCGCCATTCTGCTCTCATTATTGCTCCAGCTGGCTCATGGGGAGCTGGAGTCGTCAATGCGTTCCGCAAGGAATGGCAGGCTTTGGGCGGCAGGGTCGTTGGCGAATATGATTATGCTTCTGACCAGGACTTAAGCGCTTATATACGTCAATTGCTGCGTGTTAATGACAGCGAAGCTTATCAGAAAAATATGGAACAGGTACTGGGGCGGAAGCTTAAGCCTGAAGAGTTCCGGCGTCAGGATGGCGATATGATATTTTTAGTGGCTTTTCCTGAAAAGGCAAGGCAAATTAATCCTTTGTTGAAATTTTATTATGCTGGAGATTTGCCTGTTTATTCAATTTCCCTTGTTTATAGCGGTATTCCTTCTGCTTTTAAAGATCAGGATCTTAATGGTATAAGGTTTGATGATATGCCCTGGATGTTGAATCCCAAATCTTCTCACCTAAGTGCTTACCCACGACTGTATGCCCTTGGAATGGATGCTTTTGCATTAACGATGACTCGCCACCAATTAACCCATTATTCAGAATCGGGTATAAAAGGTCATACAGGTACTCTTTATCTCAGCAGCGATCGCCGTATCAGCCGAAAATTAATATGGCTCCAGTTCAGCCAAGGACTGGTTTATTCTTATAGAGGAAATGACGTAATGTGAGATTCTTATGATTTTTTGCAGCAAGTCCAATCCAATTGCTTCTTCCCAGAAAGGCGCTTTAGCTGAAAAATATGCAGAAAATTATTTGATTCAGCAGGGACTGATTTTTATAGAGCGTAATTATTCCTGTAAATGCGGTGAAATTGATTTGATTATGAAGGATCAATCTGCATTGGTTTTTGTTGAAGTACGTTATCGAAAAAATAATGTTTTTGGCGGTGCTTTGGCAAGTATAAATAGAAAAAAGCAGTTAAAAATGGTTAGAACAGCCCAATATTACTTGAGTTATAAAGAAAAATGTGCAAAAATCGAAAGCCGTTTTGATGTGGTTTCAATAGAAGGATCTTTAGATAGTATTGATAAGCTGTATTGGGTTAAAAATGCTATTGACAGCACATTATTTTAGGCTTTAAGAAGAGGTGAAAACATTGGTAGAAGAACGTGTCAGGCAATTGTTTCGCGCAAGTATTGAAACAAAAACTTTAGCAGTCGAACAATTGGCATTTCCGATTACACAGGCAGCAGAAAAAATTGTGCAATCCCTGCTTGCGGGACATAAAATTCTGGCATGCGGCAATGGAGGTTCAGCAGCAGATGCCCAGCATTTTTCCTCTGAGATGCTGAACCGTTTTGAGTCTGAACGTCCTGGGCTTCCTGGAATTGCCCTGACAACAGATACATCTACCTTGACTTCTATTGCCAATGATTTTAATTATCATCAGATTTTTGCCAAACAAATTCATGCTTTGGGTCAAAAGGGCGATGTTTTGCTGGCAATAACGACCAGCGGCAATTCTGAAAATATTATTTGCGCTGTTCAGGCTGCTCATGAGCAGGGTATGGAAGTCATCGCACTGACAGGTAAAGAAGGAGGCTTGTTAGCACCGCATTTGAGGGATAACGATATTGAATTGCGCGTGCCTTCTGATTCTACAGCCAGGATCCAGGAAACCCATTTGCTGGTGATACATTGTTTGTGTGATTTAATTGATCACCATTTGTTTACTCAATAATGCGGAGATTAAATAATATGGAAAAATTAATAAAACAATATCGTCTGGGTATCATTGTATTATCCTTTATTCTTCTTTCAGGCTGTGTAGCTGCTTTTATGGCAGGTGCCGCAGCGGGCGGTCTTGTTGTTTCTGATCAGAGGGATGCCCAAACGATCAGTGATGACAGCTTTATTCGGCATCGTATTGAAGTACGCGTTGTTAAGGATCCTGCTTTTAAGAATAGTCATATTATCATATCCAGCTTTAACCGCATTGTACTTTTGGCTGGCGAGACACCCGCAGCTTCGTTAAAAGTAACAGCGGAAAAAATTGCCCAGTCTACTCCTGATGTCAAACGTGTTTACAATGAAATCACCATTGAACCGCCCGTTTCGCTGGCTGTACAAAGTAAAGACACATGGATTACATCAGCCGTGAAAACAGAAATGCTGGCAAAACCAGGACTGCATTCAGGTTCAATTAAAGTGATTACAGAAAATGGTACCGTTTTCCTGATGGGATTGGTCAGCCGTTCTCAAGCTGAAATGGCCGTTGATGTGGCAAGACGCGTGGATGGGGTAAGGCGTGTCGTGAAAGTTTTTGAATATTTACAGTAAAGAACGGTTAATATATGATACCTACTCCATTTTTAAAGAGGTGTGTGATGAAAATACGTAATATTTGTCGTTGGGTTATCCTTGGGATAGGTATGCTCGTTTTTTCTTTGGCTGGCGCTGAAATACAACAGCCAGTATCACCTATTGGAAACTGGATGATTATTGATTCTGGAACGAAAGAACCCCGCGCCACTTTGAATTTGTGGGTAGATAATAACGTATTATACGGGAAAGTGACAAAAGTATTTCGTCAGCAAGATAACAAAACCGCATGTGAAGATTGTCCTGAAGATTTTCAGGGAAAGCCTATTGTCGGGATGGAAGTGTTGTGGGGGCTTGTACAACAGTCAGACTACACATGGACCAACGGTAAAGCGCTAGATCCAAGAAAAGGCAAAGTTTATTCCTGCAGTATTACACTTAGTCCAGACGGCCAGTTATTAATGGTTCATGGTTATCTGGATATCCTGGGAACACCTGAACTTGCCCGCGAGCAAACCTGGTATCGGATTTAATCGTCTGAAATGAAGGTTGCCTTAGGAACAACAGTCTTAGATCGAGGACTTAAAAACGGCGGAAAGCTGGATGGAATTGGAATCTGCGTCCAAGCATCATTAGCCTGTTTTAATAAAATACTTACTCCTTTCGAGGAGATCTGCTCTTGTCAAATGGCTTTTGACACCTGCCAAAAAGTCTTATCATTATAGTTTGGAGATAGAATGCTTTCATTTAATCGTAAAATTTTAATTATCGGATATGGTTCTGTATCGCAGTGTGCTTTACCTATTTTATTTCAGCAGATTGAAATTCCTTATGAAAGGGTAACCGTCATTGACTTTGTAGATCAGAGAAACTCTTTGAAAGAATGGATAAATAAAGGCGTGCATTATTTTCAGGAAAAAATAACCCCTGAAACGTTGGATAATATTTTATCCAAGTATGTAGAGCCTGGGGGAGCCGTTATTGATCTAGCCTGGAACATTGATTGTATTGAGATGCTGCGTTGGTGTCATGATCATCAAGTATTATATCTGAATACTTCTGTAGAAGAATGGAACCCATTCGAGGACATTCATAACAAAACACCACTGCGTAAGTCGCTTTATTGGAGGCAAATGTGCATTCGTGAATTGATTGCTTCATGGGGATCTGGCCAATCATCCGTAACTGCCGTTGTGGATCATGGCGCCAATCCAGGACTGATTTCCCATTTCACCAAACAAGGTATTGTTGATATTGCCGAAAAATCGTTAAAAGACAACCTTGTTTCTCCAGAGAAAATCAAGCATATTGAAAATGGATTGGAGACATTAGATTTCGCGCGTTTGGCCATGAACCTGGATATTAAGGTAATCCATTGCAGCGAACGTGATCAACAGATTACCGATCATCCTAAAAAGGTAGATGAATTTGTAGGTACCTGGAGTATAGAAGGGTTGATTGAAGAAGGCATGGCACCGGCCGAAATGGGCTGGGGCACTCATGAAAAGAAGCTGCCTGAATATGCGTGTGTACCTGAATATGGTCCTAAAAACCAAATCTTTTTGCCGCAAATGGGGATGAATACCTGGGTAAGGTCATGGGTGCCTTCCCAAGAAATCATTGGCATGGTTATCCGGCATGGGGAAGCTTTTGGAATATCCGATAAATTAACGGTTTGGGAGAAAGAAAAAGCAGTGTATCGCCCCACCGTACATTATGCTTATATGCCCTGTCATGAAACACTGGCTTCCTTATACGAACTACGAGGAAGAGGATATCGCCCCCAGCCTGAACAACGTATTATGAGTGACGAAATTACCGAAGGTGAAGATATTTTGGGCGCTTTAATTATGGGGCATCCTTATCAGTCCTGGTGGACAGGCAGTATCCTTTCCATTAATGAATCACGAAAGCTTATCCCTCATCAGAATGCAACAACAGTGCAAGTGGCTATCGGCGTTATTTCTGCCTTTATGTGGATGATTGAAAATCCTAAAAAAGGTTTTTGTCTGCCGGATGACTTACCGCATGATTTTATTTTAAAAATAGCCAAGCCTTACTTAGGGCAGTTTGTCTCCCAGGATTATAATTGGACACCTGAAACCAACTATCAGGTGTTTTTTAAAGAAAATCCAAAAAATGTTTTTGATAAAGACAATCTTTGGGCTTTTGAGAATTTTTTGTTTAGAGGATGATTACCGCTTATCCAGTGATCTCCCCCTGCAAATGACGCCTCTGGGAAATCCACGACGTCACAAAGCCATCATTAAGGCATCACAGACCAATTGCCGCGACATCGTGGCTTGCATTGATGCCTTTCTTAAAAAAAAAATTACACAAAAAAGTCCGCACTAATACCAAACCTTTCCTTAAGCCTTGAAATGGTATTTTTCCCTAATATCCTTTCGCCATTTAAAAATTTTGATACATTCGCTTGACTGCCAAAAATATCGGCTAAATCTTTTTGGTGAAGGTGATGTGTTTCCATCAAATATTTTATCATATCTACATCGCTTACCTTTTCACCAATAGAAGGATAATGTTCATCATCATATCGCTCTAAGTTTTCGCCAATAATTTGCATGGCCAGTGCCAACTGATGCTCTTCATCATCCTTTACCTCATCAATCAACTGGTCAAGAATTTTTTCTAGTGCCAAATATTCCTTTTCGTTTTCTGGTTTCTTAAAAGCAGAAAGGGGCAAATGAAAACGATGGTGCGTTTTTCTATCAACATAATCAATAGATAACATTGCCATATTCATAATTCACCTCGTTTCAGTTTATCTTTGTTACTACGTTTGCTGTACTCTGCATGCGTCCATATTGTCCGGATGTAACAAATCTGTTTGTTGTAATGAATGCCTGTAACTAATCGATAATGATTACCACCAATATTAAAAACAGTATAGCCATATACCGGATCGACACTATTAAAGCTTTTCTTTAGCTCATTGATATTCAGAGCTTGAGAAGCTTTCATTTTAAAATACCATTCTGTTAGGGGAATTTCTGCTTGTGCATTATTTTCGTAATAATCACGCAATTTTCTCTTTGAAATAATACGCAAATAACCTCCAACTCACCAGAAAAATGTATTTATTCATAGTATATACCAAACCCCAAAAAATGTCAAATTGACATAAATGATATTCGGCTTCTATTTTAGTCCTCATCATCCTCAACTGCACCGTATGCCCGTATGGAGAATACTTAATTAAGGCTGAGCAGCACATGCCGCTTCAATGAGGCAGTTCGATTATCTGCAAAAATTTGCGAATTTTTACAGAATAAGTAATAATTGCTTTTTTATTTTATCATTTTGGTTAATATGAGTTGGTTTGAAAAATTGCTTCCTTCGCGTATTCGTACGGATGCTGCGAATAAAAAAGGTGTTCCCGAGGGACTTTGGACGAAGTGTAAATCCTGTGCGGCAGTGTTATATCGTGCTGAGTTGGCGCGTACCTTAGAGGTTTGTCCAAAATGCAATACGCACCACCGTATTGCTGTCAGAGAGCGGATTAAGGCATTTCTGGATCCTTTTAACCAGACTGAAATTGCTCCGGATTTAGAGCCTGTTGATCGTTTGAAATTCAAGGATTCCAAAAGATACAAGGACAGAATTACTTCTGCGCAGAAAAGTACGGGTGAAAAGGAAGCTATTATTGCTGTTCAGGGTGAGCTGTTTTCCATGCCGGTGGTAATTTGCTGTTTCAATTTCGACTTTATGGGAGGCTCCATGGGAGCATCTGTTGGAGAGAAATTTGTGGCTGCTGTTGAAATGGCCATACAGAAGTCTTGTCCGTTTATTTGTTTCTCTGCAAGCGGCGGGGCGCGTATGCAAGAAGGCTTGGCTTCGCTTATGCAAATGGCCAGGACAAGTGCTGCTCTTGCCAAATTGGCTCAAGCAAGGCTGCCTTATATTTCTGTTTTAACCGATCCCACAATGGGAGGTGTTACAGCAAGCCTTGCAATGTTAGGAGATATTATTATTGCTGAACCTGATGCACTTATTGGTTTTGCAGGCCCTCGAGTAATTGAACAAACCGTCCGTCAGGTTTTACCTGAGGGATTTCAGCGCAGTAATTTTCTTTTAGATCATGGGCATATTGATATGATTATTGACCGGCGTGAGATGCGCTCTAAAATTGCTCACATGCTTGCGAAGCTTTGCCGTAAACCCGCCATTGCTTCAACAGAAACTTTAGAATCAGAATGGATGGCAGACGCAGTATGATAATAGATGAAAGAATGAAATACCGAATTGTCGGACTTATTGTCATTATGACTTTTTTCCTGATTTTTTTACCTTTATTGGTGAAGAAAAATACCTTGAAAGATGAAACCTCCGAAAATTCATCATTGGCTTCTTCAGATACGGTAATTTCAGAAGATTCGAAAGCTTCCAAAAAGCCTGCAGTTATTGTATTTAAAGCTCCGGAAACGGCAGAGGTTTCTTTGGATGAACCTTCATCATCAGAATCTCAGCCATTGGCTGGAACAACCGATATTTTAGCGCAGAAAATGTCTGCACAGGAAGCTCGGGAAGAGCCGAAAGAAGTGATTCAAAACAGTTCTGCAGTTGATGAAGCTGATAATGAGAAAAAATCGAAGGAAGCTGAAATTCTTCCAAAATTGAAAAAAGCTGAAACTAAAGTTGTAAAACCTTCACAGCCTGCATCTGTTTCTGCCAAACACAAACCAGCCGCCGTTCTGCCTTCCAGAAAAACGGTTCCGGCTAAAGCAAAGAAGGTTTCCCAGCCGGCTGTTTCGAAAAAAACATTACCTGTTAAAACCAGCACCAATGTTCCTATGCAAACGTATTGTATTCAGGTCGGCGCTTTTTCAAATGCAAAAAATGCCCAGGCATTGGTTTCCAGCCTGAGAGCGAAGGGTTATCCTGCTGAAATAACACGGGCAGGTTTATCTAAAGTAAGAGTATGTAAAAAACAAGCTTATGCACAGGCTTTGGCTTTACGCGGTCAATTGGAAAAACTGCTTCAAACAAAGGCAATGATGCAAACAATAGGCAGTGCCTGAATTTGATTTTACTACGGAGGTAAAAAGCATTGAACTGGGTAGATTATGCAATTATTGGTACAGTACTTTTATCAATGCTGATTAGCCTTGTACGAGGTTTTGTCCGCGAAGCACTGTCTTTGGCAACCTGGATTTTAGCCATTATGGCAGGGATTAAGTTTTCGAGCCAGATGAGCGTATTTTTAGAGCCTTATATTAGCACAGGACCTATCCGGTTGGGAGCAGCCTTTTTTATCCTCTTTGCATTAACCTTACTGGTAGGATCAATATTAAGTTTCATGCTTGTACAGTTAGTGCATAAAACAGGATTGTCAGGAACCGATCGCTCTTTAGGTGTGGTTTTCGGATTTGGCCGAGGACTTTTAGTGGTTTCTGTTGCTTTATTGATTTGTGATATGATGTCTTTTTCTTCAGTCAAGGAAGATAATTCCAGTAATGCTTTGGTGCAGTCTCAGCTTGCGCCTCGTTTTGAGCCTATTATGGTCTGGCTAAAACAATTTCTGCCTGAAACTTCAGAAGCTGCTAAAGCGATTGATTTTCAGGGTTTATCTGAGTAAATGACGGAATAAATTATTATGTGCGCTATTGTTGGGCTAGTTTCCCGTGAGCCTATTAATCAAGATATTTATGATGCCTTAACAGCACTTCAACACCGCGGACAGGATTCTGCCGGTGCTGCTTCATGTGAAAAAGATGGAAAAGTGCATCTTGTAAAAGGATTAGGTTTGGTTCGCGATGTGATTCGGACCCGCCACATGTATCGTCTCAAGGGCAATATGGGTATTGGACATGTTCGTTATCCAACGGCAGGAACCCGCACGGATGAAGAAGCCCAGCCTTTTTACGTCAATTCTCCTTATGGCATTAGTTTGGCGCATAACGGCAATTTGACAAATGTGGATTTACTTAAAGCGGATGTGCTTTACAAAGATCGCAGACATCTGAACACCCGATCGGATTCAGAAGTTTTATTGAATGTTTTTGCTCATGAATTACAGATCCTGAATAAAGTATCTCCCGAGCCTCAGGATATTTTTCAGGCTGTTTCTCAGGTTCATCTGCGCTGTCAGGGAGCCTATGCTGTAGTGGCAATGCTTTCTGGTATTGGATTAGTGGCTTTCCGCGATCCGCATGGTATCCGTCCTATCATTTATGGCAAACGCCAGACAGAATCTGGCACAGATTACATGGTGGCTTCTGAAAGTGTGGCACTGGATATTTTAGGGTTTGAAATAGTCGATGATCTGGCACCTGGAGAAGCTCTTTTCATTACGAAAAGCGGCGAGATACACCGTGAGCGCTGTCTGCCGGAATCCATATCAGCCAAGCATGCGCCTTGTATTTTTGAGTATATCTATCTTGCTCGCCCTGATTCCAATATTGATAACATTTCTGTTTACCAGGTTAGATTGAGATTGGGAGAAATGCTCGCTCGAAAAATTCAAAGGGAATGGTCTAACCATGATATTGATGTGGTTATGCCGATTCCTGACACAAGCCGCACCGCTGCTTCTGTTTTGGCACATGCGCTCAATCGGGATTTTCGGGAAGGATTTGTTAAAAATCGTTATATTGGCAGGACTTTTATCATGCCTGGGCAGAAACTGCGGCAAAAATCTGTCCGGCAGAAACTGAACACGATTGCCTCAGAATTTACAGGTAAAAACGTTCTTCTAGTTGATGATTCCATTGTAAGAGGTACTACTTCAAAGGAAATTATCCAGATGGCAAGACTTGCCGGCGCAAGAAAAGTGTATTTTGCTTCAGCAGCACCTGAAATTCGTTACCCCAATGTTTATGGTATTGATATGCCCTCTTCAGAGGAGTTGATTGCTCATGGCCGCACGCATGAGGAAATTGAAAAAATACTCGGCGCCGATCGATTGATTTTTCAGAACCTGGAAGATCTCCATCAGGCCTGCCGAGAGATTAACCCCAATATTACCCAGTTTGAGGATTCTGTTTTTACAGGTAACTATATTGCAGGTGATATTGACGAGAGCTACTTGGCTGCCTTGCATGAAGCTCGTTACGAGATAACCGGTTAAAGATTTTGCCAATCAACTAGCCGCGTTCAATGTTGGATTTACCTCAACCGGACTCTGGGATCAACCAGGCAATAGGAAAAATCGGTTAATATCAAACAGGACAGCACAGGGGTTGATTTCTTATATAAAATTCTCTATAATTTGACTAGGGTTCGTTGCCTATCGGCATTTGAACTTACCGAGGCTTCGGTCAGCTGAGCCAGCGTAGCAAATCAGCGTCCATTTTCCCTTATGTGTTCTAAACATAACTCTTTATTCCAGGTTGGCGAATTCAAAATACTATTAATACTTCTATCTGCTGCATAACAGGTGATGAAATTTCCTTTCAATTCGTCTTTTTTGTTTACCCTCATTTCAACTATAACAACAAATTCTTCATAAATCACGCTTACTCTCCTAGAATATTCGTAGGTTTTTTGCTCTTTGTTCCATCCAAAAAACAATTTTGCTTTTGGGTGAGTAAGTGTTGCTTTAATCCAGTCCATTCGTTGGGCTCGTATAGGCGAAAAAATATCTTTGGCGCCTGGTTTATTTTGTGAATTTTCATAAAAAGCATGTCCAAATTTTTGTGGATGGAAATAAATTCTTATATTATCAGCGGTGATGATGATACGCCGGCAATAAGTTGATTCATAATGTTTCCTATAATCAGTTTCGCTATCTAACATCAGTAATGGAGGAAGGCTCATCTCACCAGCCTCCCTGTAAATTTATTTTAAAAATATTAAATTTATTTTCCGATCTGTAAGTCGGTGTAAGCTGATGACCTAAATGGTTTTCCATTCTTTGAACTAACATATGTTTTGCACTATTGACAGTTAACATTTTATTTAGTTTTGAGGAGGCCATGCCCAGAAGTAGATCTGTTAGTTGAATTAGTACGACTTGTTTTGAAGGCAGGCCTTGTATTTGTTTAATACCAGAGGACAAATTAGAATGTTTCAAGCAATCACATAACGCAGATAGTCTGGTTAAGTCTCTGTTAGTTTTTAAGTCACAAAAAATTTCATACTGATTAAAGTCTAAAATCCAATGATGTAATAGTTGATAATAAAATTTGTAAAACCCTAGCTCGTTATCATTACCATGCCAACTTTGATCAAACTGCTGATTATCAATAGCAATACATCGAAAGCGCAGGTCTTTACCATAACTATGAAATAAATCAATTAAACTTTCATAAAATGGTAATTTAGATTGGCTGACTTTTCGCCATTTTATTTCCCCCCATGCGTTATGGTTTTTGCGCAGATGCCATATCTTGGTTTTGATTTCTTCTCGTTGTGCGGATGGTAACCATAAGCTGCCTATCATTAGATATTGTGCAGTAGGATGGTTAGAGGTAAAAAGTTCCGGATGGTTTTCATCGCAATATACTTCAAAATCCACTAGTTGTCCTCTTTAAAAAGATTGAGAATGTTTGGTTGTCTATCTATAATTTTATGGATTAACCTCTCACTGTTGGCAAACCACAAAAATACATTGCGAAGTATTAATGACAAGTAGCTGTATGTCAAGTTGACAGAAATCCTTGAAATTGGATTTACCTCAACCGGACTCTGGGATCAACCAGGCAATAGGAAAAATCGGTTAATATTAGGCCGATAATATAGAGTATTGAACCCAGGAATACCATGGATCGGACAATCGCAAAGTCCTGGCTTTGAATAGCATCAATCACGTAGCTGCCGAGGCCAGGTATTCCAAAAAAAGACTCAAGTATTAAGCTTCCCATGAATAAAGAAGGAATAACCACGACAACGCCGGTTAAAATAGGCAGCATGGCGTTTTTGAGTACATGTTTGAAGAGAATGACTCTTTCTGAAAGCCCTTTTGCACGGGCTGTTTTGACGTAATCTTTTTCAATTTCTTCGAGAAACAGCGTTCTGTACCAGCGTGATCCTGCACCAATTCCTGAAATAATGCCGATAAGAATGGGTAAAATCAGGAATTTTGCGCTATGAATACCTGTGTCGAAACCTGATATGGGGAACCAATGAAGCCATTTGCTTAAGAAAAATTGTCCTGCAATAACATAAAACAAACTCGAGATTGACATGAGTGCAATGCCTATAATAAGGCCTGCTATATCAATCACGGTTGCTCTGAAGTATACCATCAGCATGGCGGCGGCAATTTCGGCGAACATGCCTAAAATAAATGTGGGGAAGGCAATAGCGAGGCTGGGCTGCATTCTTTGCTGAATATCCTTGCTGATATTCCTGCCTGAATCAGATATACCGAAATCCAATAGAAAGAGCCTGAGTGATTTCTGAAAAAATAAGGTATGAGTAAATTGTGCCATGCCGGTTTTTTTGTCATTCCAGAAAAGAGGTTTATCATAGCCGCGTTGTTCTTTCCATTGTTCAATACTTTTTTGTTGTACGTATTTTTCGCCCAAGTGGACTCTGGCCATGTCATCAGGTGTATTCAGCATAAAGAAGAGGGCGAAAGTGATAATGTTGACGCCCATCAGGATAGGGAAAGCATAAATCAGTCTTTTAAGGAGATAGGTGCCCATAAATTAAGCAGGATTAATGCGGGCTATTTTTTGCCCATAACGAATAGACGCTGTGTCAGAACAATGAGTATTGCTTTCCCATTGGATGAGATGAGGAGCTGTATGAGTAAAAAGTAGAATAACGGTTGAGCCGAGTTTAAAGGTGCCAATTTCATCACCAGCCTCAAAAGTCATGGGATCTTTTTCATAGTGCCAGATCTGGATTTGGGATGTGCGGGTAATATCACCGTGCCATACGGTGGATAGTGATCCTACTATCATTGCGCCGACCAATATCATTGCCATAGGACCTATTGCTGTATCAAAAAATAGGACGAGCCTTTCATTTCGCGAAAAGAGCCGAGGCAGCGTATTGGCCGTGCTTTCTCTCACGGAAAAAAGTTTTCCAGGAATATATATCATGCTTTTCAATGTTCCTTTGTAAGGCATGTGAACACGATGATAATCATTAGGTGCCAGGTAAAGGTTGGCAAAAGCGCCTTGGAGGAAAGGAGAAGTGCGTTCCAGGTTGCCGCCCAGGAGTTCATATAAGGTAAAGGCATGGCCTTTGGCATTGAAAATTTTGCCGTGCTCAATGAAACCTATCTGGCGTACATGGCCGTCAACCGGACTTAAAATAGCGTCTTTGGAAGGGCAGATAGGGCGTAATTCAGGTTTTAAACGCCGAATGAAAAAAGCATTGAAATTGGGGTAATCTTCTGGGTTTTCAAGGAGTGCTTCATTGATGTTAACCTGATATTTTCGGGCAAACCGGCGAATCATCCAATTTTTCCATGGCTTGGCTGTACAATTGGCTGCTTGTCCAAATATCCAGGTCAATATTCTTTGAGGAAGGAGGAATTGGATAAAAGTATGAAAATAATCAAAAATCATCTATCAAGAAATTTATTGAATAATGTTGTGGCTCCCCGGGACGGATTTGAACCGCCGACCTAGTGATTAACAGTCACCCGCTCTGACCAACTGAGCTACCGGGGAATGGCTATACCCTTCGTCTTTCAAAATGCTACTCCAGTATAGGCATTTTGAAGTAACTTTGGCATATGCTACTGAAAGGTAGACTTGCCGTCAAGATTTTTTATAAAAAAAATTAAGGCGAAATTACTCCGCAGCCAATGCGGGCACCGCCTCCGCCTAAAGGGGGTTCATCAGAATAATTGTCGCCGCCGGCATGAATAATAATACTGTGACCTCTTAGCATGGATACAGTTAAATGCGGGGCAAGAACCGGTAAGACAGCATTGCCCGCTTTATCTGCATAAATAGCAGGCAAATCACCTAAATGACCTGAATCATAAGGTCCAAGATGGGTTTTGGTTGACATGGGATCCCAGTGCGGTCCTGCGTCATCACCATGGTTGCCGCAGGCAGGATTTTCATGGATGTGCACCCCATGCAGTCCTTCAGTTAACCCTGATAAATCAGGTTTAAGCAGAAGTCCCTGAGGAGTGTCCGCTGCAACAATAACACCCATAGATTGGTTGTTTTTTGTTGAAAGAATGGAGATTTTTACTTCATCAGCGTAAACATTCAACGAAAAAATACTGATGATTGCTGTTGCACAAAGTATTTTCAAGTACTTCATCTTCATAAAATCCTCTTTTAAATTGATCAGTTAAATAAAATCTCTAAGTATATACCCAAGTTTCTTCAAAATACCTGCATCAAACTGGACCCCGCGGACAAGCCGCGGGGCGTAGGCGAAGGTGATAGTGGAAACCACGGAGCCTACCTCTACGTGCCGCGACTCGTTCGCGGCATCCAGAAAAATACATTTTCAAAGATCACGAGTATATTCTATTCTGTTGCATGTACAACTTGATAGTTTTCCGGTGTTCCATGTGAACCATAAACAAGCCAATAGTAAAAAGTCAAGCTGGTAAGTGTCATGAACACATAAAAGACTTCATTAGAAATAAGCTGGAATCCGCCTCCCTTGGGGTTACCGAGGAAACCCAGTCCCGAAAGGACAATAAAATAAAGGATTAAACAATAACTTTGTTTAAATGCTTTTAGCATTCCTGCTGCTTTTCCCTGGTTGGAGATAAAAATATACATGGTGTAAAAAAACACCAGGGATAGAGTAACAGAGACTAAACTGCTTTGCGGTGTCAGGCAGAAAAGCAGTGTAATGAAAACGAATAAAACAGGACAGATAATTTTGGCATACGGTACTTTAAACGGTCTTTTTCTGTCCGGTTCTGTTATTCTGAAACGCATCATTGCTATCGGACAGGCCAGATAAGAAACAACGTGATATAAACTAACAATAACCATTAAGGATTCCCAGCTGGGGAAGAACCATAAAAGACTTAAAGCCAGGAAAAGGTTAAACGTAAGCGAGCGTCTGGAAAAATAGTAAATAGGATGCAGGCTGTCAAAATAGGCAGGTGCCTGTTTTTCCTGAGACATGGCAGTGAGCATGCGGCAGGTAGCCCCTGTGTATACAATGCCAGTACCTGACGGGCTGATGCAGGCGTCTACATAAAGCAGAAAGCTGATAACATGCAGTCCAAGTAATGAGGTAAGCTCGACAATCGGCGACTGAAAAGACAAATGACTCCAACCGTCTTTTAGAAGCTCAGGAGGAATGCCTCCGATAAAAGCTGCTTGTAACAGCAGGTAAATGATGAGGCCAAGTATCACTGAAATAATCAGTGCCAAAGGAATGTCTCTGGCTGGGTTTTTGGCTTCAGAGCAGAAACTGGCAACGGATTGAAAACCATTAAATGCGTAAATGATCCCTCCGCTCATAATGGCAGTGAAAATACTTGTTGTTCCAAATGGCAAAAATTCGTTTTTCTCTGCAACAAAATTGCCAGGATGAAAAGCCGCGAATAAAATGGCCAAAGCCGTAATGACAGGAATAAGTACTTTGAAAAGTGTAATGGCATTATTAGAGCGTGCCAGATATTTGGCTCCCCAGAAATTAATGAGATAATAAACGAAGACGAGTCCTGTTACGATAATCAGACCGGTAGATGTCAAGGAATTATTAATATAAAAATAATGGTTCCAGGCTGGCTGTGCCTTTGCCAGGTATTGGACTGTTGCCATGGCTTCAGTGGGAATGGTAGCTACGATTCCAAACCAGTTAGCCATAGCAGGAATGTAACCCATGTCTTTATTATGTGAAATGGCTAATACTCTGCCAAACAATCCTCTTTTGTGATAAAAAGTAGCAATTTCTGCGATAACAAGTGCCAGAAAAAGGATAATGATGCCTCCGGCGAGCCATACAAGCATAGCGCCGCCAGCAGCATATTTGGCTGATTTATAGGCTGAGAATAACCATCCGCTTCCAATGATGGAACTCATGCCTAATGCAATTAAAGACCAAAGTCCAAGACTTAGCTTATTTTCGTGCATAAAGATTCCTTAAGTGGTAGGAGTTTAAAAACATACTTCTGCTATCTGAATTTCTGGTTCACGTATTACATATAATAAAAGCTTTTTACCGAAAAAATTCTTTCAGCAAGAGTAAAGCAAGTGAAGTAACTTGCTGCAAGCTCTAACTTATATCAATAAAGGCTCATTGAAGTCAAGTGGTTGACTTAAGCCTCAAATCAGCAATAATAGTTTTATAACTTAAGTATTTTTCGGGGGAGCGATGGATTTTACGTGGAATGATGAGCAGTTGGCCATTAAGCAGATGGCAAAAGATTTTGCAGAAAAAGAGTTGGCCCCGTATGCTGAAAAATGGGACAAGGAAGGTATTTTTCCAAAGGATGCGTTGATTAAAGCGGCTGCTTTGGGAATGGCAAGTATCTATATCCGAAAGGACATCGGAGGCGTTGGGCTATCTCGGCTTGATGCAGCCCTGGTGTTTGAGGAATTGGCCGCGGCCTGTATTCCCACCTCAGCGTTTTTGTCTATCCATACGATGGTTACGTGGTTGATTGATGTGTATGGTTCCGAAATGCTCCGCATGACATGGGGGCCCCTTTTAACGCAAATGGATAAAATAGCCAGTTATTGTTTGACCGAACCTTCTTCAGGCTCTGATGCAGCATCTTTGCGTACAACGGCCGTGAGGGACGGTGATGAGTATGTTGTGAACGGTTCAAAGGCATTTATTTCCGGCGGTTCAGTGAGTGATGTTTATGCTTGTATGGTGCGTACAGGCGATGATTCGCATAAGGGAATCAGTTGTCTTTTAATCGAAAAAGATACGCCTGGTTTGAGTTTTGGTAAAAAAGAATCCAAATTGGGCTGGAATAGCTCTCCAACAACCATGGTTTATTTTGAAAACTGCCGTGTTCCTGTCAGCCAGAGAATTGGAAATGAAGGTGACGGGTTTAAAATGGCATTAAGTGCATTGAATGGAGGAAGAGTCAACATTGCTGCCTGTTCTCTGGGAGGAGCGAAGGCCTGTTTACAGAAAGGCCAGAAATACATGTTTGAACGGGAGCAGTTCCAGCATAAACTTGCAGATTTTCAGGTGCTGCGATTCAAATTTGCTGATTTGTTGACCCAGCATGAAACAGCCAAATTGCTTGTCTATAAGGCGGCTTACGTTCTGGATAAGCAATTGGAAGAGGCACCCATGCTATGTGCAATGGCCAAACGGTATGCCACCGATACAGGTTTCTGGATTGCTAATGAAGTCTTGCAGCTTTTTGGCGGCTACGGCTATTTGAAAGAATACCCCATCGAACGGTATTTTCGTGACTTAAGAGTCCACCAAATTCTGGAAGGCACTAACGAAATTATGCGGGGGATTATTGCTAAGCAGGCGCTTCAGGAGGGGTTTTACATTGATTAGTGATATATAAAAATGACTTATTCTCTAGCAGTTTCTGTCATTTAAGTATTTATGTCACCTATCTTTGCACAAAAATGGTTTTCTTTGGCAATTGCAATTGCTTTTCTCAAATGAGATTCTAATATTGCTTTGGGTGGCATTTCGGTTAAATATTGAGCCACATGAATTCCTGTCTTATCCATTTCAAGGTATTCAATGTCATCATGATCTTTTCCTGCACAGAGAATAATACCCATTGGTTTTTTCTCATGAGAAAGCCGCTCATTTTTATCTAGCCAGTTTAGATACCACTCCATTTGGCCTTTATAAGCGGGATCGAAGTCGCCTAATTTCAGGTCCAAAGCAATTAATCGACGCAATCGACGATTAAAAAAGAGTAAATCCAGATAACGGTCTTTTTTTCCAGTACTCATCCGTTTTTGTCGGGCAACAAAACAAAAATCTGAACCTAATTCCTGTAAAAATTCCGTAATGTTATTAAGTATTAATGTTTCTAACCCTTCTTCTGATTGGTAACCTTGGGCGCCAATGAAATTTAAGAAATAAGGTTCTTTAAAGATTAGGTCGGGGGTCATTTCGTCATGACTTTTTAGGTCATCTAGTTGTGATTGAATAACATTATCTGGTTTTTTGCTTAAACCGATTCTTTCATACAGCATGCCATTTATTTGTTGTTGTAATGCGCGAACGCTCCAACGCTGAACGCGACACATTTCTGCATAAAAATCTCTTTTTAACTGTTCATCAATTGCACAAATCAGAATAAAATGAGACCATGATAATTGTCTCGACAGTGTTGAGACAATTTCTTTATCAGGAAACAGCTTGGCAAATTTAATCATCCGAAAGAGGTTGGGCCGACTATAGCCTTTACCATAAACTTGTGTAAGGTATTGTGAAAGCGAGGCCACAATGGTTTCGCCATATTCTGCACGTTCAGATCGTAATATTTCGTTGTCAATGCGCTTTCCAATATACCAACAAAGCAATGCTTGTGTTGAATTATATTCTGAAGCAATGTGTTTTCTTGCTTCGTCAATTAAAATGCGGATTTCTTTTACCAAAGAATCATATACTTTACTAAGATCTAGGTTTGGCAAGTGTGGACCAATTTCTTTATCATACATCTTCATTTTTATTCTCTTATAAAAAGGTTTCCATAATGAATAGAGATAGAACTTTTCGGGATGTTCAAGGCACCAAATTCCAAAAAATCAATGAAGATGTTAACAGAAACGGCCAATAATAACACTATAATAGTAGTGATCTGTTACAATTATTATTTTAAGGCTTTTTATGAACACAGTTATTAAAACACAACTCAATGAACGCGGTATTTTAAAAATTACTTTAAACAGGCCGGATAAACTCAATGCTTTGAATCAGGAAGTTCTGGAAAGTTTGTCCAGCCAGTTTCATGAGGCTGAAAAAAATCCGCAAATTAAGGCTGTTTTATTGACAGGCGAGGGAAGGGCTTTTTGTGCTGGAGCTGATATTCAGCGTTTGGGAGAAGTGGATGCGCAGAGCGGATATGAATTTGCCTTATTTGGTCAAAAAGTATTTCGCCAGCTCGAAACGCTGTCAAAACCTTCTGCGGCAGCGATTAACGGTGTTGCTTTTGGCGGCGGCTGCGAATTGGCAATGGCTGCTCATTTAAGGGTTGCCTCATCAGCAGCAAGACTAGGGCAGCCAGAGGTTAAGCTGGGTGTTATTCCTGGATATGGAGGTACTCAACGGCTGGCAAGATTGGTTGGCAAAGGAAGAGCCTTGGAATTATGTCTCACGGGACGATTTATTTCTGCTGAAGAGGCCTATCAGTGGGGATTGGTAAATCAGCTAGTGGATTCCCCTGATCCGGCGGCGCTGATCGAATGCGCGGAAGCCTTATTGTATCAGATACTGGAGATGGCGCCGCTCGCTGTTCAAAGCATTTTATCTGTCATTAACAGAGGTTATGATATGACACTGGATGATGCCCTGCATCTGGAAGCGCTGCATTTTGGGTTAACTTGTGCCACAAAAGATAAACAGGAAGGTGTTCAGGCCTTTTTGGAAAAACGTCCTGGCCGATTTAGAGGAGAATGATTGCTGATGGAGATTTGTTTTGAGAAAATTCAAGGTACTTATGGAGAATTTGGGCATGTTATGCTTAATCGTCCAAAGGCACTGAACGCATTAAGTTTTCCGATGATCCAGGCTTTAAAAAGACAATTGGAAATCTGGGAAGAAGAGACTTCCTTGCTGGCAGTGATTGTAACTTCAAGCAGCGAAAAGGCATTTTGTGCAGGAGGTGATATCCGTGCTTTGTACGAAGCAGGTTTGAAGAAAAATCCAGACATTTCAAAATTCTTTGAACAGGAATATGCTTTAAATAAAGCCATTCACTGTTATACAAAACCGTATATCAGTTTTTTGAACGGTCTTACAATGGGCGGCGGCGTTGGGATTTCCTTGCATGGATCGCATCCTGTTGCTGGAGAGAAGTTTTGTTTTGCCATGCCGGAAACGGCCATTGGTTTTTTTCCTGATGTTGGGGGCAGTTTTTGTTTGAACCGTTGTCTCGGTTTTTCGGGTATTTACCTGGGGTTAACAGGGGCAAGATTATCGCGGGAAGAAGCCTATTTATTGGATTTAGTGCCTTTTTGTATCAACGTTGTTGATCAGGAAGATTGTTTGAAGGCTTTATATGCCGCTGATTTACGCGGCACGGCACATTCCTTGGTAACAGAAATTTTAAGGCGTTACCATCCGTCACCTTTAAATCCGGCGCCTCTGCTCGATGAGATGGCATGGATAGATGAGGTATTTCAAGAGCAAAGTGTTGAGTCTATTCTGGATAAGCTGCAAGCTTTGTCTGGAGAAAATCCATTAGCTGAAAAAACCCTCTCAGAATTAAACCTAAAATCACCAACGAGTCTTAAAGTAACCTTGAAACAGTTACATCGTGCCCGCGGTTTACCGCTTGAAGATTGCCTGGCTGTGGATTATCAATTGGCTCAGCATTTCATCCGCGGCTATGATTTCTATGAAGGGGTTCGCGCCTTAATCATTGATAAGGACAATACACCGCGCTGGAAACCTGCTGTTTTATCTGAAGTAACAGAGATAATGGTTGATAAGTATTTTGAGCCTTTACTCCATTGCTGAAACAGTATAAAGACGGTAGAATAAAGGTTTTAACATGATAAATGTAAGAGGTGTTTATGGCGCGAGTTACGGTTGAAGATTGTCTTGGCAAGGTTGAAAATCATTTTGAACTGGTTTTGGTAGCTGCAAAAAGAGCACGTGATATTATGGTTGGCGGCAAGCAGCCTTTGGTTTATCCAGAAAATGATAAAGCAACGGTTGTTGCTCTGCGTGAAATTGCTGCAGATCAGATTACTTCTAGTATTCTCGAAGAGGACTAGAATTTTTCTGTGGAATACTTTGGGGAATTGGCTGATCGTCTTTCTGCCTATCTGGATAAACAACAGATAGAGCGTGTTCATCAGGCTTATCTGGTAGCTAAACAAGCTCATGAAGGTCAAATGCGCCGTTCGGGTGAACCTTATATTACTCACCCTGTGGCTGCTTCCCTTATTCTTGCCGGCATGAAAATGGATGCCCAAAGCATTATGGCAACCTTACTGCATGATGTCATCGAAGATACGCCGGTAACCAAAGAAGAAATCTCTGCACAGTTTGGGACAGAGGTGGCTGAGCTGGTTGACGGTGTCAGCAAACTGACTCAAATCAAGTTTGAATCAAGAGCGGAAGCCCAGGCGGAGAATTTTCGAAAAATGGTGATGGCGATGGTCCGCGATATTCGTGTGATTATCGTTAAACTGGCTGACAGGCTGCATAACATGCGTACGTTAGGCGCAATGCCTTCTCCAAAGCGCCGCAGGATTGCGATTGAGACTCTTGAGATTTATGCGCCGATCGCAAATCGGCTGGGTATGCACGATATCTACACGGAACTTGAAGATTTAGGGTTCAAGGCGCTGCATCCCATGCGTTATCAATCTATCTGCAGTGCAGTAGCCCGGGCAAGCGGAAATCGGAAAGAACTCATTCAAAAGATTGAACACAGTTTGCATGATGCGCTGAAAAAGTATGAAATTCCTGATTTCAGTTTATTTGGCCGCCAGAAACATCTGTACAGTATTTACAAAAAAATGCGAAGTAAAAAAGCATCATTTTCTGAAATCATGGATGTTTTTGCCTTTCGTATTATCACTCAGGACATTGATTCCTGTTACCGTGCATTGGGTGCAGTGCATCGTGCCTATAAACCCTTGCCAAGCCGATTTAAGGATTATATTGGTATTCCAAAGGCCAATGGATACCAAGCTTTGCATACGACGCTTTTTGGCCCGTTTGGTGTGCCCATTGAAATACAAATTCGTACAGAGGATATGGACAAGGTAGCAATCAATGGTGTTGCTGCTCATTGGATTTATAAGTCTACCGGATTTCAGGCGGAAGAAGCGCAGGTTAGAGCGCGTGAATGGATGAAAGGTCTGGTTGAGATGCAGCAGAAAACGGGTAATTCTCTGGAGTTTATTGAGAACGTCAAAATTGATTTGTTCCCTGATGAGGTTTACGTGTTTACGCCAAAAGGCGAGATCATGGAATTGCCAAAAGGAGCAACGCCTGTGGATTTTGCCTATAAAGTGCATTCTGATGTGGGAAGCAGCTGTGTCGGCGTCAAGGTCGATCGAAGGGTGGCTCCTTTAAGTATGCCTCTGGTGAATGGGCAGACTGTAGAAATTATTACAGCTCCTGGGGCACGTCCTAATCCTGCCTGGTTGAATTTTGTGGTTACTGGAAAAGCACGTTCGAGCATCCGCAACTTTTTGAAAAGTCAGCAGGAAAAAGAATCCGTTGAGTTTGGAAAACGTCTTTTAAGTGCTGCTTTGGCGGAACTTTCATCTTCTATCGAGAAGATTCCTTCAGATACAATGAATTCATTGCTCAGAGATTTGCATTACAAAAATGAAGATGCACTTTATCAGGCTTTAGGATTTGGTAATCAGATAGCTTTATTAATTGCCAAGCGTTTGGTATTTCATACCGCTTCACCTGATGAAAAACTTTTATCAGAAGAGCTGATAACCATTCCGCTGCCGATTAAAGGTACGGAGGGAATGGTAGTACATTATGCAGAGTGCTGCCGGCCGATTCCAGGCGATCATATTGTTGGACATCTGGCTTCGGGAAAAGGTGTTAACGTGCATGTGGAACATTGCTCTGTTGTAGATAAATTCCGTTATAAATCAGGAGAATTTATCCATCTTTGTTGGGATGATGAAGTGGAAGGAGAATTCCTGGCTGATATTTATGCTGAAGTCCGCAATCAGCGCGGGGCGTTAGGATTGCTGGCTTCTGCTGTTGCTGATGCGGAAGCCAATATTGATGATATTCACGTTGATCCGAAAGACGGCAGCTATAACCTTCTGAAGTTCACCATTACCGTGCGCGATCGCGTTCATCTGGCGCGTGTGATGAGAAGAATGCGGGCGAATAAAATGGTACTGCGTTTATATCGGCAGAAGAGTTGATATTTGTTCTTTTTAGATAAATTTCCCCTCTCCCAAAGGGAGAGGGGAAGAATGAAGTATTGAGAGAGTCTAATCCTATGTGCCGCACTTCACCCGCTACCTACGCGTCACGGTCTACCTGCTCCTGCAAGCCATGATCTACCTACTACCTACGTGCCGCGGTCTGTCTATCTACTCCTACGTGCCGCGGCTTGTCCGCGGCATCCACTCCATGGACCCTGCGGACAAGCCGCGGGGCGTAGGCTATAGAAGAGGTAGCTGCTGGGCGTTTGGGTTATAGCGGTTTACCCCCTTTAGCAAAGGGGGTAAAGTGATCTGTACTCTAAGCGTGAGCAGTGTGTGCTGCTGGTTCTGCTTTCTGTTCAGCGGAAGAGTTTTGGATGCCAAGGTACTTCGCTATAATATTCTCCCCATCCGTGTTCATAAGCGGCTCTTTCTTAGCCATATTGGCATTCGTAAACAGTTCTTTCTTAAGCTCTTCCAGTTCACTTTTTTCTTTTTGCGTTGTTGGTCTTGAAACTTTAATGTCAACATGCTTGAAGAAGATATTCATTATCTTTAAACTGTTGGTTACTTTGACTCTCCTAAAAAAGTCTGTATGGCGGTTTTCTGCGGCAATCAGCTCTAGCAACGGAAGCAGTTTGTCTACTTGAGCGGTGGTAAGGTGAGAGCTTTTTTTTCTGAACCATTCTGATAGAGCTTCCAATACAGCATACTTTGAAGAGGTTTTGTCTTTCTTTTCAATAGCCCATTTTATTTTTCTTAAACAATCATTAATCTGTTGATTTCTCAGAGAATCGCTTTTTTCAGTTTTTCCAACGACATTATTGTCAGTGCTGGAAGTGTTCAAAGGCAACGTTTGTGTAACGACAGTATTTTGTTCTGTTTCTTTTTCTTGAGGTTGTTCGTTTGTCTTTGTTTCTTCTTCTTTGGCATTATTGTCAGTGTTGGAAGTGTTCAAAGGCAACGTTTGTGTAACGACAGTATTTTGTTCTGTTTCATCTTCTTCTTGATCATCACCTTCTTCCTCAACTGGAGTAACTCCTAGATCTTCTAGAGCATCGTCTTCTTCTTGATCATCACCTTCTTCCTCAACTGGAGTAACTCCTAGATCTTCTAGAGCATCGTCATCTAAGTTGTCTGAACTATCATTACTGCTGGATGTTTGTAATGCAACTTCTGAGACAGCAGGCATTGGTTGTGTTTGGTGCTGTGGTGATGAAGTCAATTGAGAGAAGCTGGAGGTTAAAAGTAAAGAATTGCGTGAACTGACGCGTAAAAAGGCGCTTGTCATTTTTCCGGAAACCCTTTTAGCGGTTTCCTCAACTGTTATTATTTTCTGTTCTTCTCCATATTCTTTTAGTAATTCTTCAAGAAAACCCATGAAAGGAGCAATATTAGGATTTTCAACTTCCTTTCCATCAAGTTTCTGTAAGAGCTGAAGAAAGGGATGGTTATTTATTAGTGACTGGAAAGAATCATCTTGTGTCCGATTATTTTCTTGGTTCACCAAGCGATCAATGCATTTCCTAATGAGTGCATTATTTTCTTGGTTCACCAAGTTATCAATGTATATCCCAATGAGTACATAGAAAAATCCGCTAATTTTTTTCTCATTCAACGGAGTACGCAATTTCCAGGAATTTTCTAGCTTTTCCAGAAAGTTTTGTTGATTGACGAAATCAATGAAGAATTTTGAATCATTATTTGATGTTTTAGTTAGACATGAGATAATATTTTCTAGTTCTAGAAAGTCGATAATTTGTGCTTTTCCCCCATTCGCAGCTGATTGCCAGAACGCTTTTAATTGATTCAGAAAGTCTTCTTGTGTTACAAAGTCGCTGAGATGGTGCGGCCAGGCATTTAAATAAAAGTTCTCGAAGAAAACCCGCAGAGAGGGTGATTCGGATAAGAGACAGTCTCGTATGGCTATCAATCTTTCAGGTGGTAACGTATTTAAATGAATACTAAGCTGTTCAAATAAAGGTTGTAAAAAAGTAGTGTTGAAGAGAGGCAATGATGAAATTAGGAATGAAATGATAAATTTTGGTTCAAGCAAATTGGCAATTTGTGTTTTTTCCTCATTCTCAGCTGATTGCCAGAACGCTTTTAATTGGTTCAAAAAGTCTTCTTGTGTTACAAAGTCGTTGAAGTACTGCGGCCAATCATTTAAATAAAAGTTCTCGAAGAAAACCCGCAGAGAGGGTGATTCGGATAAGAGACAGTCTCGTATGGCTATCAAATTGTCATGCGGTAATCCAGTTAAATGCTTATGAAGCAAGGTTTCTTTTTTAATAAAATATTTTATTGGCTGGAATAGTTTTTGTAAAAAAACGTTGGAGAGAGGCAATGCTGGCAGCAGGAGCGAAATGATAAGTTTTGGTTCAAGCAAATTGGCAATTTGCGCTTTTTGCTCGTCTGTAGCTGATTGCCAGAACGCTTTTAATTGGTTCGAAAAGCCTTCTTGGGTTACAAAGTTTCTAAGGTGCTGCGGCCAGGCATTTAAATAAAAGTTCTCGAAGAAAACCCGCAGAGAGGGTGATTCAGATAAGAGACAGTCTCGTATGGCTATCAATCTTTCAGGTGGTAAGTTATTTAAATCATCGGAAAGTTCCTGCCTGGTTGACGGAAACAGTGGTTGTAAGAAAGTGTTGGAGGATTTTAATGAATCAATGAGGCGTAGAACGATGAATTCTGGTTCGAACAATTCGGTAATTTGTGCTTTTCGTACATCCGTGGCTTTGGATGATTGCCAGAATGCTTTTAATTGCTCAAGAAAGTCCTGTTGATTGACACAAGTCTCGCGGTGCCGTAAGCACTCGTCATCTGAATAAAAGTTCTCGAAAAAAACAAGCAGGGAAGGCGATTGGGACGAAAGGCAATCTTCTATGGCTAGCAATTGTTTAATTGATAATGTTTTTAAATGTTGACAAAGGAGATTAGTTCTAATAAGGCGCTGTATTGGCTGGAGTAGTGGTTTTAAAAAAGTATTGGGGGATTCTAATGAAGTAATGAAGGATGAAACCAAGGTTTCTAGTTCTGGGAAGTTGATAATTTGTTCTCTTTCCTCTTCCGTAGCTGATTGCCAGAATGCTATTAAGTTACTACTAAGACCATTTGAAGAAGTAAAAGGCATAAACAAACTCCTCGTTTAATTTTTGTAAATAAATTGTGAAAATTGTATCAAATGATTTTTTAATTGTCAAAAAGATTTATATTGCAGTTTTTGTTTGAATTTTGATCAATAATGTTGTTTCATTTCTATTCCGTCGTTTAAATCGGGTTCTGCTTTTTCTATTAAGCCAAGATGCAGCTTGGTTATATGTTTGATATCTCTTACGGTATGTGCTGTAAAAAGATCTTTTCTCAATTGTTGACGGATAGCTGGATCCAGTGCTTTAAAACTAAATTGATTAACCGTAATAAAAGTCTTAAACATCTTTAAACTTTTGGTAGGTCCTCCCCAAAAGCTAATTCGATGTTGAGAAGCGACAACTTCTATTTGCTGCAGAAATTTTTCAGATAAATAATCATTATTATTGCAAAATTGTTCCGCGAACTGCTTCAGGATGATGAATATTTTGCATTTGACGGAGGCAGCACCTCCTCTGTCCTGGAGCATAACAATAAGGTTACCAAGTAAATGGTTAAGCATATACATATCTGGCAGATGTTTAGTTTGCTTATTGGATATAGATAACTTGCCTAATTCGAAGGATAGATTTCGGTAAATAGGATTTTCTGAGATTGCCTCCCATTGGGTTTGGGAAAGGAAGTTGGTAAGCCGGTTAAATATGTCCTTTACAATAGTTTGTAACTGATCGGAGGGCAGATCGTCAGGAGAAGTGTAGTTAGAGGTGTGATGATATAGCTCATGAAGTTTCTGATACTGGCAGGCGACATCCTCGGGGCTGAAAGTTTTTATGATATCAGCAAGATAGCGTTGAGCTTTCTTGGTAAACTGGAGAAGCTCATTGTTCTCGTCTTTCAAGGCCAAAATGGAAATAATGACATCAAATTGGTTATGCGTACCGAAGTTACAAATTTCCTGCAATAGTTCCAAGGTAGGGTCTGCACTGTCAGGCGCAGACATATAAATGGGAAAAATCTTCCGGAGTTCGCTTTCTGAAGAGTCTGAATCGTTCGATTCAGGAATAGGCTTTTGTGATACAGGGGCGTTGGATAGCATAAATAAAACTCCACGTTTTACGAGTTACGAGTATACTTGTAAAACTATAGAAAAATTGCCTTGTTGTCAATAAGATAATGGTTTATTTATAAAAGATTACATTCTGAACACGCCGAATTTTGTCGGCAGGCAAGGTGCATTCAGTGCAGCGGAAAGACCCAGTCCAAGCACACGGCGGGTATCAATGGGATCAATAATGCCGTCGTCCCAAAGACGGGCGCTGGCATAGTAAGGGTGCCCCTGAGTTTCATACTGTTCCCTGATAGACAATTTAAATGCTTCTTCTTCCTCCATTGTCCAGGCATGATGCGTTTTTTCCATTTTTTCCCGTTTAATCTGGGCAAGCACATTAGCAGCCTGTTCTCCGCCCATAACAGAAACCCGTGCATTCGGCCACATCCATAAAAAATTGGGTTCGTAGGCTCGTCCGCACATGGCGTAATTACCTGCTCCAAAACTGCCGCCGACAATCACAGTGAGTTTAGGCACTTTGGCACAAGCTACAGCAGTAACCATTTTGGCGCCATGTTTGGCAATGCCGGAAGCTTCGTATTTGCTGCCGACCATAAAGCCTGTAATATTCTGAAAGAAAATCAGAGGAATTCCGCGCTGACAGCAAAGCTCAATGAAATGTGCGCCTTTTTGAGCCGATTCTGAGAATAGAATGCCGTTATTGGCAATAATGCCGACAGGAAAACCATATAAATGAGCAAAACCGCATACCAAAGTACTTCCGTAAAGCGGTTTAAATTCATCCAGTACTGAACCATCCAGAATACGTGCAAGTATTTCCCGAACCTCATAAGGTTTACGCGGATCGGCAGGGATAATGCCATAGAGTTCTTCAGCCGGATATAAGGGTTCTTTAGGTTCCTGCAATGCAAGATGAATGGTTTTTTTTCGGTTTAAATGATGGATAATGCGGCGGGCAATCAATAAGGCATGTGTGTCGTCTGCTGCATAATGATCGGCAACGCCGGAATGCTTGCAGTGTACGTCAGCTCCTCCCAAGGCTTCCGCGCTGATCACTTCGCCAGTAGCAGCTTTCACCAAAGGCGGGCCGCCAAGGAAAATAGTTGCTTGATTTCTAACCATAATGGATTCATCTGCCATTGCAGGAACGTAGGCGCCGCCAGCAGTACAGGAACCCATCACGACAGCAATCTGCGGGATATTCAGAGCCGATAAATTTGCCTGATTATAAAAAATGCGGCCAAAATGCTCGCGATCAGGAAATACTTCGTCCTGTTTGGGTAAAAAGGCACCTCCTGAGTCAACCAAATAGATACAGGGCAGATGATTTTGTGCAGCAATTTCCTGTGCACGTAAATGTTTCTTAACCGTCAATGGGTAATAAGTACCGCCTTTAACGGTAGCATCGTTAATAATAATGACACATTCCTGTCCCGCAATGCGCCCAATGCCGGTAATGAGTCCTGCTGCTGGAACATCATCCTGATAGACACCGTAGGCAGCTAATTGGGAGAATTCCAAAAAAGCACTGTTTTCATCAAGTAACTGCATAAGGCGCTCACGGGGTAATAATTTTCCGTGATTTTTGTGTCTGGTACGGGCCTTTTCATCGCCGCCAAGAGCAATTTGCTGAATTTTTTCACGCAGATCATTAACGAGCGTCCGCATGGTTTGCTGATTTTTTTGGAATTCTTCGTTATGGATGTTAATGGTGCTGGATAAATGGGACATAGCTTTTATTAAAGTATCAGGCCGGCGGCAACATGACGGTTTTCTAATGCCAGCACGTTATAGGTTCTACAGGCAGCTGGTGTGCTCATCACCTCGATACCCATTTTATGATTGGCAAAATGCCGGATAAGGTCCAGATTGGGTAATTGGTGTTTCTGACCTGTTCCGATAATAATCATTTCAGGTTGATGTTGAATAATGGTTTGGCAATGTTCTTCCTGGATATCTTCCAACTGCTGAACAGGCCAGGTTAAAACTTCTCCAGACGGAAGAATGAGAATACTGGAATGATAAGTGGTTTCACCAATGCAGATAGACTCTGCTGTGTAACTGGAAATAAGAGTGCGTTCAGTGAGATCTTCAGTCAAATTCATGTCAGTGTTCATCAGTAAAATTATATGTTATTCTAGCATGTCTCTCTATTGTCATGCTAGTGATAGGGCGGCCTTGTTAAATAATAATTGTAGGGAAATTTATGATAGATAAAAGCAAAGTAGTCCACTCCATTAGACAATGAATCTTGATAATTCGTGATAAAAAAGTCATCCTGGATGCAGATTTGGCATGTCTCTACGATGTGGAAACCAAAGTTTTGATTCAGGCTGTTAAACGTAATGTTTCTCGTTTTCCTGAGGATTTTATGAAGAAAGGAATTTGAGTTTTTGAGGTCACAATCTGTGACCTCAAGTTGGGGAGGGCGTCGCTATTCTCCTTATGCTTTTACTGAGCAGGGTGTTGCGATGCTTTCGAGTGTTCTAAAAAGTGAGAAGGCGGTTCAGGTAAATATCGAAATTATGCGGGCATTTGTCCAATTACGTCGTCTGCTGGATAGTAATGAGCAGTTACGGAAAAAATTTGAAGAATTAGAAAAAAAATATGATAAGCAATTTGACGTTATTTTTGATGTGCTTCGTCAGTTGATTGTACAGTCAGAACCTTCGAGTAAATTTCCTATAGGTTTTGCACCATGGCCTAAAATGTAGCTGCATAATGATAATTTTAAGTAGAAAATAACATGAAAATAAAAAGACGAGACTGGCCTCTGGAAGCGCTGACCAATGTAACCCATTTACATCCTGTTTTAAAAAGGGTTTATGCAGCGAGAGGCATATTGGAAGAAAAAGAGGTTAACTATCGCCTTGAATACCTGGAACCTTATCATACGCTTTTAGGCATTGACTTGGCTTCTGGTATTTTATCTCAAGCCATTGAGGCGCAAAAACGTTTTTTAGTGATTGGCGACTTTGACGCTGACGGAGCAACAGCCAGTGCAGTAGCTGTACGTGCAATGAAAGCATTTGGCGCGCAGTTTGTTGATTTCCTCGTACCGAATCGTTTTGAATATGGCTATGGTTTAACGCCTGCTATTGTGGAAGCAGCTTTGCCGAAAAAGCCCGATATTATCATTACGGTAGATAATGGTATTTCGAGCTGCGAAGGAGTAGAAGCTGCGAAACGTTATGGGATTGAGGTGGTGATTACCGATCACCATCTTGCTGGAGAGAAACTGCCTGAAGCTTCTGCCATTGTTAACCCCAATCAGCCAAATGATCCTTTTCCCAGTAAAGCTCTGGCGGGTGTCGGCGTTATTTTTTATGTCATGCTGGCAGTTCGGGCAAGTCTTTCTGAAAAAGGCTGGTTTGAAAAAATGAATATGCCCCGTCCGAATATGGCGGAGCTTTTGGATATTGTTGCTTTGGGGACAGTGGCGGATGTTGTGCCTCTGGATCGCAATAACCGTACCTTGGTGCATCAGGGCTTGAAACGTATTCAAACGGGAGTATGCGCAGCAGGCATTACGGCGCTCTTGTCAGTGTCAGGTCGTGATTATAAAAAGATAAATGCTTCTGATCTGGCTTTCTCTGTTGCTCCGCGCCTGAATGCAGCAGGGCGATTGGAAGATATGTCACTGGGAATACAGTGCTTGTTGACCAACGATCCTGAAGAAGCCTTGGTTTATGCCAAAAAGCTTGATGAACTGAATCAGGAAAGACGGCAAATTGAATCTCAAATGCAGCAGCAGGCAGTGGAAATGATGAAAACCATGACGTTTGACATGAATGCTTCACGTATTCCCAGCGGTGTGTGCCTGTACGAACCTTCGTGGCATCAGGGAGTAATTGGTATTCTGGCAGGTCGGATGAAAGACAGGCTGCATCGTCCCGTGATTGCTTTTGCTGATTCTGGAAAAGAGGATGAGTTAAAAGGTTCGGCACGCTCTATTCCTGGGATTCATATTCGGGACAGTCTGGATGTTATTGCCAAGAAACATCCCAATCTGTTGGAAAAATTTGGCGGACACGCAATGGCAGCCGGCCTGACGATTGCAAAGTCTCGATTTTCTGAGTTTCAAAAAGTATTTCGGCAGCAGATGACAGAAACATTGAAAAATCAATCGCCTCAGGCAGAGGTGTTGACAGACGGCTCACTTCGTCCTGAAGATTTTAATCTGGATTTGGCAGCCTTATTGAGAGAAAGCGGCCCGTGGGGACAGCATTTTCCGGAGCCTTTATTTGACAGTACCTTTGTTATTTACCAACAGTATTTATTGAAAGGAAAACATTTAAAATTAAATTTGGGACTTGAAGAAGCACCTCTTTCCATTGATGCCATTGCATTTAATATTGATGAAAAACACTGGCCGAATCCGCGGTGTAAAAAGATTTACGCCGTTTATAAATTAGATGTTAATGAATATCAAGGCAGACGTTCAGTACAGTTGTTAATTGAGCATTTACAGGCGGTATGACAGCTTCGTTGCACCATCAGCGGATCTTTAGTTTTGTGCGGCGCCAAGGACGAATAACCGCTGCTCAAAAATCAGCGTTAGAGAAGTTGTGGCCGAAATATGGTTTATCTTCTGAAGTGCTGCTTGAGCCGGAAAAAGTTTTTGGGCGCGAGGCACCTTTGGTGCTTGAAATTGGTTTTGGCATGGGACAAAGCTTGGCCGCAATGGCTCAAGCAGATTCCAGCAAAAATTATATCGGCATTGAAGTGCACCGTCCCGGCGTCGGCAGTCTTTTAAATGCTTTAGAAGAAAAAGCGTTAAGCCATGTGAAAGTATACTGTGCAGACGCAGTGATGATCCTAAAAGAATGTATCCCGCCCGAAAGCCTTTCAGAAATTTTGATTTATTTTCCTGATCCTTGGCCTAAAAAACGCCATCACAAAAGGCGTCTTATTCAACCGGATTTTATCAAGATCATTTTATCTTGCCTTAAACCAGGAGGCATACTGCATTGCGCAACCGACTGGAAGGATTATGCAGAACAAATGATGGCTGTGTTAAGCGGATTTCCTGATTTGGTAAATACGTCAGGAGAAGGGGTTTATGCTGATCGTCCAGCATGGCGCCCTGAAACAAAATTTGAAAAGCGGGGACAACGATTAGGTCATGGTATTTGGGATTTGGTTTTTCAGCGCCGAAAGCCCAGTTAAGCATCACGCCAGAATTTTAGCCTAAGCCAAGTTTCTTGAACTCTTCTATCAAAAACGGTAAGCTACATGCTTAGATAAGGGTACTATTTAAGAGGTGGTTATTAGTGGAAGATTTTCTGTTACTGGACGAACAGCTCACGGAAGATGAGCGGTTGATTCGTGATACGACAGCCCAGTATGCCAAGCATGAGGCGCTTCCTTTAATGTGTGAAGCGTATGAAAAAGGTGAGTTTCCCCGCTCGTTTATTCAACAGACGGCAAGGCTCGGGCTATTAGGTTTGACGCTGCCGGTTGAATATGGTGGAAGTGCGGCTTCTTATGCGGCGTATGGATTGGTTTGTCAGGAGCTGGAGCGGGCTGACAGCGGCTTGAGAAGCTTTGTTTCGGTTCAAAGTTCTTTATGTATGTATCCTATTTTTACTTATGGCAGCGAAATGCAGAAAAAGCATTGGCTTCCCAGAATGGCAAAGGGTGAAGTTATTGGTTGTTTTGGGTTGACAGAACCAGATTCTGGTTCGGATCCTGCGAGCATGAAGACGACAGCGGAGAAAGTGAGTAACGGGTGGTGTCTCAATGGCAGTAAAATGTGGATTACTAATGCACCGTTGGCGGATATTGCCATTGTTTGGGCTAAAACAGCGGAAGGTATACGCGGTTTTATCGTCGAGAAAGATTTCAAAGGTTTTGAGCGGCGCGAAATTCATCATAAATTGTCGCTTAGAGCTTCCTCAACAGGTGAATTGATTTTTAATGATGTTTTTATTCCGGATAATAATTATTTGCCCGGTAGTGAGTCGGGTTTGAAAGCACCTCTGAGCTGCCTGACGCAAGCGCGCTATGGTATTGCCTGGGGTGCAATGGGAGCAGCGCAGGCATGCTTTGATATTACGAGAGATTATGTGCTGTCGAGAAAGCAATTTGGAAAACCTGTGGCTTCTTTCCAGTTGGTGCAAAAAGATTTGGCAGATATGTTCACCGAAATTGTCAAGGCGCAGTGTCTTAATCTGCAGTTAGGACGGCTTAAAGAAAAAAATCAGGCCAATGCTGTCATGGTATCACTTGCAAAACGCAATGCTTGCCGCGAAGCACTAAAAATTGCCAGAAGCTGTCGAAATTTGCTGGGGGCTAATGGTATCAGCCTTGAGTATCACGTTATCCGTCATATGAATAACCTGGAATCAGTATTTACGTATGAAGGAACAGATAATATTCATACGTTGGTTTTAGGCCGGCATTTGACGGGTTTGAATGCTTTTGAGAATTAACTTTGGAGCTATTATGAAACATAATTTTACTCGATCACTCACCAAAATTATTGTGTCTCTATTCTTGATGACAGGGATTGCTTCTGCTGCAGATGGAGGCGGAAATAAGCTGGATCACGTTATGATGACATTAACAGCAGAGGAGTGGGTCAAAACTGACACAGCAAAATTAACGGTTGAGATTAATGCAGCTTTGGACAAGGAAACGTTAGCAAAAATGCGTACACAAATTATGGAGAATTTAAACAAGATTGCTAAAGCTGATTGGCATCTGACCGATTTTGATCGCAGCCAGGATAGCTCAGGGCTTGAAAAATTACTTGTTATTGCAGAGGCGCGTGTACCTGAAAATGTGCTGACCAATGTGAATGCTCAGGCAAAATCTATCAGTAAACCAGGTGCTGTTTACAAAATTGAACGTATTGATTTTACGCCAAGCCACGGAGATGTGGAAAAAGTAAAAACGTCTGTTCGAGAAGATATTTACCGTCAGGCCCAAAAGGAAATTGAAACGTTAAATAAGCTTTATCCTAATCAGAAATATTCTCTGCATAGCATCAATTTCACAGGTTACATGCCATACAGTGTGATGCGTGCTCGGGTGATGATGTCTGGTGCTGGAGCACAAGCGTCTAATCAAGCTGTTGTAAATACAGTCAGCAGTTTGGTTACATTGAGTGCTGTTGTGGATATTGCATCCAACCGGTTTGATAAGCAATAGGGATAATGAAAACGATTGTTGCCCATCGAGGTGCTTCTGCTTATGCACCGGAAAACACGCTGGCAGCTTTCGAAAAAGCGCGCGCAATGGGTGCTCAATGGATGGAATGCGATGCTAAATTGTCTTTGGATGGTGAGGTTATCCTGTTTCATGATTCGCGCCTGAATCGGACGACGAATGGAAAAGGCTGGGTACGTTCGAAAAATTATCATCAGCTCTTGTTGCTGGATGCGGGGAGCTGGTTTTCTCCACTTTACAAAGACGAGAAAATTCCATTACTTAAAGACGTGCTGGCTTATTGTAATAAGGTATTGCTCAACATGGTGATAGAAATAAAGCCAGGCTGCCTGCAGGCAAAAAGTACAGCTAAAGCGGTAATGAAAATAATCCAATCCATTTCGCCTCTGAATATCCAGATCTTTTTGTCAAGTTTTGATCGTGATGCACTGAAGCAGGTGAGGCTCCTGGATAAAAAAATACCTTTGGCAATGACAATTCATCAGTGGAATTCGAACTGGAAATTGCTGGCAGAAGCATTAGACTGTTCGTCGGTGCATTGTTCTGAGAGGGCATTGACAAAAGAACGTATTGAAGCCATTAAACAAACAGGGCGAAGTGTTTTTACTTATACCGTCAATAATGCTCATCGTGCTGAAACCCTTTTTGAATGGGGAGTGGATGCTATTTTTAGCGATTATCCGGATTTGTTGAAGGATTAGTTTGGCAGAGTTTCCCTCTCCCGCAGGGGAAAAATGATAATGCCGTTGATTTTTAGTTGGTTTGTCAGTATTCTTGTTTCATGATTACTCTTCATCAGTATTTAACGGCTCCTGGAGAACACACATTGTTTCTTCAAGGTAAAGGCGGGGCATTGGAAGCTGTTTTATCGTCTCCTGCTAACCTGCGTCTGAATTATCTGGCTATTCTTGGGCATCCGCATCCTTTGTATGGCGGTACGATGCAAAATAAAGTAGTTACTACTTTGGTGAGAACTTTTAATGAGTTGGGAATTCCAAGTTTGCGCTTTAATTTTCGTGGAGTAGGTCGTAGTGAAGGTGCTTATTCTGGCGGCAGCGGTGAAAGTGAAGATATGTTTGAAGTGCTAAAACAGCTTGGCGAATCCAATGCTTCACTGCGTTTTTGTCTGGCAGGTTTTTCATTTGGTTCTTATGTCACTTTCATGACTGCTGCAAAAGCAAAACAGGCAGTCAGTTTGTTGGTGAGTGTTGCACCGCCGGTCGGGCATTTTAACTTTGATGAGCGAGATCGTTTTACCGGTCCATGGATTATTGTTCAAGGGGAAGAAGATGAAGTTGTGCCTCCGCAGGCTGTTTATGAATGGTATGAAGCACTTGAGCCTAAGCCTGTATTAATAAAAATGCCGGAAACCACCCACTTTTTTCATAGCCGGCTAGGTGATTTGAAAGAACATTTATTGAAGCATATTTCCCCCTTTATTGAATAATGACGTTGTTGGAAATTTATCAGACTGAAGAGGCTTCAGGGCGTATTGATTATGATCCTGCTCAGGTGGAAGCGCTTCGCCAATTAGAAATATTAAGCAGCGCTTTAGAGGCTGCTGCTTCGGCGCGGTTTCGCTGGTTTAAAAGAAGGAAATTCATAAAAGGCTTGTATCTTTGGGGCAGGGTAGGCGCTGGAAAAACCTATCTGATGGATTGTTTCTTTCAGTCATTACACAGAACACGCAAGATGCGCCTGCATTTCCATCATTTTATGAAGCAGGTCCATAATTCATTAACGCGCCTTCAGGGACGGCCTGATCCGTTGCGAATCATTGCCCGCCATTTTTCTGCCAAGGCACGAGTCTTCTGTTTTGATGAATTTATTGTGAATGATATTGCCGATGCAATGTTGCTAGGCCGACTTTTGCCATTTTTGTTTGAGAAGGGGGTTGTTTTGGTAACAACTTCCAATCTGCCTCCGGACGCACTTTATGCGAATGGGCTTCAAAGAGAACTTTTTTTGCCAGCTATTGAACAAATAAAAGCGCATTGCGAAGCGTTGGAAGTGCGTTCAAAAAAAGATTATCGGCTCCGTTCTTTAAAGGAGGGCGGCGTTTATTTTTATCCGCTTAATCCAGCAGCCGAAGAACAGATGATACACTGCTTTGATTTATATGCTCATGGCGCTGGTGAAGAGAACGTACCTTTGATTATTGAGCAGCGTCCCATTATGACGCGCTGGTTGGCGCCAAGGGCGGTCTGGTTTGATTTTCATGTGATTTGTTCTCCTCCGCGAAGCCATCTGGATTATTTAGCTATTGCCAAACGCTTTCCTGTAGTGATGATTAGTCATTTGCCAATTATTGCGCCAGACGATGAAATCAGTGTGACTTATTGGATCGAGCTTGTTGATATTTTCTACGATAATCGTACTGTGCTTATTCTATCTGCAGCTGCTCCATTAGACAAGATTTATCCAGAAGGTAAAAAACGCTTTGAGTTTGAAAGGACATTAAGCCGCTTGAAAGAAATGCAGTCATTGGAATATGTGCTTAAAAAGTTAAATAAGAATCATTATCAATTAGATTGACTTTATTTGAGTGAAATGAGATAATTCAAATTGACTGAAATAATAAGTATTAATGATGAAAATAGACTTTAAAGATTTAAAACCTGGTGATTGTGCGCGTATTGAAGGATTTGGAACGAGTAATATCCATTATCGTCAAAAGTTGATAGGTATGGGGTTAACGCGCGGGACACTTTTTCGCGTTCTCCGAAAGGCGCCGCTGGGTGATCCGTTTTATATTGAAGCCCGAGGCATCGCATTGACACTCCGCCAAAATGAGGCCAATGGCTTATGTATTGAGAAAATTCTATGATAATCGGTTTGATTGGCAACCCTAACAGCGGAAAAACAACATTATTTAATGCACTAACAGGTGCCCGTCAAAAAGTTGGGAACTGGCCTGGAGTTACGGTTGAGCGTAAAAGCGGCTATTTTGCGTGTGCAGATAATGCCATTGAGGTCATTGACTTGCCGGGCGTCTATACGCTGAGTCATTTTTCCCGCGCCTCAATAGATGAGAAAATCACAAGAGACTTTATTTTATCAGGTGAAGCAGATGCTTTTGTCAATGTTGTTGATGCTTCTAACCTTGAACGCCATTTATACTTGACGACACAGTTGCTTGAAATGGGGGTACCGGTTATTGTTGCTTTAAACATGATGGATATGGCTGAAAAACGCGGAATCAAGCTGGACATGCAGCAGCTTTCTGAAAAGTTGGGCTGCCCTGTTATACCTTTGGAGTCTCATCGCGGTTATGGTATTGAAGCATTGAAAACCCGTTTGTCTATTTATCTGGAATGTCCGTTGGTTCATGCTATTCGTCCTATTTATCCTGAAGCATTGACTCAGGCAATTGAGATGTTGGAACACCGTTTGACTGAGAGTCAGCCCAATCTGAGAAATACCAACCAGTCTTATTATTATGCTATTCGTCAACTGGAAGAGGAAGCCTGCGCCCCTCAATGGGAAAATTTGCGTCAAGCGCTAGAGGAAGAACTGGATGTTGTAATTGCAGACAGCCGTTATACCTGGATTCATGATGTGATGCAGGAGGTTGTCAGTACAACTCAGACACGTCAAAAAGCTTTTACACAAAAACTGGATGCTATCATATTAAACCGGTTTTTGGGGATTCCTGTTTTCTTGAGCGTAATCTATTTAATGTTTTTTATAGCAATTCACGTTGGCGGTGTTTTTCAGGATTTTTTTGATGGAGCCAGTGATGCGCTTTGTGTGCAGGGAGTTTCCTATCTGTTGCAGCTTTTGCATGCGCCTGCGTGGTTAACAGCAATTCTTGCCATGGGTGTTGGAAAAGGGATTAATACGACCTTGACATTTATTCCTGTTTTGGCTGCGATGTTTTTCTGTTTGTCTTTTCTGGAATCGTCAGGCTATATGGCTAGAGCCGCTTTTGTAATGGATCGTCTGATGAATTTTTTAGGACTGCCCGGGAAAGCGCTGGTGCCGATGATTATCGGTTTTGGCTGCAATGTACCTGCCATTATGAGCGCAAGGACTCTGGATAACTCCCGCGATCGAATATTGACTATCATGATGAGTCCTTTTATGTCATGCAGTGCGAGGCTGGCTATCTTTTCAGTATTTGTTACTGCTTTTTTCCCAACAGGCGGGCAGAATGTGATTTTCGCATTGTATTTAATTGGCATTCTTGCAGCTATCCTGACAGGATGGATATTGCAAAAAACAGTGCTGAAAGGAGAGCCTTCTGTTTTGGTGATGGAGCTGCCGAGCTATCATCGTCCAACGTTAAGAGCCTTGGTATTGCCTGCTATTTACCGGACAAAACATTTTTTAATCCGTGCCGGAAAAGTGATTATTCCTGTTTGTATGCTGCTTGGCGGATTGAATGCCTTGACGCTGCAGGGGCAGTTTTCTGCTGGTGAGGCGAATACACACTCTCTGCTTTCTGCTTTTGGACAGTTTTTTACACCTTTGTTTGCGCCAATGGGTATTACTTCTGACAATTGGCCGGCGACTGTAGGATTGATGACAGGCACATTAGCAAAAGAGGTGGTTATTGCAACATTAAATACACTTTACTCACAGACAGGCGAATTACAAAAGATTATAACAGCTGCACCTGATCAGGCTTTTAGTCTTTTGACGGCACTTAAAGAAGCCGTAATGACGATTCCTGATAATATCGCTCACTTGCCTGAAGCATTAGCTCAGCCTCTCTTGACGGGTAACGAAGAACTTTCATCCGGTGTTTATGGTCTGATGTATGTTCAATTCGGAGGTGCTCAAGCAGCATTTGCCTACCTTTTATTTGTATCGCTTTATGTGCCTTGTGCTTCAACAATGGCCGTAATCCGGAAGGAACTCAATACCCGCTGGATGTGGTTTTCAATCGGTTGGTCAACTTTTCTCGCTTATAGTGCGGCGGTGTTATATTATCAGGTGATAACCGCATTGCATCATCCGTTTTCTTCACTCATATGGATGATGGCTATTGTTTTCTTCTATTGGATTATTTTCCAGAAAATGCGCCAAATCCAATATTGGCAGGAGGGGTAATGCTTTCAGCAATTAAAGCTTATGCAATGGCGCGTTCAAAAGTTTCTTTGCATGAGTTATCAGAACATTTCCAGCTTTCTACCGATACGTTGAGGCCTATGCTGGATGTTTGGATTAATAAGGGCAAGCTGATAAAATGTTCCAAAGCGCTGCATTGTGGCGTAAAATGCCAGAAGTGTCATCCTGAGATGATAGAGTGGTTTGAATGGGTGAGTTAAATTTGAAAAGCTTTGAAGAAATTTCAGTGTGGGTAGAAATATAATGCCTGAAGATAAAAATAACATAGAAGAAGGGTATGATAAGGTCCGCCAAGAAGTGGAGATGACCATGCAGGCCCTTTACGATAAGGATACGGATCTACTTCCGGAATACCTTTATTACTTGTGGACAGTATGGGCGGATTTCCACCTTTATATTGTTCTTCCCTATGTACCGGCCAACCATCCTCCTGTACTGATTAAACCTGAATATGATCAGAAAAACCGACAATATGAGAATGTTTATCCTATAGTGGATCATGGTTATTCTTTCAGTACTTCACGCGGTGAAGAAATGGTAACGGGTGCTTCAGCTATGGGTAAATTATACAATACAATTAAAAAAATGATTGTCTTAATGACAGAGCGGCTTAAGCAGCATCAAGGAAACGAAGGAGAAGGTGAATCTGCATTTGAACCTAAAGTGGCTATTTTTGGACATGAACTGGGTAAACGAAAAGCATTTTCTCTTATTTTAAATCTTGAAGCTAATGTCATTGTTACGAATTTTGAACCAGGTGAATGGGGCGAGCGCTTTATGAAAAACATCAGGGAAATGGTTGAGCAAGGCTATGGTTATCCTAAAGATTTACTTATTGTTGATGCTCAAAAAGAGAAAAAATTGGTATTTCCGACTGACGAAGCTCAGCCGGAATCTTGATGTGCTAAAATAACTTTAGAATGTCCTGCTATCAAGGTTATTAGAATGCTTGGAACACACGATTATTTGGTGCTAAAATCCTTACATATTTTGGGTGTTGTTTTATTCCTTGGAAATATTATTGTTACTGCTTTTTGGAAGATATTGGCTGATCTATCCAATGATGGAAAAATCATTTCATTTTCACAACGACTGGTTACCTATACAGATATTATTTTCACAGGGACAGGTGTTATTTTGATCGCTGTTACAGGAGCAGTTATGGCACAAAGCTATGGCAGCTACTGGGATGTAAAATGGCTTTTCTGGGGAATAAGTTTATTTGCTGCGTCTGGTCTAATTTGGGTAATCGTGCTCATTCCTGTCCAAATTATATTGTATCGTATAGCCCAAAGTATGAAAAATGAATCCATTGTTCCTGCTCGATACTGGGCTTATGAAAGGATCTGGAGCATATTTGGTGTAATTGCAACCTTATTGCCGTTAGTCAACTTATATTGGATGGTATTTAAACCCAATTAATGGACTAGTATAGCGGCTTGTCCACAGCCAGGTACAGCTAACAGTTTGCCATTGAGTAAAAATATGCTAAAGTAAGAAAATATGAAAAAAAATATTACTTTTATTTTATTGATCGTGTTGTTTCATTTAACAGCCTGCTCCAATTTTCAGCCTCCTTATAATAATTTTGATTCTCCTGGATTTAACCAGCAAAAATCGCCTCGGGATTTAATAGCAGCCCTGCGAAGTGAAGATGTTCAGGTTATTCGGGATGGACAGCGTCTTACCTTGATAATTCCAACAGATAAATTTTTCGAGTTTGGTACTGCCCAATTAAATGATCTGCGTTATCCTGCATTAAACAACATTGCTGCTTTGGTGATTTCAACGAGTGATGATCGTGTCTATATCGCAGGATTTACTGATACTATGAATTCAAAAGAATCTGTTAACGTAAAGCTTTCTTCTGAGCGGGCTAAAGCCATGGCAGATTTCCTCTGGGCTAAAGGTTTCGATATCCAGCGTATTTATACTAAAGGATACGGCCGCCGTTATGACATTGCCGATAATCAGTTAATCCACGGTAGTGCAATGAACCGTCGGCTTGAAATTCAGTGGAATGCAAAAGATTGCGGCGCGATTGATTAGATTAATTTTAAAAAAGAAGGTAACCTGTGAAGCTTCCTCTGCTTCGCCCCCTTGTATAAGAGGGTACCAGCAAAATTCGTTCGTAAATGCAACACAAGGCATTACCGGATCAATTTTTTATCCAAAAAGAGAGAAAATATTATGTGGCGAATCATAGCAGCTTTTGACATTGACCAAGGAGATCGGTATTTCAGGCGAAGTGAATACGATAGAGCAATTGAGTGTTATAGCAGGGTTATACATCGTAGGCCAAATTATGCTGTAGCCTATCGCAAACGAGGCATGGCTTTTCACAATTTGAAACATTATGATGAAGCCATCGCGGATTATACCAAAGCCATACGCTTTAGGCCGGATTATGCCAAAGCATATAATTATCGCGCTGTGGCTTATTGTGATTTGAAACGCTATGGTGAAGCACTGGCGGATTGTAATGAAGCCATACGCCTTAAGGAGATGACAGGGTATGCCGAAGCCCATAATACCCGAGGTGCGGTTCATCATAATCTGGGGCATTATGATGAGGCCATGCAGGATTTTGACCAGGCCATCTCTCTATGTGAGAGCAATAATCGCTTGGAAGCTTCGGTACATCT
>Ga0206107_1000108_pt1 | contig 74970 bp, 76 predicted proteins | sample 2B0metagenome_FD_148652 | JGI IMG/M metagenome (GOLD analysis project Ga0206107, IMG submission 148652) | Enriched microbial communities from leaf-cutter ant dump, University of Wisconsin, Madison, United States - 2B0 | ecosystem: Environmental > Terrestrial > Nest > Insects nest > Nest dump...
TGGTTTGAAATTTTAAAATGGATATTTTGTACCTGGGGGTAAGGGGTGATAACCCCGGGAGAAATAATGCTGAAACTGAATAAATATAAAGCCCCACTGAATTTTCTTCAGCGCAAATTTTTGGTTCGGATTTTTAAAATTCATATTTTGAAGTTGGGGGTAAGGGGCGGCAGCCCCGGGGGCATGGAACTGAATAAATATAAAGCCACACTGAATTTACTTCAGCGCAAATTTTTGGTTCGAAATTTTTAAAATCATATTTTAAAGTTGGGGGTAAGGGGCGGCAGCCCCGGGGAAAAATGATGGAATGAATGGTTGGTATTCCATCAAACTATAAAAATCTTCAACTGTATATTTATCCCTTACGATCTTCCGTTAACAGGTTCCTCTTTTCAAAAATAAATCTTGTGTTTTTGTTGGCCAGCCAGCCAATTAATTTTAATATCCCAAAAACATTGAAAACAATTCCCAGGGGAATGCCAATTAAAAAATCCGCCTTAGAAGATAAACCATCACTATCAATAATCCTGAAAAACAAATATACGATAGGGATAAAAAAAGCAATCGATGTGGCCATACCTGCATTATAAATGCTCCTCCCTTTAATATTGAATATAAAACAATGTGCAATGATGTTTCCGAATGAAACGATTATGGTTGCCATACCCAGCCAAATGGCTCTTTCGGCAAACAAAGCCGATAAAAAATAAACACCCCAGCCCAATATCACATTTATGATGAAAGCAGTATTTGTATTCAGCGGAAACCGGTCGGGCATATTACTTTTGAACATTACCCGGTTTATCATTCCCGGGAAGGTTCCAACAATTCTGTATTCCTCTAATTGATGTAAAAAAAGTGACAATAAACTTAACCACATCAACAACTGGTAATTCGTTAGTTGAGTATGATAAATGCCCGAAAGCGTTATGGTAATAATCGCCAAAATTCCTCCAAGGTCATACCAGTGCTTTCGTAAAAAATTCACTTTAAGTTTATCCTTTTATATGGCTTCAAGTTTTTTTCTGATCTGTAAAATTACATCAGCATCTATGGATTGATTTACGCCAGGTTCATTCAGTGCAGGATTAAGGTATTCCATGTTTGAAGAAACAGTTTTTCTTCCGGATAAATGAAATTCTCCTGCACCTGTTGTTTTGGCAATGTCTTCAATGTTGTTTGCATTTATTCCGCTTCCCGGCATAATGATGATGTCATTTCCATATTGACTGATGAGTGCTTTGAGTAAGTTTTTGCCTTTGCTTGCAACCGGTTGTTGCCCTGAGCTTAAAATTCGATCAAAACCGCATGATATAATGTCTTCCACGGCCTGTTGTGGGTTTATGGTTCTGTCGAAAGCCCGGTGAAAGGTAACACTCATTGGGTAGGCCAGTTCTGTAAGTATGCTATTCCCGGGCTTATCAACCGAACCATCTTTGTTGAGTATGCCAAACACCACACCGGGTACACCTAACGCTTTACAACACTTTATGTCTTCCTGCATGGCGGCAAACTCATCAGCAGTATAAAAGAAATCTCCTCCCCGCGGGCGGATCATAACATATACCGGGATGTTTACAATTTTTAGAGATGATTTTATGACTCCAAATGATGGGGTAGTGCCTCCTTCACAAAGCCCGGCGCAAAGTTCTATCCTTGTTGCACCTGCATTTTCGGCTATCCTGCAAAGCTGTGCAGTTGTGGCAATGATTTCCAGTTCAAAATTCATTACAACATATATTTTGACTGATGTATTTGGTTTTCGTGATGGCTTTTTACTGAAAATACAAATCCCTGTTGCACTGCATAAGCACCGTACTCACCGTTACGATTAAGCGCTAAAAAGCCCACCTGCAGGGTTTTGGCCTTCTCCTTATCGCGGCGTACAATGCGCTCAACCGCTTTTTTGCAGGCTGTTTCGGGGTTGTAACCCTGGCGCATGAATTCTACAACCAGGTGAGTGCCTGCAATCCTGATCACTTCTTCACCCATGCCACTGCTTGTAGCTGCGCCAACTTCATTATCTACAAACAACCCTGCACCAATTATGGGAGAGTCGCCCACACGTCCATGTATTTTAAATGCCAGGCCACTGGTGGTAACCGCTCCCGATAGGTTGTTTTCAGCATCAAGTGCAACTAACCCCATGGTATCGTGGTTGGCTGATCCATCTTCAAAAAAATGGGGAGCAAAAGGTCCGTTGCCCTGTTTGCGTTCAATATTTATTTCGGGATGATAATGATTTTTTTTCTTCCAGTTTTCATAAGCTTTTTTGGCCTCATCCGATAATTCGCCCGATTCAAGTGGAAATCCATTTTTTACCGCAAAATCCTGCGCTCCCTGCCCAACCAATAAAATGTGCGGAGTGTTTTCCATCACTTTCCTCGCAACGGATACCGGATGTTTGATGCGTTCAATTGCGGCTACGGCTCCGCAGTTTGCTTGTTCATCCATAATGCAGGCATCGAGGGTAACAATACCCTCTCTGTCGGGGTAACCGGCAAGCCCCACACAGCAATTGGTCTGATCTTCCATATATTTTGCACCTGCTTCCACGGCGTCTAAAGCCCTTCCATTATTGGCCAGGATTTTCCAGGCTTCTGCGTTTACCGGCATCCCGCTATCCCAGGTAGAAACCACGATTGGCCTTTTGGCAGGTGGATTGAGTAATGACCCTTTACTTATGAAGGGAATGGAAAGCCCAACGGCTGATAAAAATTTTCTTCTGCGCACAATTCAATAATTAAAAGTGAATTCCAACTAATTATCTGGAAATTTAGATCCGTTTACACCATTCACCGGGGTACAACACATTAATTATATGATTTCACTGCATTTAGAGCAGGGGAATCATGCAATTTACTCATGAATTTGGTATCCGGCCGGGTTATGATGTTTCTATTAGACCTTATGCCTTTTTCCCTTTACCAAATTTAATAAGAACATAATATGGTTGCCAGATAGGGAATATAAACAAATCAACATCAATATATGTAAATTGCAGAAAAATACCATATCTGTGGAAATCCTTTAAGTATGAGTAAACAGAAAAAATCGCATCCTGGCAACATCAGGCACAAAATTGTTCTAAAAGGTAAACTTGATATCAGTAAAAGCGGGATGGGATATGTGATTGTGGAAGGCAGAGAAAAAGATATACTCGTTAAACCCGGCAGTTTTGGAAAAGCATTTAATGGCGATACCGTAAGGGTTGAAATTCCGGATCACCTGCCTGCAGGCAGAAGGGCAGAAGGAGTGGTTGTGGATGTTATTGAAAGAAAACAAACTTCGTTTATAGGTGAACTGCAGGAAGGAAATAATGTTTTTTTCTTTATTCCCGACGGAGATAAGCCCATCCCAGATTTTTATATTCCAAAAGAAAAATTGAACGGTGCTAAAGATGGCGACAGGGTTCAGGCAAAACTGGTTAAATGGGATAAGGGCGAAAGAAAACCCGAGGGTGAAATTTTAATCGTTATCACTGCAGAAAATGAGGCCGACCTGGCCATGAAAGAAATTTTACTGGATGAAGGATTTTCTCTTCAGTTTCCGTTGCCTGCATTAAAAGAAACTGCAAAACTTTCAGGGAAAATAACCCGTGAAGAATTATCAAAAAGAAAGGATTTTCGCGATATCCTCACCTTCACCATCGATCCTGCTGATGCAAAAGATTTTGATGATGCCATTTCCATACGTAACCTCGATAACGGTTATTATGAAATTGGGGTACACATTGCCGATGTGAGTCATTTTGTTAAACCCGGATCCGAACTGGATAAGGAAGCCTACAACAGGGCCACAAGTGTATATCTCCCCGACAGGGTGAACCCGATGTTGCCCGAAAAAATTTCGAACGAACTTTGTTCTCTCCGTCCAAATGAAGAGAAGTATTGTTTTTCAGCCGTTTTTCAGATCACCAACAGAGCGGAAATTATGCACCAATGGATTGGGCGCACGGTAATTTTGAGCGACCACCGGTTTACCTACGAAGATGTTCAGCAGATCATAGAAACCGGGGAAGGAAAATTTGACCGTCCCATCTTATTACTCGATAAATTAGCGAAAGCATTCCGGAAGAAACGTTTTGATAATGGGGCAATTAATTTTTCATCGCAGGAAGTGAAATTTACTTTAGATGAAAAAGGGAACCCTGTCGGGATTGTGATAAAAGAAAGTAAGGATGCACATAAACTGATTGAAGAATTTATGTTGCTGGCCAATAAAACAGTTGCAGAGTATATCTCAAAAATTAAAATCAATAAAGTTCCCATCCCTTTCCCATACCGGATTCACGATAAACCCGACGAAGAAAAGCTTAAGGTTTTTGCCGCCTTTGTAAAAAAATCAGGTTACCAGTTTAATGATAAGAATGAAAATGAAGTAGCCCGCTCCTTTAATAGTTTATTAAATGAAATTAAAGGGAAACCCGAACAACATGTATTTGAACAACTGGGTATCAGAACCATGTCGAAAGCCAGTTATTCACCAAAGAATGAAAGCCACTATGGATTGGGGTTTCAGCATTACTGCCATTTTACATCACCCATAAGGCGTTATCCGGATATATTGGTGCACCGGATTCTTCAGCAGGCACTAAGCAAGAACCTGATCCCGGATAAAGAGATGGATGTAAAATGCCATCATTGCAGCGATCAGGAAAAAGCAGCTATGGATGCAGAAAGAGCCGGGAATAAGTACAAGCAGGTTCAGTATATGAAAAACTTTCTTGGCGAAGAGTTTGAAGGCATCATTAGCGGTGTGGCTTCATTTGGTTTCTGGGTTGAAACGGTTGCTCATAAATGTGAGGGTTTTGTAAGTCTTACCGATCTGTCCAACTTTGATGAATTTAAGCACGATGAAGAAAACTATATGCTTATCGGCCACAGAACAGGGCAGAAATTTAAAATGGGCGATAAGCTGTTGATCAGGGTGATGGCTGCAAACCTTGCTAAACGCCAGCTCGATTATCAATGGGTTCCTTCCGGGAAATCCTTAAATACCAAATCTCCCGGGAAAAAAGTAAAGAAAAAATCCGGTAAAAACTAACGATAATACATGCACTCTTTTATTGAATTAGCGCAGGTTTTTGAACAGCGCTTTAAAAAGCGACATTTCCCTGATGAGCCTGAAAAACTCTATGATGCTTCACAATACATTTTGGGAATAGGAGGAAAGAGGGTAAGACCGGTTTGTGTATTGATGGCTAATGAACTGTTTGGTGAAATTCAGGAAGACGCATTTGAAGTAGCCACGGCAGTTGAACTGTTTCACAATTTTACACTGGTGCATGATGATATTATGGACAAAGCGCCACGGCGCAGGGGCATGGATACCGTACACATTAAGTATGGCGAATCTACGGCATTGCTGGCTGGCGATGTTATGTTGATAAAGGCTTACGATTACATCAATCAAATCCATCCTAAAAATAAAAAAGCCATACTTGCCCTGTTAAATAAAACGGCTGCAGAAGTTTGCGAAGGCCAGCAACTGGATATGAATTTTGAACAATTAGAAGTAGTCAGCTTTAGCGAATATGCAAATATGATTGCGCTTAAAACTTCTGTTTTGCTTGGTGCCTGCCTCCAAATGGGCGCAATTATTGGTGGCGCCGGCCTGGGAAATCAGCAACACATTTTCGCATTTGGAAAGATGTTGGGAATGGCCTTCCAGGTTCAGGACGATTATCTGGATGCTTTTGGTGATCCCGATAAATTTGGAAAACAACCCGGGGGCGATATCCTTTCAAACAAAAAAACATTTCTTCTGCTTCATGCATTGGATACAGCCACAGCCGAACAAAAAAGGAAATTGCTGGAATGGTATGCCCAATCGAATCTTAACGAAGATCAAAACCGCCAAAAAGTTACCGAAGTGCTTCGCCTGTTCAGGCAATGCGGTGTGGATAGCTGGGCAGCAGAATTAAAAGAAAAATATTACCAGGAAGCCCTGAAACGGCTTGATGACATTGCAGTTATTTCCCTGCGGAAACAGGAACTGGCAAATCTTGCCGCCTATCTCATGAACCGCGATAAATAAATGGGATTCCCAACCGATAATCGCATTATTTTCTTATTTTCCCTCTTTATTAACCACCAACGGCTATGGCGAATCCCCTTTTCAGAAAGAAATCGATAGAGCGTATTCTGCACGAACATGAATCTGGTAACAAAGATGGGGGACACCTCCGGAAAGTATTGGGCGTACGCGATCTTACTTTTTTAGGGATGGCCGCCGTAATTGGCGCAGGAATTTTTTCAACCATTGGTACGGCTGCTTTTAATGGCGGCCCCGGTATTTCCATCCTGTTTGTTATTACCGCCATTACCTGCGGGTTCTCTGCATTGTGTTATGCTGAATTTGCCAGCAGGGTACCCGTTGCCGGTAGTGCATACACTTATTCCTATGTTAGCTTTGGAGAAATTGTAGCCTGGATTATAGGTTGGGCGCTTATTCTGGAATACGCCATCGGTAATATTGTAGTGGCTATTTCATGGAGTGGGTATTTTAATAACCTCCTGGTTCATATTTTTAATATTCATTTACCCGACTGGTTGCTGGTAGATCCGCAAACCGCACACACCGCTTATCAAACAGCAACGGCTGCAATGGCTGATCCGCAGGGGCTGTCGGCTGAAGCCATAAAAAATTATGAATTTGCCATTAATGCATTTCAACATGCGCCAGTTATCGGTTCTACGCATATCTTTTTTAACCTTCCTGCATTTATAGTTGTTGCGCTGATCACCTGGCTTGCCTATGTAGGCATTAAGGAAAGTAAGCAGATGGCAAATTTTATGGTGATATTCAAAGTGGTGGTCATCATATTTGTGATTATTGCAGGCGCCTTTTTTGTGGATACCAATAACTGGAAACCTTTTATGCCCAACGGTTTCGAAGGCGTATTGAAAGGCGTGTCGGCGGTGTTCTATGCCTATATTGGTTTTGATGCGATCTCCACTACTGCCGAAGAATGTAAAAATCCCCAGCGCGATATGCCAAGAGGGATGATCTATTCGCTGATCATTTGTACAGCACTGTATATTCTTATCGCCCTTATTTTAACCGGGATAGAAAAATATTCGGCATTTGAAGCTGTGAACGATCCCTTAGCCTTTGTTTTTGAAAATCGCGCACCGTGGATTGAAAAAATAGTTTCCATCAGCGCGGTGGTGGCCACCACTTCAGTATTGCTGGTCTTTCAAATTGGCCAGCCAAGAATCTGGATGAGCATGAGCCGCGACGGGTTATTACCAAAAGCATTCAAAAAGATACATCCCAAATACAACACACCTTCATTCTCCACCATCCTTACCGGGATCATTGTTGGAATAGGCGCATTGTTTCTTGAAGGCAACCTGGTTACCGATCTTACCAGTATAGGAACTCTTTTCGCATTTGTTCTGGTATCATGGGGTGTGCTAATGCTCCCTAAATTGCCTAAGGAAAAAGGCAAATTCAGCCTGCCTTATATTAATGGCCGGTTCATTATTCCGTTAATATATATACTCTTTATTTATTTAATGCGGCAACGGATTCAGGATGCATTTATCAATTTAAATTCTGAAGGTTACCAGGAAATTTTATTTTTAGTTTACCTGCTCATTGCCGGAGCTTTTGCCATCATGAGTTTCGTTAAGCAATATTCATTCATCCCGGTAATGGGCGTGTTAACCTGTATGTACCTGATGATTGAAATCCCCTCCATTAGCTGGCTCTGGTTCTTTGCATGGATGGCGCTTGGCCTGCTGATCTATTTCTTTTACGGATTCCGCAACAGCCGCCTGGCCAAACCCGATAAACACTAACCCTGATTTTTTGTTATTGTTGGTATGAAGTATGAGATTGGAGATAAAGTACTTGTGCTGATTACCGATGAAGAAGGTACCATTGCAGATATTCTTAACGATGAAATGGTGCTGATTGAAGTGAGGGGTGTTAGGTTCCCGATATATACCGATCAAATTGATTTTCCTTATTACCGGATGTTTACCAAAAAACAAACAAAGCCGGAAAAGAAGAAAATTTATGTTGACAATGTAAAAAGGGAAAAGCATAGTTCCCGAATTACACCAAACGAAACCGGTGTTGGATTAACCTTTTTGCCTGTTTTTGATAAAGATGTATTTGATGATGATATTGTGGAGAAGATCAGGATCTATTTAGTGAATAACAATGCGGATGGCTACCTGTTTAAATATAGTTTAAATTTAGGTGGCGATGCTGATTTTGAACTGGAAAACGAAATTTTACCCGGTTCCGATTTTTATCTACACGACCTGGCTTTTGATGACGTTAGTAAAAACCCGCGCTTCGGGTTTGAATTTTCTTTATCCCACCCACAAAAGAAAAAAGCTCCTTATTTTGAATCGCAACTTAAGCTGAAGGGGAAACAGATATTTAAAAAAATTGAAGAACTGAAATTGAATAACCAGGCTTCATTTTTCTTTGGGCTTTTTAATGAATATCCGGATGAACAGAAGAAGCTGAAGTTAGATATGTCAAAACTAAACGTTGCAGGATTTAAAATATATGAAGTAGGGGAAGCTAAAGATTATCTACCTCCGGCCCGTACAGTTATTGATCTGCATATCGATAAGCTGAGTGAAAATCCGGAAAAGCTAAAATCAAATCAAATTCTTGATATTCAGATGCGGGAGTTTGAAAAATACTTCGATCTTGCTCTTGCACATAAACAATTTCATCTAACCGTGATACATGGAATTGGCGAAGGCATTCTTCGTAACGAGATCCATCTGTTTTTAAAGAACAGGAAGGAAGTGAAAAATTTCGTAAATCAATACGATCCCCGGTATGGTTTTGGAGCTACGGAAATCATTTTTAGTTATCCTTAGGGTGCTTCTTTCCCAATTTATTTAACTGCCTATCTTCGTTAAATGATAAGCGCTTTATTGATTATTGTTTTTGTGTTGGGTTATCTTGCCATTGCCCTCGAGCATAACCTCAGGTTAAATAAGGCTGCGGCTGCCCTGCTAACCGGGGTGATCTGCTGGACCATTTATATACTTTCAGGAACCGTTCCTCATGAGCATGTGGAGGCAGAACTAATTGTGCATTTTGGTGAAATTTCCTCCATCCTGTTTTTTTTATTAGGCGCAATGACGATTGTGGAATTGATCGATTCTTACGATGGTTTCTCCTTAATTACCCGGAAAATTAAAACCACCCATACCGCAAGGTTAATGCTCACCGTTAGCCTGATTACCTTTTTTCTCTCCTCATTACTCGATAACCTTACTACTGCCATAGTGATGACTTCACTGTGCAGCCGCATTGTTGAAGATAAAAAATTGAGATTATGGTTTTGTGGTTTGATTATTATTGCCGCAAATGCCGGCGGGGTATGGTCGCCGTTGGGAGATGTAACCACCACCATGCTTTGGATAGGCGGACAGATCACCGCTTTAAATATTATTAAACAATTGTTTTTACCTGCTATTGCAGTATTAGCCATCCCACTAATTATTTTAATGATCAGGTTTAGAAAACACCGCTTTGTTTCGCTGGTGAATGCTGAACAAAAAAATGAAGAAAGCCCGGATAGCCGAATTATTTTGATAAGTGGAGTTTCGCTGTTGCTAATGGTTCCGCTGTTTAAAACACTAACCGGTCTGCCCCCGGTAATGGGCATGTTGCTGGCATTGGGGATTATATGGGTAATTACAGCTGTATTAAAGAAAAAAGATCCACCACTTGCCGGCAGTAAAGTTTCTGTTGCCGAAGCGCTTCAAAAAATTGACGCACCGGGTATTTTGTTCTTTCTCGGAATTTTACTTGCTGTTGCCGCATTGCAATCGTTTGGGTTGTTGCCTAATATGGCTGCTTTCCTTAGCGCACATTTAAAGAATGATTATTTAATTGGAACAAGCCTGGGATTGTTATCTGCTTTGGTAGATAATGTGCCGCTGGTTGCTGCCACCCAGGGGATGTACGATTTGAGCATTTATCCCACCGATCATAGTTTTTGGGAATTCATTGCCCTTACTACCGGTACCGGAGGTAGTGCAATTATCATTGGCTCGGCAGCAGGTGTGGCTGTAATGGGTATTGAGCAGGTTAATTTTATGTGGTATCTGAAAAAAATTTCCTGGCTGGCATTGGCAGGTTTCTTTGCCGGGATACTGGTTTTTTTATTGATGTTGTAATTTAGAATAGCTCACAGATGATGATGTTTTTCCTTCTCATTTTACAAGGCGCCGGAAACAGTATATTAATCCCGGTAAAGAATTAAATTTGCATACTATCAGCCGGCCATCGCTCTTCTGAAAAGAAGGGAGGAAAGTCCGGACAGCAAAGGGCAACGCACCGGTTAACGGCCGGCGCTCCGGTTAGGAGCAGAGAAAGTGCCACAGAAAATAACTACCCGAAAGGGAAAAGGTGAAAATGTGAGGTAAAAGCTCACGGCAATTGCTGGTAACAGCAGTTACGGGCAAACCTTGCGGGCTGTAATGCCACGTAAATCAACCTTTGAAGGCGGCCCGCCTGAGCTGGCAACAGCAGGTTGAAGGGTAGGCAGCATGATCTCAGCAGTAATGTTGAGGCCAGATAAATGATGGCCACTCTATTGAGTACAGAATCCGGCTTATGGCTGATAGTATTTTTTATAATCCCTTTTCTGTATATATTTCCTGCTTTTTAATCATTATCAGGCGAATCGCATTTTGTGTGTAATTTGGTTGCCTTCACAGGAAAAATTGCATGAATGCTGTTTTAGATCAGCATCAGGTCTTACTTTAAATTTTGATGTTTTATCAGCTTTGCCACAATCTTATCTATTGGAAGGGTAACCAAGTTTTCGTCAAAATCGTTCCAGTTAATAAACCGGAAGCTCTCAATTTGTTGTTGTAAAGCATATTCAGCCATTTGGCTTTCATCATATTGAAAAGGCTTATCGTGTAGCGGAACTTTTATTTTTTCAAGCGCCCTCACATGGTAATAAACAGCTATGATCTGCCGGGAAGGATCAAAAGCACTTTGCTGGTAAAAATCGGTGGTATAAATATGGTTGAGTACCTCTATTTTCAGGTTCATCTCTTCCATAAACTCCCTTTCAAGGCATTGACGGGTACCTTCACCCGCCTCAAGACCGCCTCCCGGAAATTTTGTATAATAGCCGCCCCGGATGTATTCATCACTCACTAAAATTTGTTTTTGCGAGTTAATAAGGATGCCATAAACCCTGATGTTGAACATGTCATTTTTTTGAACGCCTTACATAATTAAATACCACAAATGCAAGGATGAGCAGTGAAAGGGCTACCGGTAACCAGTATGCGTATTTCGAGTGCTGGTAAGGCAGCGGAACATTCATTCCCCATATACTTGCAATGAGTACCGGGATGCTCATCAGGATGGTGATCATGGTCAGCCTCTTCAGGTCCTTATTCTGGTTGTTGCTGATGATGCTTGCAAAAGCATCAAGGGTGCTGCTTAAAATGTTGGTATAGGTATTGGCGGTTTCCAACGCCTGCGAGGTTTCAATAATCAGGTCGTCCAGGAAATCTTTTTCCTGTTCACTGAGGTTCAGGTTGCCGGTTCTGGCTAATTTCATCATCAGCAGTTCATTGCTTCTTAAAGCCGTAACGAAATATACCAGGCTTTTCTGAATTCGCATCAGTTGGAGCAATTCTTCATTCTGGATGGAATCGTATAAATTCTGCTCAAGTGAATTTCTCCGCTGGTTAATTTCTTTAAGATGGTTTTGAAAGGTGAAGGTGATCTTTTCAAAGATCTTCAGCACCATCATGTTGGGCCTGTCGGGCTGGCGGTTCTGGAAGCTGTTCAGGAATTTTTTAATGGCTTCATTCTCGAAAGAATTTACCGTTACCACATGGTGCCCGGTAAGGATGATACAAATTGGGATGGTGATGTAAAAGGCATCGCTGTCGTTAAAGGAGTTGTTTTCGGCAGGGGTTTTGATGACGATCAGTTTTACATCGTCCTGCGATTCGAAGCGGCTTCTCTCATCAATATCCAGCGAATCGGTAAGGAAATCGAGCGGTATAGAGAGGGTTTTGCTTAATTCAATAAACTCTTCCTGTTTCAAAGGCGGGGTAATATTTACCCATGTGCCCGATTCGGGTTTATCCACCTGTGTGGTATGCTGATCGATTATGGTAAAATACCTGATCATTCTTCAATTTGAATTTCGCCTTTAAATACCAAATCTGCGGGGCCGCTCAGCCAGATATTTTCAAATTCGGTATCGCTTAGTTTATTGAATTCAACACTTAACATGCCGCCGGGAGTATGCACCATTACCTGGTTAAAGCCAAGCGGGTTGTGTGCCGATACCAGTGCGGAAGCTGTTACGCCCGTACCGCAACTCAGGGTTTCGTCTTCCACACCCCGTTCATAAGTTCGTACATAAATGGAGTCATCATTACGCATTTCCACAAAATCAACATTAATGCCTTCATCCATAAATTTTTTGCTGTTGCGTATTTCGCGCCCCGTTTCTACTACATCTACATTTTCCAGATCATCTACAAAACGAACAAAGTGCGGTGAGCCGGTATTTAAAATCGCATGGGTTTTGTGTAACTCCGTAATCGTTACATCTTTCATTTTAAGCCGCACTTTTCGCCCGTCTAATTCGGCTTCATGAGCGCCATCAACGGCTATAAAATGATAAGTGAATTGCCGTAAGCCCATGTCGTTTGCAAAGGCGATCATGCACCTGCCCCCGTTGCCGCACATGGTTCCCGGGTATCCGTCGGCGTTATAATAAACCATCTCAAAATCGAAGCTTTCTGCCTGGTTCATCAGCATTAATCCATCCGCTCCAATCCCAAAATGACGATGGCATAAGCGTTCAACCATATTAACGGTTATCTGGTTGTATTGCCCGTTCCGGTTATCGAGGATGATAAAATCATTGCCGGTGCCCTGGTACTTATAAAACTTAATGTTCATATTGAAAAAGGGAATGTGCCTAAGCTGGGTTTAATTAAATGTTCAATGGTTGAGCTGAATTTTTATCAGTTACGCCTACCTGCGGGCCATAAAAAATACGGCAGGTAACGGTAATGAAAAGGGGAGACCTTTTTTCCGGATGCCAGCCTGTGTGGCAGATTGCTCCGCGATTATTTAAATTTAATGCAAACGCAGCAATACTTTTCATGGCGTAAGGTTAGAATTTAAGAAACGCTGTTTCGGTAATTATTAATTGGATAAAAATACCCTATTTTTGCGTTTGTAAAAAATGGTCCTTTGGCCGAGTGGCTAGGCAAAGCTCTGCAAAAGCTTCTACAGCGGTTCGAATCCGCTAGGGACCTCCGGAATTCGCCCTTATGTACAGGGGCGTTTTTTTTTTATTATGAGAAAGAAAATCATCCATATTGCCGGGTTAACTGCAGCTTTAATGCTGATCATTTCCTGCTTTCTCCCCTGGGTTTATTTCAACAGCAATAACGAAACTTTTACGGGGTTTTATGTATCGCATTTCCCCAATGGGATATATTACGGGCGGGCCGGTATTTTTATTACCATTCTTACCATTGTGGTTATTATTTTAATGCTTGTAAACAAACCCTGGGTTAAGGCTGCTAACCTTTTTATATCAGGGTTGATTTTCGCCTATTGTATCCGAACTTATTTCATATTTACCGCATCTCTTTTTCCAAATGAGGTTATCAGGAAACCCGGTATTTACATGATCCTGATCTTTTCCCTCATTTTGCTCGTTTCCACGTTATTTCCGAACAACGAAAAACGATTTGATTAAACTTTATTTTCCCGCAGCTTTTGCCCAGGTGTCTTTCAGGGTGGCGGTACGGTTAAAAATCAGGTTTTGCGGAGTTGAATCTTTATCGGCGCAAAAATATCCCTTTCGTAAAAACTGGTACCGGTCTTCTGTTTTTGCCTGGTTTAACGAGGGTTCTATGTAAGCATTTTTAATGATCTGCAGAGAATCCGGATTAATGTGGGAGATGAAATCATCGTCTGCCGATGGATTTTCGGTTTTAAACAACCGGTCGTAGAGTCTCACTTCAGCTTTACCGGCATGTGGGGCGCTTACCCAATGAATGGTTCCCTTTACGGAGATGCCGCTGCCATCAGCACCACTCTTGGTTTCGGGGAGATAGCTGCAATGCAATTCCGTGATTTCGCCTGCGTCATTTTTTATAAAACCATCGCACCTTACAATGTAAGCATTCTTTAACCTCACCATGGCTCCGGGTGCAAGCCTGAACCATTTTTTTGCCGGCACTTCCATGAAATCTTCTCTTTCTATCCACAATTCCCGACTAAAAGGAACTTCGCGGACGCCTAAGGCTTCGTTGGGGCCATTTTCCGCAGTCATCATTTCCGTTTTACCTTCGGGGTAATTGCTGATCACCATTTTAAGCGGATCCAAAACCACCATTACTCTTTTTGCAACCATATTGAGGTCTTCCCGAAGGCAAAATTCCAACAGGCTCAGATCGATGTAGTTTTCTCTTTTTGCCACGCCGATTTTATCGCAAAACATCCTGATGCTGGCAGGGGTGTAGCCCTTTCTTCTGAAGCCGCTGATGGTAGGCATCCGCGGATCGTCCCACCCGTTTACATAGCCTTCATTCACCAGCCTGAGCAATTTGCGTTTACTCATTACCGTATAGGTCATGTTGAGCCTGGCAAATTCGTACTGGTGCGATGGGAATATTTCCAGTTTTTCGATGAACCAGTTGTAGAGTTCGCGATGGGGAACAAATTCGAGGGTACAAATGCTGTGGGTGATGTTTTCGATGCTGTCGCTCTGGCCATGTGCAAAATCGTACATCGGGTAAATACACCAGGTATCGCCGGTGCGGTGGTGATGCGCATGTTTGATCCGGTACAGCACAGGATCGCGCATCAGCATATTGGGGGAAGCCATATCAATCTTTGCACGAAGCACTTTTTCGCCGTCGCTGAATTTACCTTCTTTCATGGCGGTAAACAGTTGCAGGTTTTCTTCAATGCTGCGGTTCCGGTAAACCGAATCTTTACCGGGTTCTGTGGGCGTACCCTTTAATGCGGCAATTTCTTCCGAGCTGCTGTCGTCAACATAAGCAAGCCCTTTTTGGATCAGGTTAATGGCAAACCGGTATAAATCGTCAAAGTAATCGGAGGCATAAAATTCATTGCTCCAGTTAAATCCCAGCCATTTAATGTCATCTTTAATGCTGTCCACATATTCTGTTTCTTCCGTAACAGGATTGGTATCATCGAACCTGAGGTTGGTTTTTCCCCCGTATTTTTTGGCCAGGCCAAAATTGAGGCAGATGCTTTTGCTGTGGCCTATATGGAGATACCCATTCGGTTCAGGAGGAAACCGGGTAAGTATGGTTTTGTATTTACCCGATGCAAGATCGGATTCAACTATTTCTTCAATAAAATTCAGGCTTTTCTCCTCTGTCATATTTTTAGCTAAAACACAAATTTACATATTGGCAGGGCAATAAATTTCAAAATAAAACCCCGCAGTTGCGAGGTTGAATAAATAAAGGGAATCTCTAAAAACTCTAATATCAAGGCTTTTCAAAATTTTAAAGGCGGAGTTTACTGTTGTAATTGAGCATTTTAAAATTTTGAAGTAACGCAGAGTTTGGGGTTTTCGAGGTTCCCTAAAGCAGGTATTTTTAAACAGCCCTCCCCATCTTTTTAAGATACAACACATGCGATAAGATGGCCTGCCTGGTTTTGCGGAATTCGATATAGCGGATATTAAAATCCTTGCAGGTTTGCCTGATTATTTTGCTGATTTCCGGGTAGTGTACATGAGAAATTTTTGGAAACAGGTGATGTTCTATCTGGAAGTTCAACCCGCCTGTTAGCCAGCTTACCACTTTATTGGAGGTGGCAAAATTTGCAGTGGTACTCATCTGGTGCAAAGCCCATTCCGCCTCAAGTTTATTAGAAGCGGGATCAGGGATGGGGAAAGAGGTTTCTTCCACCGTATGGGCAAGTTGGAAAACAATGCTAAGAATAAAACCGGCAGTAAGCGCTAAGGTTAAAAAACCAATCAGCCAGGGGAGAAATCCTACCAGCCAGATGGGAACGACTATCATGGCAAAGAAATAAACCACTTTGGCAATCCAGAACCTGATGTGTTCACCAGTGCTCATTTTTTTCAGGGGTACATCGCCTACTTTCTGCCTGAAATATTTATCAAAATCGGAATGAAACAGCCAAAAGAGCAAAAGCAGGGGATAGAGAAACCACACATAGATGTGTTGGAACCTGTGAAAGAAATAGCGTTTTTGTGTATCGCACATCCTTAGCATGGGTTTAATTTCGATGTCATCGTCAATACCATCAATATTGGTATAGGTATGATGAATGATGTTGTGTTTGTTGTGCCATAAAATACCGCTTGCACCCAGGGCATTTGCAGAGTAAGCTGCGGCTTTATTCCAGAATTTGCTTTCGCTGAAACTGCCATGGCCGCCATCGTGCATCACATTAAAGCCAATGGCTGCGGTTAGTATGCCCATAAAGAAACATTCGATGAAGGCGATCCACAAAGGCGGCGTAAGAAATACGGTATGGATATAAAGGAAAATATACAGCGCCCACAATAAACCTGCTTTAAAGAACAGGTTGAAATTTCCGGTTGCTTTTTTCTTTCTTTCCTGAAAATAAGACTGCACCCTTTTTTTTAGTTCAGCATGGAAATTGGAACCGGAAATGTTTGCAAATTTTGGTGTGGCCATGTTTTTGTTTTAAGTATTTTCAAGGATAAGTGCATCAAAATTATGTAAGCCGATGGTTTTGGATGAAATAAATCCTTCGGCATAGTTTACCCCGATCATTTTCCCAAACATTTTATGCCGGTAAATGATGCTGTCGAGAAAACCGGGGGTGGAAATATAAGTAACCGGGCCATCGGCTGAATTTTCGGTGAAGAACTGGGTGTCGTAAGCTTTTATGGACTCCAGCGCCTGATCAAAAACGGAGGATACATCCACCACAAAATCGGGTTTCAGGTACCTGTCCTGAACGTAGTGAAGCACATATTTCGGCCTCCAGGCATCCTGGTTTTCACCATTGAAGGACGTTTTTATTTTCATAAGCCCGGAAAGGAAGCAGGAATCGCTAATTAGTTTTGCGGCTTTTCCGTGATCGGGGTGCCGGTCCTCAGGTGCATTACACAACACAATTTCGGGACGATATTTCCGGATGGTTTCTATCACTTTCAATTGATGTTCCCGGTTGTTTTCAAAAAAGCCATCCGCCATGTTCAGGTTTTCCCTGATGTTGAGTTGAAGGATTTCAGCACTTTTTGCCGATTCTCTGGCGCGGGTTTCGGCAGTTCCGCGGGTGCCCAGTTCACCGGCGGTAAGATCCGCAATACCGGTTTTTTTTCCTCTTTTTTTTTCGAGAAGCAATACTCCGGAAGCACTGAGTTCCACATCGTCGGGGTGAGCACCAAAAGCGAGAATATCCAGTTTCATCAATTATAAAAATCCTCCGCAAGATACGTTTAAAAATTGAGGGGCTGGTACTTATAGAAAGCTTAAAATATTCAGATTTAAGGCCAAATGTGCATAACTCACCTGCGGGTGAGGGAATTGCGGCGGATATCGGGGTAACCGTACATTCGTTGTACTTCTCTTACAAACAATTCAATTGGGGCATCTGTTGTTTTTTCATCATAGGTCTGCTTCAGGTTGGTATCGAAAAAGAAAGCCACCGTTTGGTAAAGCCTTGCGGTTAGCCCTCCTTTATATTCCCTGATGATTTCGTAACAGTTGTTGCCGGTTTCCCGGTTGATGAGCTTCATTAATACCTTTCCCTGGTAAACCGATAAGTTGGTAAGCGGGTCGGTAAATTTCTTTCTGAGGTCCGATTCCCTGCTTTTGATGTATTGTTTTTTATCCTTTTTATCGGAAAGGGTGGCTAATTTGTCGTTCATTTCGTTTAACACAATGCCTGCCTGCCTTGCGTAAGGGTAGGTAACATATACGGCGTTTCTCAGCCTGTTGTATTTGGCATAGGCTTTTCTTTGCGCCTCGGTGAGCCGGGAATACAGGTACAGGTTATCGAGTGTTTTCAGTTCGATGGTATCACCGGAATATACAATGGCTTCGTGGCGGATGGTATCGTACATGCCATATTGTTGTGCTTGTGCATTTTGGGAAAATGCAAGCCCTGTTAACAATGGCATTATGAATAAAATTAAGCGCCGGTGCATCTTCATAAAATTAAGCAGGCAATTCCACATTTTATACCATTTCCCATATAAAGTAACCCTAAATTAGAGATAAAGGGCAGGTACCAAACGCTGCACGAAATCCGCTTCCGGTAAAGAAGCGTTTTATTGATTGGCAAGAAGAAACAGGTAAAAAATAGCGATCCCTGCTGCAATTAATACGGTAGCCCTAACCGGCTTCCTGGCGTTCGTTCGTTGTAAAATACTCATTAGTACACCAAATCCCATTAAGGCAATGCCGAACCAAACAATATTGATCCAGGGGAATATATATGCCTTTACCGTAATAAAATCAATTATGCCATTTGAATTTTTAATCCCGATTTTCACTTTCCCATCGGCACTGATACCGGCAAATCGCACATACATATTTTGCGCATAGAGGGTATCATCTAAATTCACAATACCAAACTGATCTACCTGTATGGCGGGTTCGGCTTTAATGATTTTTCCTTCTTTGTTTACAATTCTTACATCCGCCTGCATGGCCACATCGCCCGGGGCAAAATGGTATTTCGAATTGTTGGGGTTTTTAATCACCTCATCCAGTATCGCATATCCCTGATCGTAAAAAGCAGTGTCGCCGGGGTTCATTTCCATAATATGAAAAGCTCCGGTATCGCGGTTTACAGCATCGTTTAAGGCAAAGGATATATAGGTAAAAATATCTTTGGAGAAAAAGTTCCGGGTATCGGGATTGCTGCTCATGTTGTTGTCCTTCATCACATAAACATCCGGATCCAGCTTAAAATTCCCGGCCTGTTTGCTGCTGTCCTTTTTTTGAAACTGAAGATGATAAAACCTTCTTCCTTTTTCAGTACCCGGCGATTTTCCGGTATAGGTAACCCAGTAATCGCCCATGGTTGTGGGTACGTCTCTGAGGAGGGTGAGGTTTTCGAGCGGGTCTTCCTTTTGTTTTCCTGCAGGATCTGTTGCTACGGGCATATTAATGCCGTTAACCCTGGCATCGCTGATCACTTTTTTGTTTCCTGAAGAGATCAGCATACCGGCAATCATCAGGGCAAAACCTGCATGGGCTACCGATCCGCCGGCAAAACGAAGTTTCCCTTTTAATCCGCTCCATATATAATATGTATTGGCAATTACCGAATAAATTGCAGCAAAAAGGGCTGCATAAATGGCCACCAGAAAACCCATACCATGCTTATAAAAATGGATCGGATAAAAAATGCCGATAAGCGCAGTTATGATTACCGATATTAAGGTAGGTATCCCGATTTTTTTTAGCAGGTAAGCAGTTGATGTGCTTTTATATTTCAGGTACTGGCTTATGGCAGTAAGCATACCCAGAATAAAGGCAACAATTACGGCTACCTTATTATATGAAAATTCCACATCTTCCGGTGCTGCAATATTGGTTCCAAATAATTTATTATAAACAGGTAATGAAGTTTTTGCTATAATAAAAATTGAGGTAAGGAAAAGCATGAGGGAGCCGATAAACATCCAAAACTCTCTCGATCCCGTTTCTTCTTCTTTTTTTATTGACGGAATTTTGGAATAGCGTACAAAAAACAGGATCAGCCCCGGCAGGGCAAATGCTGCCACAAATATGCCAATCATGATGTTGATGGCTTTTCCTGCTTCTGTAAATGCGTGAACTGAGGCATCGCCAAGTACCCCGGTACGGGTTAGGAAGGTAGAATACAATACGAAAGAAAAGCCCATCAACGCAAAAAAGAAACTTGGCCTTAGCGAGTGCCCGGTAGCGTTATAAATAAGCAGGGTGTGTAAGCCTGCAACCAGGATCAGCCAGGGTACAAGTGAAGCATTTTCAACGGGATCCCAGGCCCAGTACCCGCCAAAACTCAGCGATTCGTAAGCCCATTTTCCACCCATCATAATGCCTAACCCTAAAACACAAACGCTAAAAAGCGTCCAGGGAATGGCCGGTTTTACCCATTCCGTATATTTTTTTTGTACAAGCGAACTGATGGCAAAAGCAAATGGCACAATGGTGGAGGCAAAGCCTAAGAACAGAACCGGCGGGTGAATAACCATCCAGTAATTTCGCAACAGCACATTCAGCCCCATACCATCCTGTATAAGGTTGAGGTAATCGGGTCTGGCAAAAATGGGTGCTGCCAGTTCGTTCCGGGTGAGGGTAAACGGGCTGTTGCCGATGCGCACATCTCCAAAATAAATTCCAAGCACCATAAAGAAGAGGCAAACCTGGGCAATGCTCATTACCGTAAGTACCGAAGGCCCCCATTCTTTTTTGCGATTCAGGATAACCATGCCCAGCACCGCATTCCAGATAGCCCAAAGCAGGAAACTCCCTTCCTGACCTTCCCAGATGCAGGCCAGCAGGTATTTGTATTCCAGTTCTTTTGATGCATGTTTGTAAGCATACATGTACTCGAACATGTGGTTGTAACAAATGTAAAATATGGCAAAAAATATAATCAGCAGGGCAATTGCCTGCGATATAAAGCTGTATCGGGCAAGTTTTTCCCACGATGCTTTTTCAAGTATATCTTTTGTTCTAATGCTTCTGATGTAGGCATAAGCAGAAATGCAGGAAGCTATTAATCCTAATATAATGAAGAAATGGCCCAACTGGCCCGGAAGGAGGTGTTCGCCTTCAAATTTCATGAGCAGTAGTTAAAGCGACTGCCCCTTACCGGTAGTGGCCGTCACATTCTTTTGAAGTTGTTCTTTATCGTCTTTGTATTTGCTGGGGCATTTCAGCAGAATGTCTTTACATTCAAAATGATCCTGCTTCATGGTGCCTTTCATTACAATCCGTTCGCTTTTTTCGAAATCGGTAGGCTTGCTGTTCAGGTACACAACTTTTGTAGTATTTCCGAGGCTGTCGATGGCAGTGAAGGAAAGATAATTCGGATTTTTGATGGGATCGTATTCCACCGGCTGGCTTTTATCAAGCTTCGCAATGATGTGTACAAATTTTCCTTCTTTACTGCGGGCAGATTCAATGCTGTCGTATGTGGAAAAATCAACGGCATAGGTAAGTAAGCCCACAATAAGTGCAGCAATGCCTGCAAGAATAATAATGTGTGTTTTTTTCATATCAAATGCTGCCGCAAAGTTAGTCTAAAACCATGTTGTTTGGCATGTTACGTTGCCTAATTTGCAATTTGATGCGGTACAGGTGCTAAATTTGTGGCTTTTTAAAGGAATATTATGACAGACCTGTCGAAATTCGACCCTAACCAGGTTAGTAATCCCGAAAATAATCTCTTTGGCTTACCATTTAGTGAAGAAGATGCCAGGCTGGTAATTGTACCCATACCCTGGGAGGTTACCGTAAGTTACGGCGCTGGCACGGCAAGGGCGCCCGAACATATTATGTCGGCAAGTATGCAGGTTGATCTGTTTGACCGCGATTTCCCCGATTGCTGGCGCGAAGGCATATATATGCGGAAATTGGATCAGAAGATATTAACCAAAAGCGATTACCTGCGTAAGGAAGCCGAGCTGTATATAAACTATATAGCGCACGATGAACAATTATCGGATAATAAATTTATGTTGAAGAACCTTCGCGAAATTAATGAAGGAAGTGTTTTTTTAAATGAATGGGTTTATCAGCAAACCAGTGAACTTTTACGCAGAGGCAAACTGGTGGGGCTGCTTGGGGGAGACCATAGTTCGCCATTAGGATTTTATAAAGCGATTGCAGCCAGGTACCCCGAATTTGGAATTTTGCAAATTGATGCGCATTGCGATTTAAGGGAAGATTTTGAAAATTTTAAGTACTCTCATGCATCCATCATGTTTAATGCGCTTCAGCAGGTTCCCGAAATCAAAAAGCTGGTTCAGGCCGGTATCAGGGATTATAGCGATGGGGAAATTAACATGATCAGCAACAGCAACGGGCGCATTGTTTCTTTTTTTGATCAGGACATCAGGGCCAGGATTTATGAAGGAGAAACCTGGGGTAAAATTGCCGACGAAATAATTAGTCAGCTTCCGCAGCATGTATATATCAGTTTTGATATTGATGGCCTCGATCCCAAATTATGCCCGCATACGGGAACCCCCGTGCATGGCGGATTTCAGGTGGAAGAAGTGTTTTACCTGTTTAAAAAAATTGTACATAGCGGACGAAAAATTATTGGATTCGATCTGGTGGAAGTAGGGGTAAGTCCAAACGAGTGGGATGAAAATGTAGGTGCAAGGGTATTGTTTAAACTTTGCAACCTGCTCATTTCAGGTAACAAATAAATTAGCTGCATGAAATCTTTTCGCATGTTAATTCCGGATAAAAGGAAGAAAAGTTTTCATCTTGTAAGCCTGTTTATTTTTGTGCTCAATCTCTTTGTTTTTATTCGAATGTTGCTGCAGCAGGAGTCGTTTCAGAAATGGATAGCGATTACCGGGCTGGTTGTTTGTATTTCCGGAATATTTTTTTCCATCCTGTACAGAAATAAAAAACCGGGTTGGATACATGTTTCTCATTTCGCTTTACTCACCCTGATCTGGATGCTCTTACCTGCATGGGTACCCGCAATTTGCATTGCCGTATTTGCCTCCATTAGTTTTATAGCCGCAAAAGACAGGTGGATCCGGTTCGATAAATCAGGTATCCATTATCCCTCATTTCCTCAGAAAAAATTCTCCTGGAAGGAAGTGAATTCCGTTATTTATAAAGACAATGTACTTACTATCGATTTTGATGACAACAGGCTGATACAACTCATTTTCCCCGAAAAAAATATTGAAGGAAACATTTCGGATATCAACAGTTTGTGCAAAGGCTGGATAATTTCGGCCCGCCATGCAGATTAATGTTAATTTTATGATATGCACAGTTTAAAACAGCCCCCCTTTTTAATGTACTCGGATGGCAACGGGAATATTTATGAGGATAATACCCTGTATGTTACCGGGCGAAGCGGCTGGGATGCCCTGCCTGTTCCAAAAAACGATTGGATAAAACTTCCGGATGGCGGCAGGTTGTACGAACTCCCGGGCCGGCGTGGTATTGGCATTGATGTGGAAACCGGTGAAATGAGGCTTTGCGAAAAAGGCTGGGCGGTTGCTGCGTTTATTCCACCCGCATATACCGGCTTATACATTGCCGCTTACGAAACCATGGCCGATGCGCCGGTACTGCCATTGTTTTGTTATACCGCCGCCGGATGGTACAACGATGAACTGTATGTGCCTGCCGTACGAATTGAACAGGACATCCGCCAGGATGCTGCGGGTTACCAGGAATCCAACATCAGCGAGGGAATGGAAAACCTCTTATCATCCTATCCTCACAACAGGCTGGTGCAGCATCTTATGCATAATTGCTGTGCTACCTATACCTGTCCGGCTGCAAGAAACCTGGCGCTTGGCCGATGGGAATGCCCCATACCGGTATCGCCTGCATGTAATGCAAATTGCATTGGTTGCATCAGTTTTCAACCCGGAGATGAAGAAATTGTAAGCAATCAGGACAGGCTTACCTTTAAACCCAGCGCTGATGAAATTGTGGAATATACCGTACCCCATCTGAAAACTGCTGAATTTCCGATTGTAAGCTTTGGCCAGGGATGCGAAGGAGAACCTTTGCTGATGTGGGAAACCATTAAGAAGTCCATTATTGAAATTCGTAAGCATACAAACCGGGGCTTAATCAATATCAATACCAATGGCAGTATGCCACAGGCTGTTGAAGAACTTTGTAAAGCAGGGTTAAACAGCATCAGGGTGAGTACCAACTCGGCTTGTGAACCGGTTTACAATGCTTATTATAAACCCAATAATTACCGGTTCGGGAATATCATTGAGAGCCTTAAAACCGTAACTAAGTTTGGTGGGTGGACGAGCATTAATTATTTCGTTTTCCCCGGAATGACCGACCGCGTGGAAGAATATGAAGCCTTGCGGAAACTGATTTCGGAAACCGGGTTAAAGATGATCCAGTGGAGAAATTTCAACATCGATCCCGACTGGTATCTCGAAAAAATCGACATGCCCGAAACGGGTGAATTTATTGGCGTTAAACAGATGATGGAACTGATAAAAGAAGAATTTCCGAATTTGAAATACGGGTATTTCAATCCGTCAATGGAACGGATTAAAGGAAATTTTGAGGCCGATTTTGCACATTGATTCTTTTCTGATGAATGTTAAAATTGCTTTGCTGGTATTTGTATCGCTGATGTTGATGGAGAAACATCCTTTGGCACAGGATACAAAGAAAGAAAATCCCGTTTCGGAAGGAACAGTTACCTATGCGTATAAAAGTAACGGAAAGGAAATTAAAGACAGGCGGCTACAACTTGTTTTTAAAAATAACGTAGCCTGTTTGATGAATATTCCCGATCAGCAGGAAAACGAAGGCAGGTTTATCGATTATAATCTGAATGAAACCCTGCAAATGCTTACCCTGAAGAACGGGGAAAAATATACCCTGAAAACACCCTTTACTAAAATTGAAAAGGCCACCTTAACCGGTGAAACAGATACCATTTTGGGATACAAGTGTAAAAAGGCAAAACTGGTTATCCGTTCCAATGCCATCGATGTGTGGTTTACAAATGATCTTTCGCTTAAAGGTTCTCCATCTTTAGGCATTGCCCCGGGGCTTGGCCTGGTATTAAAAATCATCCGCAACGGAAATTTTGAAATTTACGCTACGAATGTTGAATTTAAAAAAGTGGAGGATTCTTCTTTCCTGTTTCGGGCAGCAGAAGGAAATGTGGTTGATGAAGCCATCTACCGGCGAAAAATAATTGATAACCGTTACATTTCCATTCCGGTATTTAGCCATCAGCAAATTAATTTTACCGATTCCATTATCAATCCTGAAGAGGATCTTGAAAATCTTGTTTATCGTTATGCCGGTGGCACCATTGTATTGAAAAAAATTAAGCTTTTGGATAAAGGAAATTATTCCGTGTTTGCAAAGCTTACCCAGTATTCTAACGGCGACGCATACGACCGAACCGGGACCGTTTTTATAATTCCTGTTAACAGGGAAATCTCTTTCCTGGATGGATTAAGAAAGGGGATCAAAGCATTACCTGTATATAAAGACAAAGACCAAAAAGAATACCAGGGCGTGGTGGCTACCGAAAAATACCTTCCTCCATTAGAGCTTATGCGGTTCTTTACTCCGTTTGGTGTGCGGGCCTACAATAAAAATGTGGAAATAGATGGTTATCACTGGGCCGATTCGGTGGATTATAAACAGGATATTACCGACCTTTTACCCAGTTTGCGTGGCGATGTGTGGATCGGCGTGTTTATTGGAAATTACGATAAGGGAGGCCATATCATTAACCTCGAATTAGATTACTATCCTTCCGAAAAAAGCGACGATCAAAAACACTGGGTAACGCCCATTTTCAATACCCTGAATATTATGGAAATGGCGGGTCAGGCTTATGGCACCATGTTTAACAGGGATTCTTTAACGGTTTCGGTGGACGTTCCTTCCGGTTTGAAGAATTTGACATTGAGATACATCGCTACCGGCCACGGAGGCTGGGATGGGGGAGATGAGTTTAATCAAAAAGTGAATGATATTATTCTGGATGGAAAATCAATTTATCATTTTATTCCCTGGCGAACCGATTGCGCTACTTACCGCATGGCTAATCCTTCTTCGGGAAATTTTGAAGATGGATTGTCTTCTTCCGATTTAAGCCGTTCAAACTGGTGCCCCGGCACTACTACCAACCCGGTGTATATTCCCATCAGCAATTTAAAGCCGGGCAGGCATACTTTTAAAATAGCCATACCATTAGGAGCACCCGAAGGCAATAGTTTTAGTGCATGGAATGTTTCCGGCACGCTGATTGGAGAATTTCAATAACCAACGGATTTGCTTCATTCCTGCATATCCTTTTTCTTTCAATATAGATACAGGTAAACTTTCCCGATTGATCTTTTCTGGCGATTATTAAAAACCTTTGTTAATAGCTTTGTGCAGCAAGGTTATTTGTGGATTATTTGAGATAGCTTTGCCAGTTAATTACAAGGCTTTACGTGATGATGCATAAAAAGAATTTCAGGTTTGGTTTCCAGCCCTTTGTTTTATGCATTTTTCTGCTGCTGAATTTTCTTTTAGTATTTTCCCCTTTTATTGAAGCTTCGCCATTAAATATAATGGATTCGGGTGTTCCTGTTCAAAACCGGGGGGCAGATCAGGAAGAAAACTTCTCGTTGAATGAAACATTCAGCCTGCTTAGAGATCATCGTATAACCCTGAAGAATAAACGCAATAATGATATCCCCCGCTTTCTAAGTGCTGTAGATAAAATCACTACTGAACCTGTAGTGAATAAGAACCCCGCGTTTGCAGATAATTGTATTACCCGAACCGGACTTTGGTATTACCGTTATCTGTCTCTACTTTACTTGTATTGATATTGTATTTCCCCAATTGCATTAACGGATTCCATTTTACCTGTTTGTGAGAGGTTAAAAATGGAAATTCACGGAACTTCTTTTAATGCTTACCTCCGTCCATTTTCATCAAAAGAATTATAAAGGATTAAATTATGATACAGGAAATATTTGATTTTTTTGCCCACCTCACCAACCCGGAATGGATTATGGAAAATGGGGGATTGTATGTTGTGGTGTTAATTGTGTTTATTGAAACCGGTTTCCCTTTTGGATTCTTTTTGCCCGGCGATTCGCTGCTGTTTATAGCGGGTATGGTGATTGCTAATTCCTTATCGCCCTTCAATCTGTCGGCTCTTAATCTTTTTTACTGGATCATGCTTATAGCCATTGCCGGAATTATCGGAAACTTTGTGGGGTATTGGATTGGAAGAAAATCGGACAGGTTTTTATTTCAACGAAAAGACAATTGGTTTTTTAAGAAAAAATACCTGGTGCAGGCAAAGGAATTTTATGATAAGAAGGGAGCCGGCGCAATAGTGCTTGCCAGGTTTTTGCCTGTGGTTCGCACTTTTGCTCCCATCGTAGCAGGTATCGTAAAAATGAACCCGCTCCGGTTTTTGGTTTTCAATATAACAGGAAGCCTGTTGTGGTCGGTAACCATTGTATCTGCCGGTTTTTTACTTGGCGAAAATGTGTGGGTTCAGCAAAATCTGGAATTCATTATTATAGGAATTGTAGCGATTACAACTGCGCCGGTATTAATTAAAGTGACTTCATCAAAAATTAAAAAGAAAACTGTGAACATGGCAGGATAGGATGAAGACATTCATTTCAACTGCTTCAAATTAATTACATGGATTTTATTTTCCCCGATTTTGCCAATCCCGGAGTTTGGGTAAGCCTGCTCACCCTTAGCTTTTTGGAAATTGTATTAGGCATAGATAATATCATTTTTATTTCCATTGTAGCAGGGAAACTGCCCAAAAAACAACAGCGAAGTGCCCGTAACATTGGCTTACTGCTTGCAATGGTTTTCAGGATCGCATTGTTGTTGTGCATTAGCTGGATTGTAGGGTTAAAAGATCCTGTAATTCAAATTCCGGCCATTTCGGGTGTAACAGAATCGGGATTGGGGCTAAGTTTTAAGGATCTGATCTTATTGGCAGGCGGCCTTTTCCTAATCATCAAAAGCACGCTGGAGATACACCATAAATTTCAAAGATCAGAAAAGACTGAATCAACTGCGGGGAAAATCGGCGTTGGTTTTGGAAATGTGATTCTCCAGATTGTACTGGTAGATGCCGTGTTTTCATTTGACTCTATCCTTACCGCTGTTGGCCTGGTAGATAATGTGTTGATTATGGTTATCGCGGTTATTATATCCATTGCAATAATGATGTTATTTGCCGGGCCGGTTACCCGGATCATCAACGAGCATCCCACTTTGCAAATGTTAGCCCTTTCGTTTCTCGTAGTTATTGGGGTGGTGCTTATTGCCGGAGGGCTGCATCAGGAAGTGAGCAAGAGCATTATTTATTCCTGCCTCGGTTTTTCACTTTTTGTGGAATTATTGAATATCCGGCTGAGGAAGAAAACGGAGAAGCTAAACAGATGAAATATTGTTTTGGATCAACAAAATATCATACCCTAAAACGGCTTTCGTTTTATGATTAACCTTTGTATTCGCCAAACACTTTTCTAAGCTGGTCGGCAATTTCGCCGAGGGTGCAATAATGCTCAACGGCATCCAGCACAAAGGGCATCAGGTTTTCTTTCCCTGATGCAGCCCGGGAAAGAGATGCTAAACATTTTGTTACCGCCTCATTGTTTCTTGATGATTTCAGCTTGTTGAGCCTTTCAATCTGAGCCTTTTGTATGAGGTCATCTATTTTTAACAATGGAGGATGGTTGTCTTCCCCAACCTGGAATTTATTTACGCCAACAATAATTTTAGAACCATCTTCAATTTTTTGCTGATATTGATAAGCGCTGTTGGCAATTTCATCCTGCATAAAGCCCTGTTCTATGGCGCTGACACTACCGCCCATCCCATCAATCCGTTCAATCAGTGCCCATGATTTTTTTTCCACTTCATCGGTAAGCGATTCAATAAAATAACTTCCGGCAAGCGGGTCAACCGTATCGGCAGCACCACTTTCAAATGCAACAATTTGCTGGGTACGGAGTGCGATCCTGGCAGCTTCTTCGGTAGGAAGGCTCAGCGCCTCATCATATCCATTGGTGTGCAGCGATTGTGTTCCGCCTAAAACCGCCGATAAGGTTTGTATGGTAACCCGGCTGATGTTGTTTAAGGGCTGCTGGGCGGTAAGGGTGCTTCCGCCGGTTTGGGTATGAAAGCGGAGCATCATGGCTTTCTCGTCAGTTGCACCAAGTTCTTTCATCATTTTTGCCCACATCCTTCTTGCCGCCCTGAATTTTGCAATCTCTTCAAACAGGTTGTTGTGCGCATTAAAGAAGAACGATAGCCGTTTTCCAAATACATTAATATCCATTCCCTTTTCCATGGCGGCTTTCACGTATGCTTTCCCGTTACTTAGCGTAAAAGCCACTTCCTGCACTGCCGAACTGCCGGCCTCACGTATATGGTAACCCGAAATAGAGATGGTATTCCATTTGGGCACTTCTTTTCCGCACCACTCAAAAATATCGGTAATGATGCGCATGGAGGCCTGTGGAGGATAAATATAGGTTCCCCTCGCTACATATTCTTTTAAGATGTCGTTTTGAATGGTACCATTTAGCTGGCTAAGATCGGCACCCTGTTTTTTTGCAAGAGCCACATAGAATGCCAGAAGGATGAAGCCGGTGGCATTAATGGTCATTGAGGTGGAAACCGATTGCAGGTTGATGTCCTTAAACAGGATTTCCATATCGCTCAGGCTGTTAATGGCTACGCCTACTTTACCTACTTCGCCGTTGGCTAAGGGGTGATCGCTGTCGTACCCGATTTGGGTGGGAAGATCAAAAGCCACACTTAGCCCGCTTACTCCCTGGTTTAATAAATAGTGGTAACGTTTGTTGCTTTCTTCCGCAGTAGAAAATCCGGCATATTGCCGCATCGTCCATAACCTGCCCCTGTACATGGTTGGCTGCACACCGCGGGTAAACGGGAATTGCCCCGGCAGGCTGTGATCGGCAGATTCGGATTTTTGATACAGTTCATTGATCTCAATATCTGAATCGGTAAAAATTTTCTTTTTGCTTTGTTCCATAATATTAATTGAGCAGCCTTTTTGCTTCGTGTTGCAATGCTTCTAAAACAATCCGGTTCAGTTCGGCATCTTTTGTTGTACTGAATTCCAGGATCCGTTTACTGAGTTCGATGCCCGGCGCATCAGCGGGGAGGGTAGCCGCCAGTTGATTTATCACATAAATATTCTGATCTTTTAACCGGGTAACGGCATTCCAGATTTCGGGCGCTACATACACCTGCTGGGTTAAATTGTATTCATATTCCGATTTGATTGCTTCTACCATTTCCCTTTGCAGGCTGGCGCAGTTTCCACCGGTATAAACCCGGCCTACCAGGTTTTGTAAACCGGCTCTTTCGCTGTAGAGGGTAAGTCGTTCGATGGCTTCCAATTGCAGCCGCATGGCATCGTTATTAATACCCAGCCGTTCTTTTATCAGATCTTTCATTGCCCTGAATTCAACCAGCAAAAGGGTGGTAATGATCAGGCAAACAATTAAAACAAGACCTTCAAGATAGGCAAATTTGAACTCAAAGGCCAGTAAAGCAGACAGGTTCATATATCACAAAATTAATCAGGATAGGGCAACTTTAAAACTTTGATATGACGCTTGATTGTGAGAAAGTGTTTTAATGTTGTAATTTTGTATAAATTATTTGCTATGAACACCCTGTCAACATCACCTGTATTGCTTACGGCTTCGGCAGTTGCCGAAATCAGGCGCCTTCAGAATGAGTCCGGATTTGATAACGCTAAAAAGTTACGGTTTGGCGTAAAAGGAGGTGGCTGCAGCGGATTGAGTTACCTGCTCGATTTTGATGTGCAAAAGCCCGGCGATATTTGTTTCGAGTATGAAGGGATTTCCTGCATTATTGACCCTGCACATGAAATTTACCTTTCAGGGATGGAAATCGACTGGCAGGATGGCCTGAATTCGAGGGGGTTTACTTTTAAAAACCCCAATGCCAGTACCACCTGTGGTTGTGGAAGCAGTTTCGCGGTTTAAATCCTTTACTTTCCTGTACATAAATATTTTGAACATAAAGAAGTGATGCTGCTTCTTTTTCAATTCAACTAACTTTTCGGGAATGCACTTTGGGTGGAAAATATTTCTTCCTAAAGTGTAGAATGTAAATACAGATGTTGCAGGCAAGCGTACTTGGACACTCTTTATGATTTGAGAGTATCATTAAAAATTTTAATTTTATATTATGAAAGTCCTAACACTTAACATACCCGACAATCTCGACATAGATAATTTACAAGTTGCTATGCTTGTTGCAAGTAAATTATATGAGCAAGGAAAGTTATCACTTGGACAAGCTGCTGAAGTTGCGGGGCTAACAAAAAGAACTTTTGCCGAATTATTAGGGACTTACAACGTTTCCATTTTCAACTATCCTGCTACCGACATTTCAAGAGACGTTGCCAATGCCTAAAACAATCATCTCTTGCACAAACTGTTTTATTATTCTCAGCAAAATTGGTGAGCTTGAGCTTTTACATAGGGGCTATTGACAAATCACTACTTCCATTGACATCGCTACTGAGTTTGGAGAGGCTCTGCCTGAGTGGGTCGAAATTATTGAAGTAAAAGACAAGTCCAAACTGCTACTCCTCGAACTTCAAATTGACAAGGGGGAATCAAGTGCAATTGCTTTGGCTTTGGAGAATCCTGAAAGCATACTTATACTGGACGACATTAAAGCTCGTAGTGTTGCTGCTAAGCTCGGCATTACATATACGGGGACTATAGGTATAATTGTAAAAGCTAAATTACGCGGAATAATACCTAGCATAAAACCTATAATTAACAAGATTAAGCAAACTGACTTCCATTTATCTGAGGAAATTGAAATACAAGCTTTGCGAGAAGCAGACGAATAAGTTGTTAACGCCAACCTGCAACACAGGGTTTATAGCAATACGGGCAGACAAGCTAAATCTCAGCTTTTGTATTTCTATTTGGCTTCAGTTATCGGGTTGACCGTTTCTTGTGAAGCATTGGTCAGTGCCTGCTTACGCTTCGCGAAATTTACGCAGGCGCTTTATCAAATTAAAAATTCTGCATACCTTCGGCATCGGCACCAGCAGACGGAATACTATGCCCGTAATGCTACAAGCCCCGAAACGTTAGCCGTTATTGTACCTGACCTCTCAAAACTTTGAGCTTTCCTTTTGATCCAAAATAAATTCTATCAAGTTCCGACACATTCACTTGTAAAACAGATGCCAATTCTTCTTTGCTATATCCAAGTTCCGACAAATAAGTATTGACAATTTCTGCAATAAGTCCAGGTTTCTCAATAGGTATTGACACAGGTTCGTTTTTTCTATATCCAAGTGAGCCCATTTGTACCCATAAATACTTATACTGGTTTTGTGTGACCATTCCAAGTGTATTTGCATAACGTAAAAGTGCTTGCATGGACACATACCAATAAGACTTCAGGTCAGCAAGTTTATCTATTGATATTTTAGTAAAGTATGGCTTTATATTATTCTCAGGAACAAGCAGCTCAATTGCAAATTCATAGGCTTCACTTTCTAAATCTCTTTCCTGACTTACTTTATTTCCAAAGTGAAAAATTATATGTCCAAGCTCATGCGCTATTGTTAGCCTGTATCTATCAGGAGATAAATTGCTATTGACATAGATAACAGGAATATTACCGTTGATATAAGAGCTAAAACCTGACATTTCTCCCAAGTCTAAAGGGAAAATAACAATGCCGTTATCTTCAATCAATTTTGTAAGGTTTGTAATTCTGCCTTTGGGTATTTTCCAAAATTCCCTCAAATGTCTTGCACACATTGCAGGACTGCCATCTTCCCAAACATCCCAAAAAGGTAATTTAGTTTCAGGCAATTCAACTTCATCCATAAGTTTTAAAAAATGCCATTCAGCAATTGTCATTTGAGCGGCATACTGTTTCATTTTTTTTACAGGTGTTGATACCTTTCTTCGATAATGACCTTCAACTACCATTACTTTCCTGTCCTGATAAAAAAAATCAACCGGAAAATCTAAAATTTTTGATATCTTTTGGACTAATTTATCACCAATAGTAAGTATATCTTTTTCAATTTTTGACAAAGTTCCTTGCTCAACACCAAGCATGGTGGCAAGTTCTTCCTGAGTAATATATCTTGCTTCTCTTGCAAGTCGTAATATTTCTGTATTAAATTTTTGCATAATAAACGTAATCTTTAAAGTTATTCATTGCCAGTCCCAGTTTTGGTATCGTCTTTTTTGCCACCTTTCAACTTAATCCGCTTTTCAATCTCTTTAAATATGTCTTTGTTTTCAATATCAAAATCTATAACAGTTTGCTCAGTAGAATATTTGCCAAACTCATCAACCCATTCCAAAACATTGCCAATCCAACAAGCAACATAAACACCTTTTATACTTGACCATGTTCTATCCGGAATGTAACCCACAAACAAAAAAGTCGGATTTTCAGGGAAGCCTTCAATTTGGAACTGTTTCATATATTTTGAGTGCTGGTTTGTATAAAAACTACTGACTGAATATTGTTTATCCATTTTCTTGAAACGAATAAATAGTTCATCTTGCAGGTTTATGCCAAATACACCTTTAAAGTCATCAACAACAATACCTTCTTTACCTTCAAAGGTTGCTCTGACAAACTTTTCAATATGGTCATGAATAATTCCAGCTTTAGTACGAGGTTTATAGTTGACAGGGCCGCCTTCAAATGTGTTTACATGTTCCCTGATTTTCAACCAGTCACCAAACCCGTATTGAATTGATGCAACCAAATCTTTATGGATAGTATCCAGAAAAACTCTTGCATCTTTCAATCTGTGTATTTTTCTTGCCATGTTATTTGTTTTTACAAACCTAAACATATTTACCAGAATGGTAAAAAAATATTCCACTTTTTATATAAAAAATATTCCAAACAAACAATAAAGGGCTAACATGGGGTTTACCAAAATCGGGAAGACTGAATCCAATTCACTGCCGGACGAAAAGCCGCGGGTGTTATCTGTCCCCTGCGCAGGTATAAATATCCCAAAGAAAAAGTCCCGCAATTATTTGCAGGACTTTAATTCAATAATTATAAAAAGTTACTTTATTTCTTAGTCTGTTTTTTAGCAGCCGCTAATGCTTCAGCAGCTTTTGCATCGGTATGGTGTTTATCAACTGAGCCTAATGGTTTGTTTTTAGCAAAATCCATCAGCACCGGAACCCCTACAAAGATGGAAGAGTAGGTACCGGTAAATACCCCTATCAGCATTGCAAAAGCGAAACCGCGGGTTACTTCGCCGCCAAACAGGAACAATACCAACAATACCAGGAACACCGTAACCGAAGTCATAATGGTACGGCTCAGGGTATCGTTAATGGCGCGGTTGATGATGGTGGTTTTATCGGCGCCATGCAGATTGTGTGAGTATTCCCGGATCCTGTCGAACACAATTACCGTATCGTTCATGGAAAAACCGATTACCGTTAGCACTGCTGCAATAAAGTGCTGGTCAATTTCTAATGGGAATGGCACAACCTCTCGCAGGAATGAGAACACCGCACAAATAATCAGCACATCATGCACCAGCGAAAGGATGGTTCCGATCGAGAACCTCCAATCCCGGAAACGAATGAAAATGTATATAAAGATGATGATGATGGCGAAGATGGTTGCTTTTACGGCACCCCGCTTCAGGTCATCAGAAATGGTTGGTTCAATTCCAATACGCGCCTGGATGCTTTTCTCTGTAAACTGGCTGAAGCTGGTAGTGGCAGGTAAAACCGACTTTAATCCCTCATAAAGTTTAAGTTCTACAAGGCTGTCGGCATTGCTCTTTTCTTTAAGGTAAGAAGTGGTGATGTTCAGCCTGTGATTATCGCCTACCGTTTTAATAACCGGATTTTCGCCAAATGCTTTTTCAAGATCGTGGCGAATGGTTTCAGTGTTTACCGGTTTATCAAAAAATACGGTATAGCTGCGGCCACCTTTAAATTCAACCCCTTCATCAAAGCCGTGGAAGAAAGATGCAACACCGAGAATCACTACTATTGAGGAAATGATGTAGGATATCTTTCTGTTTTCAACAAACTTAAACTGGGGATGCCTGAAAATTATCTTTGATAATTTTGTGAAGTAATTAAAGTGGCGGTTTTTATTGGTCCATACATCGGAAATCAGCCTCGATACCAGGATACCGCAAAACAGGGAGAGGAGAATACCGATGATTTGAGTTGTGGCAAACCCGAGAACCGGGCCTAATCCAAAATACACCAGGATAAATGCCGTAAGCAATGATGTGATGTGGGCATCAATAACCGGAGCCAGAGAACGATGATACCCTTCCGCAACGGCCTGCTGATAATTTTTCCCTTTAATGATTTCCTCCTTTATACGCTCAAAGATGATTACGTTGGTATCCACCGCAAGCCCAATGGTGAGTACAAGACCCGCAATACCCGGTGCCGTAAGGGTAAAGCCAAGCGCCGTTAACACCCCAATGGTGAACAGCAGGTTAAGGATAAGCGCAATATTGGCAACCCAGCCACCGGTATTGTAATACAGCAGCATGAGGATAAAAATTATCCCAAAGGCGATAATAAACGACATGGCGCCGCCTTTTACGGCTTCCTGGCCAAGTGTGGGCCCAACAATTTGCTGGGCTACAATTTTTGCTGGAGCATCCAGCTTACCCGATTTTAACAGGTTGGCCAAATCCTGCGCTTCTTCTACTGAAAAATTGCCGGAGATTTCGGAGTTACCTCCTTCAATGGTACCGTTTACATTTGGTGCGGTATATACGATATCATCGAGCGCAATGGCAATTGGCCTGCCTACATTTTTTGAGGTAAGCCTGGCCCAGGTTTTACTTCCGGCGCTGTTCATCTGCATTTTAATTGCAGGGCGGCCATGCTGATCGTAATCCTGACGGGAATCTTCAATGGCATCACCTTCAAGGGGTGCCTTATCCGTACCCGGAATTAACTTAACAGCATATAAAGGAAAATACCTGAAATCTCCTTTTTCCGATTTCTCTTCAACCCCTAACAAAAATTTGAGGTTTGAAGGAAGTGCAGATTGAACTGCAGGGTTATTCAGGTAACTGAAAAATAAAGAAGTGTCTTTTAATGCAATATTGCCGATAGCAGCAGAATATACCGGGCGGCCCGATTGATCCTGTTGTGGATTAATGGGATTGATTACCCTGAAAAACGGATTCTGGTTCTGAGCCTGAAGGGTGGAATCCATTTTAGTGGTATCTCCGGCAGAAATGCCATTCAGAAATTTCTGAAGATTTCCATCGGCAGTGGTAAGTGGTTTGCTGATTTCATCGATGCGGTAAACTTCCCAAAACTGAAGATTGGCGCTGGACTGGAGGTATTTGCGTACACGTTCCGCATCCTGAAAACCTGCCAGTTCCACATTAATCACACCACGGTTTTCATCGAGGTTGATGGAAGGTTGAGCAACCCCAAACTTATCGATACGCTTGATAAGGATCTTATAGGTTTGGTTGATGGCGCCTTTGGCCACTTCCTTAATCTTGCTCCTTACTTTGGAATCATCATCAGAAATCTTCACATTCTTTCCCGGACCTGCAAAAAGCGAAGCTAATTTTCCCTGGCCGTTCTGATTAATGAAGGCATTGGCAAAGAGATCTATGAAGTTTGCCTCACTATTTACTTTATCGTTTTCGGCCTTATTTAGTGCATTGATCAGCCTGGCGTCTTTCGGGTTATTGCTCAACGATTTTAATAACCCTTCAAGACTAACATCCATGGTTACACTAATACCACCCTGAAGATCAAGCCCGAGGTTCAGCTCGTTTTCTTTACATTTCTGATAGGTGGTACCTACAAGAGGATATATGGGTTTGTCTTTTGTGCTGTCGAGAACATGTTCTACCTGCGCTTTCACAAGGTTGGTAAATTCTTCTCCTTTAGCGTCGGGATGCTGTTTCCTGATCTGGCGTTCTGCTTTGGTTTTTACTTCCTTTTCATAACTGCGTACAGCCCAGGTATAAGAAAGTTCCCAAACGGAGATAATGATCAAGGCTATGGTGAAAAACCATACTAAACCTTTCAGTTTCATGTCAATTTTTTACTTTTCTAAGTAGTTAATTTTTTTAAGGCTGCAAAGATAGGGAAAAAGCACCTGCCTGAGCAAACCCCGGTTATCCCCAAATTCACATCCTATTTGGTTCATCTTATGGAAGTTAGGTTTCTTAAATTTGAGATGGCTTCCATTTAATTGGCTACTTTTGCGGTCGCTATATAAAACCCCGACTATGCAGTTATCTTCATTAATGGATCGGTTTAACGAACCGGAAACCCTGAAAATGGCCAAACTTGGCCGGAAACTGAAGGCAAAAGGTATTGATATTACCGATCTCAGCCTGGGCGAACCCGATTTTGATACCCCACAACATATTAAAGACGCTGCCAAAAAAGCCATTGATGATAATTACAGCCATTATACCCCTGTGGCCGGGTATACCGATTTAAGGGAAGCAATTTGTACCAAGTTGTTTCGTGATAATGGCCTACGGTATGCTACCGATGAAATCGTGGTGAGCACCGGCGCCAAACAATGTATTGCCAACCTTGTGCTGGCAACGGTTGACCAGGGAGATGAAGTGATTATTCCCACTCCATACTGGGTAACTTATTCAGAAATTGTACGCCTTGCAGGAGGAACGGTGAAATTTTTAAATACCGATTTTGATTCGGGGTGGAAAGTGAAGCCGGAGCAATTGGAAGCCGCCATCACCCCAAAAACAAAACTCTTCATGTTTTCGTCGCCCTGCAACCCCACAGGCGCCATTTATTCTCATGATGAACTTTCCGCATTGGTAGCAGTGTTTAAAAAACACCCGGATGTGATCATTATGAGCGATGAGATTTATGAGCATATTAATTACGGTGGCAAACATGAAAGCATTGCCGCTTTCCCTGATATGAAAGAACGGGTAGTGGTGATTAATGGCCTCAGTAAAGGTTTTGCCATGACGGGCTGGCGCCTCGGCTATCTTGCCGGCCCTAAAGAAATTGCAAAAGCCTGCGATAAACTTCAGGGGCAGTTTACCAGCGCCACCAGCTCTATTACCCAAAGAGCCGCAATTGCTGCATTGCTTGGCGATTTAAAACCATCATTAAGCATGGTGGAAACATTCAGGCAGCGCCGCGATCTGATCATGAGGCTGATAGCTGAGATACCGGGAATAAAATGCCATACTCCGGATGGTGCGTTTTATATTTTCCCAAATGTTGAATCCTTTCTGAATAAGAAAACTCCGGCAGGAAAGCTGATAAATAATACCAACGATTTAAGCATGTACCTGCTCAATGAAGCGCATGTTTCCACCGTTTCCGGATTGGCGTTCGGGCAACCCAAATGCATACGTTTATCGTTTGCAACATCCAATGAAAAAATTGAAACGGCCATGAAGAAAATAAAAAAAGCGCTTGAGGCGCTTTCCGGTTAATTTTTTTTTGCAGAAATATCCAATAATATTTGGTGAAGGCTCAGTACCTGTGGAATCAGCATTTGCTGATCGTTGTTGCTGATGATATACTGGCAGCGGCTGAGTTTTTCCGTTTCATCCATCTGGCTGCTCATCCTTTTTAATACATCTTCCCGGCTGATTCCATCACGCTTAACCGATCTTTCAATTCTTAACTCCACTGGGGCGCTAACGCCGATAACGTAATCCAGTTTTTTTTCAGATCCGCTTTCAAAAATGAGCGCGGCTTCTTTTAAGGCGTAGGGCGGAAGGGTTCCATCGCCAAAGGGATCTTTCATCCATTCTTCGGCATGGTTGATTACAACGGGATGCACCAGGCTGTTCAGCAAACTGGTTTTTTGGAGGTTGCCGAAAATTAATGAGGCCAGATGGCCACGGTTAAGCCTGCCCGAAGGGTAAACCGCTTTGCCAAAATGCTCCATTATGGAAGCCTTTAAGCCTTCATGTTCCTGCATCAGCCGCTTTGCCGCATCATCGGCATAATACACCGGTATGCCCAGTGTTTCAAAAATCCGGGCAACAGTGGTTTTGCCACTGCCTATACCACCGGTAATGCCTATACGAAGCAAATCAGCTTTTTATTTCTTGGAATCTTCGGTTGCTTTATTCAGGTTGGCCGTCCATTCTAAACTGATGGCCGATTTTTCGATTTTAATGTAACTGCCCGGGCTGGTTTCCAGCATGATGGTAGAATCTTCTACCTTATTAATGGTGCCGTGTATGCCTGCAATGGTTACAATTTTATCGCCTTTTTGAAGATCGTTGATGAATTTTTTTTGCTGCTTGGCTTTTTTTGCCTGCGGGCGAATCATAAACAGCCAGAATACGAGGATCATCAGCCCCATCATGATCAGGGTGGAAGTGCTGCTTGTTTTTCCGCTTGGATCCATCATCAAAAAAATGTTCAGTAGTTGCATGGTGTTGTTTTGTCTGTTTGGGTTAAATCAAAAATATATAGCTTATTCTTCCCGCTGTTCTTTTCCCATTACCTCGCCGCGAAGCAGGAGCGTAGGGAAGGGCGGGTTTGCATTTGAATTTACGGTTATGGATTTTCGTGTCTCGCCCGGTCTGTTTTCGCTGTTGAACTTTACTTTGATAAATCCAATTTCGCCGGGTTTTATGGGCGCTTCCGGTTTTTCAGGAACGGTGCAGCCGCAGGATGCAGATACGCTGGTTACCACCAGGGGAACATTGCCGGTGTTTTTAAAGCGGTAGTTGTATTCTACAATCGCGCCTTCTGCCACTTTTCCAAAATTGTAGAGGCTGTCGATAATCTGAACCGTAGTGGGGTTCTTCGGAACCTCTTCCTGTTTGTTTTTGGGATGTTCTGCCAGGGTATCTTTCCTGCGCACATCGCAACTTCCTAAAAGGAAGATGGTTGTGCCTAAAAGTAAAATGAAAAACCGGAGCATAAAGGATTGATTAAATGGTTGAGTTTTTAAAATCTATTTTTTCAATTTTATTTTCGGCCATCATTTCTTTATGAATATTATCAAGTATGCCATTGATGAACTGGCCGCTTTGTACCGTGCTGTAGGCTTTGGCAATATCTATATATTCATTGATGGTAACCTTTGTGGGGATGGTTTCAAAATATAAAAATTCGCAAACGCCCATTTGAAGAATAATCATATCCAGCGCAGCTATGCGGTCGGCATCCCAGTTTTTTAATTTGGGTTTGATCAGTTCAAGCGTATGCTCCTTTTTATCGAGAACCGTTTGAAGCAGGTTTTTGGCAAACATCCATTTATCGTTTCCCAGCAAATCGGCAAAAACTCCGGGCGCCGGTTTCTGCAAATAATTCATCACCAGCGTTTGCATCATTTCGGCATCATCGTCCCAGTTTATAAACTGTTCCTCTATGTGGCTGATGAACAGTTCATTTGGAAGCATCAGGCTGTTGAAAATAAATTCGAGGATGCGTTTTTCTTCTTTTTTATTGCGGTCGGGTTCGGCTATATATTCTTTATACTCTTCAGTACCGGTGAGGTTGCTGTAAATTTTTTTAAGCAAATCGGCATCGGTAAGGCTGCTGAATTTTGCATCTTTTACAACGGATTGAAAACTGGCATCGCCGTTAATTTTCTGCAGCAGTTCATTTCCTGCAATTTTAGTGTTTACCGAAAGGTCGGACTGTGAGGGGAGGTGCTTACTTGCTTTTTTGCGGGCATCGGTTTCGGCAAATCCGGCTACTTCAGAAATGAAATAAATTAAATAGGTAAACAGGTGCCTGCTGTCCTGAATTTTTCGGGTAAGAATGGAAAGAGGTTCTCCGCTTTTACCGCTGCCTGCACTGTAGCTATCGAGGCTGTACAGGGTTTGCATCACTTTCACACGGATATTTCTTCTGCTTATCATCGTACAAAGACCTTTTGTTTGGCGTGCAAAATTAAGGTTTTCCGGTGGCTGCGCCGCGAATTTATCAGGAAACTGAATCCTGCAAAATTGTCTTAACTGCGGTTTTTAAAACTGAAGGAAAGTCGGGAATCCTGTCAAAGCGTTTGTTTTACAGGTTTGGTATAATATTTATTCACCTACCTTTGCAATCCCAAAAACGGGAAAATTCTTAAATCAAACAAAAAAAGAATAGAACCATGGCTAAAAAGTTAAGCATTACCCCGCTTCACGACCGGGTAATTGTGAAACCTGCTGCCGCTGAAGTAAAATCTGCAGGCGGAATCATTATTCCAGATACAGCAAAAGAAAAACCCCAGAGAGGCACCGTACTTGCCGCAGGTCCGGGTAAAAAAGACGAACCGGTTACCGTGAAAGCAGGTAATGAAGTTCTTTATGGCAAATATGCCGGCACAGAAATTACTATTGATGGTGTTGATTACCTCATTATGAGAGAAAGCGATATTCTCGCTATTGTGTAATTCCTGTTATTCTCACATTCCTAAAAAAATTCAAAACGAATTAATATGTCAAAGTTGATTTTCTTCGATATTGATGCAAGAAACAAAATGAAAAAAGGGGTTGATACCCTTTCCAATGCAGTAAAAGTTACCCTGGGGCCCAAAGGCCGTAACGTGGTAATTGAGAAAAAATTTGGCGCACCTGCTGTTACAAAAGATGGCGTTACTGTAGCCAAAGAAATTGAACTGGAAGATCCTATTGAAAATATGGGCGCACAAATGGTAAAGGAAGTGGCTTCTAAAACCGCTGATCTTGCCGGCGACGGTACCACTACTGCTACCGTACTTGCCCAGGCCATTATCTCCGAAGGATTGAAAATGGTTGCCGCAGGCGCCAATCCAATGGATATTAAAAGAGGAATTGATAAGGCCGTTAGCCTGGTTGTAGCAAACCTTAAAACCCAAAGCCAGACTGTTGGAAACGATGGTAAAAAAATTCAGCAGGTGGCTACCATTTCGGCCAATAACGATGAAACCATTGGTAAGCTGATTGCTGAGGCATTCGCCAAAGTGGGTAAGGAAGGTGTGATCACCGTTGAAGAAGCAAAAGGAACCGATACCACGGTAGATATTGTGGAAGGTATGCAGTTCGACCGTGGATACATCAGCCCCTATTTTGTAACCAACAGCGAAAAAATGCACGCTGAATTGCAGAATCCTTATATCCTCATTTACGATAAGAAGATTTCTGCAATGAAAGATATTTTATCGATCCTCGAAAAGGTTGCACAAAGTGGCCGCCCGTTACTCATTATTGCAGAAGATCTGGAAGGTGAAGCGCTGGCTACACTGGTGGTGAACAAACTAAGGGGAACCCTTAAAGTTGCGGCTGTAAAAGCTCCCGGCTTTGGAGATCGCAGAAAAGAAATGCTTACCGATATTGCCATCCTTACCAAAGGAACCGTAATAAGCGAGGAACTTGGCCATAAACTGGAAGGTGCTGATATTTCTTCTTTAGGTCAGGCTGCATCGGTTACCATCGATAAAGACAATACTACCATTGTTGGTGGTAAGGGCGATAAAAAAGACATTACCGCAAGGGTAAATCAAATTAAAGCGCAGATTGAGCACACCACTTCCGATTACGATCGCGAAAAATTACAGGAACGCCTCGCAAAACTTGCGGGAGGTGTGGCTGTACTTTATGTAGGCGCCGCAACAGAAGTGGAAATGAAAGAAAAGAAAGACCGTGTGGATGATGCGCTTCATGCAACCCGTGCTGCTGTGGAAGAAGGTATAGTTCCCGGTGGCGGTGTGGCTTACATCCGTGCCATTTCAACTTTGGAATCAAAAATTAAAGGCCAGATTGAAGATGAGCAAACAGGTGTTGCTATTATTCGCCGCGCTTTGGAAGAACCCATCCGGATTCTTACCACCAATGCCGGAATAGACGGTTCAATTGTGGTGCAGAAAATTAAGGAAGGCAAAGCTGATTTTGGATTTAATGCCCGTACCGAAGTTTATGAAAACCTGTTTAAAGCAGGCGTAATTGATCCCACCAAGGTTAGCCGCGTTGCGCTTGAAAATGCCGCATCCATTGCCGGAATGTTGTTAACCACCGAATGTGTGGTTGCCGACAAACCTAAGGAAGAAGCGCCTCATGTACATGGCGCTCCTGATATGGGTGGAATGGGAGGATATTAATCTTCAACAGAAAATTTATCATAGAGAAACCGTCTTTTTTGAGGCGGTTTTTTTTATGCGCGAAAACAGGCCGTTTGTATTTCGAAAACCAGGGGTTTTGCTTTTCCGGATACCGGATACAATCCGGGCTGAATTAAAATACACGAGTGATCCTGTGGAACACTCGCGCCAGTTAAGTTTAAAAATGGAATAAACAAGAAATCGAACTACCTATAGAAAATTTATTTTTTGCGATTTTTTGAGCATCGTTAGAATAATCGTACTTATAAAATATGGGGTCATTATTCCATTCTGTTTTTAAAGGTAGAAGAACCTCAAATTCCACAGAAAACTGCTGATTTATTATTCTCTCCAACCCAATAGCAGCATTAAATATTTTGCCCAATGTGATTGTTTTACTGTTTTTTTGACTATTCTGAAATGAGGAGTTTGATGTTTTAGCTGGCGTATATTTTTGCTTGTAAGAAATTAATTGAATAAATTCAAAAAGCCCGTTTAAATTAATTTTATTTGTTAGGATTTGTTTGTATCCAATCCCCAGCAACAAATAAATATTTTCGTAAGAATATGATTTTGTGTAAAAAGAGAGGCTGGTGGGGTCATCAAAATCAAATGGTCTTTCAATGTTGAAATTTTGCTTAAAGTACCCAACTCCAATTTTGCCAAATATTTGTTTATACAAAATAGTTGAATAATTTACGTTGATGCCATAACTTAAACTCTTTCCGGTTTTATGTACAGGGCTTCCAAGCTGATAATATTTTGCTTCTGAATGGTTCCAAATTATTGGCATTTCGATACCTACATAGTTTTTTTGCTTCTTTTCCTGCGAAATGCCATTTAAACCAATTAAAGAAAAGGCGCACATTAATATATATTTCATTACAAAAATTTAATCTACCCAAAATTATATTTCCTGCATAAGGAAAAAATAGTTATACTGCCACAGCTTTGAAATATAATATTAATTATGCATTTTTCAATTTGAAAGAAATATTCTTTTTAGATCATGCAAAGTTGGTGTCTGTTTTTTTTGCAAAAAACTCATTAAAGATTAAATTTTTTATTCACTCCCATTTGGTATGCCCCCCTGTCTGTCTGACTCTTAAGAAGGTGTTGTAGGCAAATGCCCCATCAAATTTGGTTGTCTAAATTTTTATGTTGTTGCGTTAGAAACTGGTGTTGACTATATAGCCTGCTACATCAGTTATGCTACATTTATTTAAAAAAAGTTAGTTGAAGCCGATTTTTGTAAAAACGGGTTTTGTAAAACAGCAAACATAATCAACCACTAAAAAATGAAAAATCAGAAGAATTTACAGGATAACGAAATGGTTATCCGCTGCATGATGTGAAAGATGGTATCATGATACAGGCACCATTAATTTCCCCTCAATGTCATCAGGATATTGGGCAAACACAAATAAAAAAAATATCCGTGTTGCACGCCATATGGACAGACAGCCCGATAATTCAATAAAATAGTAAATTTCACTTAACTTTATTGGACAAAAAGTAAGAACATGTTGATAGAAAGGACATCAAGAGAAGTAATTATTCGTTTACCGTCTTCGGTTGATACGACAGGTCTACAACGGCTTATTGATTATCTGACATATAAAGAAGCAACTGCAAATTCTCAAGCTACCCAAGACCAGGTGGACAAACTTGCGAGCGAAGTAAAGAAAGGATGGTGGAAGAAAAATCGCAAACGCTTTATTAAATGAGAAAAATAGTTGTTGACACCAACATTATTTTCTCTTGTCTGCTCAATTCGCAAGGGACTATAGGCGATCTCATTTTCAATTCTGAAAACGTTTTTGAGTTTTACAGTAATCAATATATGAGATTTGAAATTCGGAAACATTGGGGCAAACTCAAAAAGATTTCTAAACTGACTGATTTGGAATTGGAGACCGCTTACGAAAAGATGCTGACTAAATTTACTTTCATTAATGAAGAATTGATTCCGGAAACAGATTGGGAAAAATCTGAAATATTGCTTGCAGACATAGATATGGACGATATAGATTTCGTTGCATTAGCCAAACATCTGAAAGGCAGTTTATGGACAGGAGACAAACTGCTTTATGATGGACTAAAGAGGAAACGTTTTCGTACTGTTTATAATACTAAAGACATACTCAAATTTCGGGATAGATTGACAAGACGATAAACGGCGTGCAACATGGGTATTGCCAATAGTGGGGCCTGACAATTAAACAATCAACAACAGTAATCCTGCTGTACTATAGTTCAGGCTTGACGAATATAGCCCAGCTTTAGTACTAAATATTTATCTTTATCAAAAAGCCAGGCAGCGGTTCCGGCGGACGGATTTCAAATTCCCAACCATCGGCAATACCTGGCACGGTGGTTTGGTATCTGTGAGTGATTATTTATTCTCGCAGATTACCCGGATTTTCACAGATCAGAAAATATTTATGTTTTTCGGTAGCATCTGTAAGCCAAAATTTCTCTCTCTCAGATCGCACGAATTTTCGCAGAAGAAAAAAATTTATTTTTCATCAAGGTCTCGGGGACGGAACATTGAGGGGTATTCGGTTTTATAATACCGTTCTCTAAAAGAAGAGAAAGTTTCGCATTCTTTTATCATGAAGGATGAAAAGTTTCATCCCTCATCAGGATTCGGAAAACAGGCATTATTTACTGATCTCCCCAAAACGACCATACTTCGGTAGTATAAGCGGTTTTGTGTTCATTGGTTTCGGGCCAGTGGTGTTTGTCGAAACCGGGAGCCTTTTCCAATGTTTCTTTTTTTTCATTAAACAGGAAAATCCTTTCATCAGGATCAATTTCCAGTTTGCCGTGCGGAATGGCGAAGAATTTTTCATCTATACCCAGGAAGCCCCCAAATTCGATGATGTAATATTCGATCTTCCCTGTGCGCACATCCAGCATGATGTCTTTTATGTGTCCCAGCTTTTCACCCTTTTTGTTTTGCACCTTATCTCCAATGATAGAGGAGGCAGTGAGAAATTTTAAATTCGCTGTTGCGCTTTCTTTAAAATTTCCGGTGAGATTTTCTTTAAATGTGATGCTCATGACAGAATATTTAAATTTTTAAAAAATGCCAACTGTATAATAGTGTTTTCATGGTTTGTCAGCAGTGCGAATGTCCTGTTCTGGTATTCTTTCAGCAGGAAAGTGTTGCCACCCAGGCAGTGATTTGCTACATTAAAAGCACATTTAATTGTTTTCAGTTTTTATTTAGCTGATTTTACTGTTGAATCTGAAAACTTATCGGAAACAGCATTAAACAGGTTGTTTATGCCTGATTTAACATGATCCATTTTTTCGCGGCTTTTATCTAATACCTTCTTCCTGGTTTTAGCGCCTTTATCCGGTGCAAGTAATACTCCGGCAATGGCGCCTGCGGCAGCGCCAGCAATTAAACCAAATAACAGCGACTTGTTTTTCATGTGCGTAATTTTTTACCGGATAACCGGCGGGTGATAAATATGATTCAGGCCGGAACACTCCGGTTTTAGTTTTTTAAACTGAAGGGAAAGGAACTAAAAATGAGCAACATCATGTTTGGCACTTCCACTTATATATAAACAAAAAACTTTTCGATAAGTTGATTTTGATTTAGGTGATTTATATATAAATTGAAGGGTTGAAACCATTTATCATTCCGCAAAAGTCCTGCCACTGTTTGCATTGATTGAAATTTTTTATGAATAAACAGGAACTGTTAAAAGAATTGAAGCACAACAGTAAGATTATGTTGAAACCATCTCCCGTGCATGGCATTGGGGTGTTTGCCATCGCAGGAATATCCAAAGGCGATTGCAACATTTTTTCGGCCAATACGCAACAATGGATTCCCATAAGCAAAGAAGAAATAAATAACCTGCCACCTCATGCAAAACAGTTGGTGGAAAACTATTGCCTCTTTGATAAAGAACAATATTTCGTACCCGAGGAAGGATTGAAGATACTTGACCTTGTGGTGTTTTTAAATCATAGCAACAGCCCGAATGTCATTGCGCTTGAAGACGGCTTTCAATTTATGGCAACCCGGAATATAGAAGCGGGAGAGGAGTTGTTTATCGATTATGGAACCCTTGTGGAAGAAGAAAGCTGATTAAGAGATGAAATGATTCGTTGTGCGGTTTCTTCATCCTGAATATTTTTACCTTCAAACGGCAACCCCGTCATCCTTTCATAAAGCTCAATATATTTTTTGCTGATTTCGTTTACCCATTCCTGTGTCATTTCAGGAATTTGCTGCCCGGGTTTACCCATAAAATCATTTGCAATCAGCCATTCCCGAACAAATTCTTTGCTTAACTGTTCCTGTTTTTCGCCTCTTTCCTGTTTTTCTTCAAAACCATCCGCAAAAAAATATCTTGATGAATCGGGGGTATGTACTTCGTCCATCAGCATCACTTCATTATTATACAAGCCAAACTCATATTTGGTGTCGGCTAAAATGAGGCCTCGTTCTCCCGCCATTTCTTTACCTTTTTCAAACAGGGCCAAAGCGTAAGTTGAAATAATGTTCCAATGCTCTTTAGAAATAATGCCCGATTTTACCAGTTCATCCGGTGTGATGTCTTCATCGTGGCCGGCTTCGGCTTTGGTTGAGGGGGTGATGATCGGGTTGGGGAGCGCGTCGTATTCTTTTAACCCGTCCGGTAAACCGGCTCCGCAGAGTGTTCTTTTTCCGGATTGATAACTGCGCCATGCGTGCCCCACAAGATGCCCACGAACCACCATCTCTAATTTAAAAGGAATACATTTTAGCCCGATGCTCGCATTTGGAGCGGGCGAATTGAGCAGCCAGTTTGGGCAAACAGAACGGGTATGGTTCAGCATATATGCCGATAACTCATTCAAAACCTGCCCTTTATAAGGGATTAGCCGGGGTAATATTACATCAAATGCCGATATCCGGTTACTGGCAATCATTACCAGCAGGTGGTTCCCAATGCCATATACATCGCGAACTTTACCTCTGTAAAATGAAGTTTGCCCGGGAAATGAAAAATTGACCACAGGCTAAAATACCTCAACCTCCTGAATCTCAACCGGTTTTTTGATGTTCTTGTTTGCACAATCCGTTCAAAATTAAATTTCTGTGTAATAATAACTATTGTTATTTTGCCCGCTAATTATTCATTAAATTATTGCTATATGAGAAAAGTTACAAGTCATTTGCTGGTATTGTTGATGACTATGCTGCTCACCTCTGCCGCTTATGCCCAGGAAATTCTGGTACAGGGTAATGTAAAGAACAGCGTAACTCAAGAAAATGCCGGAGCTGTTTCGGTAGTTGTGAAGGGGTTAACCAACGGAACTTATACTGATGATAAAGGAAATTTCTCAATTCGTGTAAAAAGCCTTCCCGTAACCCTTGAAATAACTTCGGTAGGCTATGTTGCGCAGGAGGTTACGGTAAGTTCTTCTTCAAAAGTACTGAACATTGCTTTTGTACCTTCCTCCGATCTCGGCCAGGAAATAGTGGTATCGGCAAGTCGTGTTCCACAGCGCATTATGGAATCGCCGGTATCTATTGAAAGAATTAGTGCTGCAACATTACGCACGGCCACCTCACCGCAATTTTACGATGTGGTGTCAACCCTTAAAGGAGTGGATATGACCACCTCATCATTAACCTTTAAAACGCCTACCACCCGTGGTTTTGGAGGAAGCGGAAACGTGCGCTTCAACCAGTTGGTAGATGGTATGGATAACCAGGCTCCGGGGCTTAACTTCTCGGTGGGTTCCATCATTGGTTTAAATGAACTCGATATAGATAACATTGAATTACTTTCCGGGGCTTCTTCTGCACTATATGGTTCAGGAGGGATGAACGGAACCATGCTGATGACCAGCAAAAATCCTTTCAAATACCAGGGTTTTTCCTTCAGCGTTAAGGAAGGTATGATGCATACCGATGGCAGGGAAAGATCGCCATCGGCATACCACAACTGGGCATTGAGGTGGGGTAAAAAAGTAAGTGAAAAATTTGCTTTTAAAATAACATCTGAACTCATTCAGGGTAAAGACTGGATTGGTATGGATAACAGAAATTACGACAGGAATAATCAAACCCTTATTCCGGGATCGCGTGCTACTGATCCAAACTATGATGGAGTAAATGTATATGGAGATGAAACATCTGTAAACATTGTTCCCTTTTTACAGGGAATTGCGGTTCAGGCGCCATTCTTAGCCCCCTTTATAGCAACCCTTACTCAAAACCCGGTAAATGTTTCCCGTACCGGATATACCGAACAGGAGATTGTTAATCCCAACACACTCAATTTTAAACTGGGTGGTTCTGTTCATTATAAAATTACCCCGCGTACCGAGGCCATACTTGCCGGATACTGGGGAACGGGTAATACCATTTATACCGGTGCTTCAAGGTATTCTCTCAAAGATTTCAAAATGGGGCAATATAAATTAGAATTTAATAACAAATTCTGGAATCTCCGTTTCTTCACCACTCAGGAAAACGCCGGTGAAACCTTTAACCTGGCGGCTACTACCCAAAACTTTAATGAAGCATGGCGGCCATCGGTTACCTTGATAAACGGGGTGCCTTCTCCACAAATTAACGACTGGATGGTTATATATTCCCAGGCCTTCCTTCAGGGAAAATTAAATGGCTTATCCGATATGGATGCGCATAATTCAGCACGTTCTCTTGCCGATGTTGGCCGGCCCAAAGCAGGTACGGTGGAATTCAATAGCATTTACGATAAGATCAGAAAACTTCCCGTACCCCAGGGAGGGCTGCTGCTCGATCGCTCAGATTTATACCAGGCCGAAGGAAATTACAACCTTTCCAATTTAACCCATAGTATTGCCGATGTAATTATTGGCGCTACCTACAAACGTTATGTATTAAATTCGGAAGGAACCCTGTTTGCCGATAAACCCGACAGCGCCATCAACATCAACGAATTTGGTGCTTATATACAGGCTACCAGAAAAGTGATTGACCGCCTCACATTATCGGCATCTGCACGTTACGATAAGAATGAAAATTTTGAAGGTAAATTTACCCCGCGGATAACTGCAGTATTTAAAGTTGCAGAAAACAATAACATCCGCCTTTCATATCAAACAGCTTATCGCTTTCCTTCCAATCAGCAGCAATGGATTAACCTCGATCTGAATTCATATAAACTCATTGGAGGCATAAAAGACTTTATTGGGATTTACCATTTCGATACCAACCCAATTTACAATCGCGATTCGCTTCGCCAGGGTAAGATTGTGCAGCAGGAATTCGGAAACTTTAAAGCAGAGTCGCTTTCTTCATTCGAACTGGGATATAAAGGTTTGTTGATGGATTCAAAACTGCTGATTGACCTGTATGGATATTATGGTAACTATAAAAACTTTACCGGGCGTACTCTTGTGGCTCAAAGCAGGACTGGTGCTCCCATCACCCAGGCAGATGCCGATGCCGGCCAGATTTATTCTGTTCCCATCAATTCGAAAGAAAAAATTAATACTTACGGTTGGGGCATTGGTGCAGAGTACAGGCTCCCGATGAATTTTTCGGTTTCTGCCAACCTCGCTTCCGATAACCTGAAAGATGTTCCTTCAAGTTTGATTGCTTCATTCAACTCTCCAAAGTATAAAGCGAATGTTTCTTTAGGAAACAGCGGGTTTGGTAAAGAAAAAAGAATGGGCTTTAATGTGGCTTACCACTGGCAGGATAAATTCTATTTTGAAAGCGACCTCGCCAACGGGTATATTCCAACCATTCAAACCCTTGATGCGCAGATATCGTACAAGTTTCCCAAAACAAAATCTATTTTTAAAATTGGTGCAACCAATTTGCTGAACCAGTATTATTATAATGCAATAGGTAACTCTATGGTTGGCGGCTTGTACTATATCGGGTTTGGATATAATGTTTATTAATAAAAGCCAAACTCTCATTAAAAACATCAAAACTTATTTTATGAAATATTTTTCAATGAAAAACAAGATCGGCCTGCTGCTGGCAACCTGTTGTATTTTGCTTTTCGCATCCTGTAATAAAGGGATTTACGATATCCCTGAACCTGAAGTTGTACCGCCAACAGGATTGTTACTGGGTGAAACCATACAGGATGATGCAGATTTCGGTTTATATTATAAGCTCATTGAACATGCCGGAATGGTAAACAGCATCAACGATGCGAATGCCAGTTTTACCCTGTTTGTGCCCGATGATAATGGCATGAAAATTTTCATTAATGCAGTTTCCGGCGGGCTGGTTCCGATAAGTGCCCCCATTTCCGTTTTTGAAGATTTCATTAACAACAACATTCCCGTAGCCAGTGCACAGGCCATTGTTGCTTATAATACCGTTCCGCAAAAGGTTCCATTTGAAAGTGTACCGGATAATTTTCCAAATCTTCAATATCCCACGGTATTTAACCCGGCGCCTTCCATAAGCGCTTTACTGAGGCTTACTACTTTTCCATCGCGAATGAATGGAAACTGGGTAAATAATATTCCGGTTCTGGCTACAAATATGGAAGCCGCAAACGGAATGATTCACCAAACCTATACTGTTGTGGTGCCCCCTACGCGGTTTATCTGGGATCGCATCAGTTCAGATCCGGACCTTACTATTTTTAAAGCAGCTTTAGAAAGGGCCGACAGTGGCGCAGTGGGCAGTGCCAGTCTTATTGCCGGCCTTGCAAACATTGGTGCTAATTTTACAGTACTGGCACCCAACAACCAGGCCTTAAAGAATGCGATCAGTTATTTATCTGGTGGCTTGTTACAACCTACCGATCCTGATGCGTTTTTCATTGCTTTATTAGGCAGCAACCAGGTAACCACCCAAATGCTGAAAGGAATTGCGGTTTACCACATGTTCGACGGGTTTAGCAATACCGCCGATCCGGCGCTATCCATTCAGCGCCCGGGCAGGTTTTTTACCAATAATATGCCTACTACCGCTACCGCATACCCTACATTGCTGAGTAGTGCAAACACAAGCAGTATAGCATACCCTCCGGTAATAATGCAGGCAACTTTTGGCGCAGCCGGAGTAACTGCTGCTACAGTAAAAGGAGCATTTAATCCTACGCCTTCAAATTTCCTGATCAATCCATTACCCGATCCCTATGGAACCAGCGATCAGCATTTTCTAAATGGAACGATGCATGTAATTGACCAGGTTTTACTTCCTTCACCATAATTGGTTATTGAATAAAGAAAAGCACCTCTTATTGGGGTGCTTTTTAGTTTTGGAATATTGCCGATATGTTGAGAGGCTCCGGTAGGGGGATAAGGCTTTTTTTTAGACAGTTTGCATTTTAGCTGCAACAGGAACCAGGCCGTGTTTTGTCATAACTAGTTTTAATTTCTGAATGTCCGGTGCGGTGCCTGCATTTACTATTTCAGCAACTTCTTTAAAGAAGATGGGGCCGAGCAATCCTGGGTTGATTACAGCCAGAGCTTTGGCATCAACTTGTTTTAAATTGTTGAAGCCATGTACAGCGCCACGGGGTATGAAACAGATTTCGCCCGGGTGAATATCGATCACTTTATCCTCAACCGTAAAAGTTATTGTGCCGGATAACCCATAAATGGTTTCATCATAATGTTCATGATAATGTGGAATGGGAACTTTGGCGCCAACCGGTACGGTAAATTCAAACATGGCTGCAGAGCCATTGGTATCGGATGCCTCCAGTAAAAAATCAATGCTAACCTGGCCAACTTTAATCGTTTCTTTTTTCATGATTAATTTTTTTTTGTAGCACAAAACTATTTTGGCGTTACAGCAAAGTCCTTGATTTGAGATAAGAAATTATTTCTCAGCAATTTTTTTTCTGATGCGACTTAACGTTTCGGGCGTCATAGCTAAATACGCAGCTATTTGATAGAGGGGAATCCTTTGTAATAATTCAGGTTCCTCCTGTACAAAGCGGAGGTTTTTTTCTTCAGGTGTTTCAACAGTGGTTTCAGCAAGTCGTTTTTTAAGCATATAATTTGTATCCTGTTGTGCCCTTATAAAACCCAGGGTGAAAGTTTGAAACTGAGTGATGGCATACACCCAGTTTTTTTGATTGATGGCCTGAAGGGTGCAGTCTTCCAGGGCCTGAACACAAAGTTCGGTTGGCTTATTATCAAGAAAACTCACCAGCTCACTGCACCACCCGTTTTCCGTTTTAAAATAAATGGTACGTTCTTCGCCATTGTTATTGATGTAATATTGCCTTAAGCAACCCTTTTCAACAAAGTAAACCTGCCTTACAATTTCACCTGCACGATAAAGAAGTTCATTCTTCTTTACTTGTATGGTTTCAAACAACTGAATGATTTTCATTAAATCTTTATCAGCAATATTATATACTTGTTTGAGTTGGATAGAAAGTGGCGAAATGTGCATATTAGGCATTAATATGTGGCCGGTATTCAAAACACATCATGCCGCACTCGCATGATATAATGTATTTGTGGAGTCGATATGGAAGGTATGCAGATTTTTTAATCTTATAAAGCGCCTGTGTTATTTTAGCCGGTCAAACTCCGGGTATATCAACAAAAATATTCTAAATGATTGGTGCTGATTGGTGGCGTATGTGAGCCAATATTTTCTCTCAGAACCATATTAGATTTTCCGCAAAATTCCGATCTCTCCAGATGCTTAATGCACCCTGTTGCCCCGCAGGGCCAGGTTATTCATTATTCCTTTTTCATACTCAAGCCATTCTGCCCATCGCTTTCTTACCAGCTTTTTATCCAGATAATGCTCCGCAAGCTTAATAAACAGCGTATAGTGCCCCGCTTCACTCTCCATAAATTTTCGGTAAAAGTTACGCATATATGCATCTTTCATACCCTCACTTAACCGCTTAAAACGCTCACAACTTCTTGCTTCAATTAACGCCATCGTAAGCATCTGATCCAGAAAACGTTCCTGCGGACTCCCGCCTTTTTTCTGAAATTCAATCAATTTATTCACATATTCGTCTTTTCGCTGCTTACCCAATTGCAGATCCCGTTTCTTTAATTCTGCCAATACCATCCTGAAATGCCCCCATTCTTCGGTAACAATCGGGCTTAACTCCTCAACCAGCAACTGCTTATCGGGATTTTTCTGAATAAGGCTAATGCAGGTAGTGGCGGCTTTTTGCTCGCAATAAGCATGATCGGTAAGGATTTCCTCCAGTTCCATTTCTGCAAGATTCACCCACCTGGGATCGGTAGGAAGCCTTAACCCCAGTATATTTCGGGTATGCTCGTCTAAATTCTTTTTCATCCTGCAAAATAAACTTCAGTTCCCGAATGCAAAAAACAATGGCAATTTTTCTAATTTCGGGATATTAAGTTCGCTTATGAGAATATTCTTTTTCTTTTTATGTGCTGCAATCACCACTTCGCTTTGCATAATCCTCGATACCAGGATGTTGCTACCTGCGCCTTTGGGTAGATTATTATCGCCACAGGAGGGGGTATGGCAAAATGCAGAACCGGTAGATGCGAATTATAATGCAAACCTCAGGCTTAAAGGAATGGCCGGAAAGGTTACCGTTTACCTGGATGACAGGCTCGTTCCCCATGTTTTTGCCGAAAATGAAAATGACGCCTATTTCGTTCAGGGTTATCTGCATGCGAAATTCAGGCTTTGGCAAATGGAACTGCAAACGCTTGCCGCCGCGGGAAGAGTGAGTGAAGTGGTGGGAGATGTTGCGCTTAACCACGACCGTGAGTTCAGGAGGCTTGGGATGGTTTATGCTGCAGAAAATTCCCTTAAAGAAATGGAGAAAGATGATCGGGTTAAAGGAGAATGTGATGCCTATACCGCCGGGGTAAATGCCTATATTGAATCCCTTACCCGCGCCAGTATTCCCTTAGAATATAAATTGCTGGGTTATTATCCGGAAAAATGGTCGAACCTCAAATCGGCATTATTTTTAAAATATATGAGTTACGATCTCGCCAGCCACGAGGAAGATTTTGAAATGACCAATGCTAAAAATTATTTCACTGCAGCACAATTTAACGCGCTGTTTCCCTTATACCACGATTCCATCGATCCCATTATTCCTAAAGGAACCATTTACCAGGCGCCTAAAGTACATCCCATTGCTCCCGCTTCTGCCGATTCGGCTTACTTTGCCCGCGATACCGTTTCCGCTGAAGAATTTAATAAGGCCGATAAAGACAATGGCAGCAACAACTGGGCTGTTAGCGGCAGCAAAACAGCAACCGGCTATCCCATTTTATGCAATGATCCTCACCTGGGGCTAAACCTTCCTTCATTATGGTACGAAATTCAACTTTCCACACCTGAGTTTAATGCTTACGGGGTAAGCTTTCCGGGGGCTCCCGGGGTGATTATTGGATTTAACGACAGTTGTGCCTTCGGATTCACCAATGGAGGAAGAGATGTAAGAGATTATTTTGAAGTGAAATTTAAGGATGAAAGCCGTAAAGAATATTGGTTCAACAGTACCTGGATGCCCACCAGCTTCCGGTTCGAACAAATTAAAATTGCCGGTAAACCGGATGTAATTGATACGGTTGCCTATACCATTTTCGGGCCGGTGATGTACGATAAATCATTTGGCGGAAAACGGGCTTTCAGTTCCAAAAACTACGCAGTAAGGTGGAAAGCCCATGATGCCAGCGACGAATTACTGATGTTCTACCTGCTTAACCGCGCACATAACTACAACGATTATACGAATGCCGTAATCAACCTGCAAACCCCGGGTCAAAATGTTGTTTTTGCTGATAAGGGTGGAGAAATTGCGCTTAGAACCCAGGGAGATTTCCCCGCAAAATGGAAAGGCCAGGGCGATTTTATTATGCCGGGTACCGACAGCTCTTATATGTGGCAGGGCATGATCCCAATGGATGAAACGCCTTTTCAGTACAACCCCGAAAGAGGCTTTGTAAGCAGCGCCAACCAGTTTCCGGCCGATACGGTTTACCCCTATTACCTCGGTAGAGATTATCCCCTGGCGAGAGGGTTGATCATTAACAGAAAACTCCGCGAAATGAACAACATTTCGGTTGAAGATATGCAGGCCATGCAAACAGACAACTACAACATATTTGCCGAAATGATGCTTCCTGTTTTTGTGAAATATGCCAAAGACAGCCTGCTGAGCGATGCCGCCAGAAAATATACAGGCGAACTAAAGGAATGGGATAAACGAAATGATGTAAACAGCCGCGCTGCAACCATCTTTTACCATGCCTGGAAATATCTTAAGGATACGATTTATGCCGATGAATATAAAAATGCCCCGCAACCCATTAGCTACCCGCTCGATTTTACCGTGATGGAATCGCTATTGAAGGATTCTGCCTATTCGTTTCTGGATAACATTAATACCCCTCAGGTGGAATCGATTGAAGATATTGTGGCTGAGGCGCTCAATGCCGCAGCAATCGATTGCAAAAAACTGGAAACTGCAGGAAAGCTTGACTGGGGAAAATTTAAGGACACCAAAATTACTCACCTGCTTAAACAGGATGCACTCAGCAGGCTCCATATCCCGATTGGAGGCGGAGAGCATATCATCAATGCAACAAAAGCCACACATGGCCCAAGCTGGCGAATGATTGTAAGCCTCGAACCTCAAACCAGGGCCTTTGGCGTTTACCCGGGAGGACAAAACGGGAACCCCGGAAGTGTGTTCTACGATAATTTCATCAACCAGTGGGCCGAAGGTAAATACTATCCGCTCTGGATGATGACCGCAGAAGAGAAGAACGATAACCGTATTAAATGGGTGATGAACTTTTCAAACCAATGATGATCATGAAGAATAGTTTTATACAGTTTCTATTGATTGCATTTTTAACCTCCGGTCTTGCTTTTGCATTAGGGTTATATTTTCCCTGGTGGAGCATTGCCGTTGCAGGATTCGTGGTTGGAGTCTTTCTTCGTGCAAAACCAGGTATTGCATTTTTAGGTGGATTGGTTGGGCTTTTCCTGTTATGGGGGGGGCTTTCGTATTTTATCAGTTCGGCAAATCATCAAATCCTTGCACACCGGATTTCATTATTAATGCTAAAACAGGACAACCCCCTTAACCTAATTTTAATAACAGGAACAATTGGCGGACTTATTGGGGGCTTCTCAACCCTTACCGGCTCAATTCTCCGATCTATCTTTTTTAAACCCCGATGAGAACTATTGCTGAATTTATCCATTACAGATGGATCTTTTTGTGTTTTGCCTGCTTATTATTTTCTGTAAAACCGTTGAACGCACAGCGTGTTTCAGGAACCATATTTACCGAAACCGGCGATCTGCTCCCTTATTCTTCCATCATCATTAAAGGGAGTTCAAAAGGCACCAGCGCCAGTACAAAAGGAAATTATTCGATGATGCTTGCACCGGGGAAATACACCCTCGTATGCCAGCATATCGGCTATGAAACGGCTGAAAAGAATATTGTTGTGGATGGCGATATGGAAGTGAATTTTATCCTTAAAGAACAAAAACTGACCATGCAGGAAGTGGTGGTAAAAACCGGCGATGAAGACCCTGCATACGAAATCATCAGGCAGGCAATTAAAAAAAGAGAATATTACAACAAACAGCTGAAAGCCTTTGCCTGCAACCTGTATTCGAAAGATGTGATAAAACTGAGAAACCTTCCCGACAAAATCCTGGGCAGAAAAGTAAAAACAGAAGATCGTGCTGATATGCACCTCGATTCGGCAGGGCAGGGAATTATTTATTTATCCGAATCCATATCAAAAGTTAACCAGCAACTCCCCGATAAATTTAAACTTGAAGTAATAAGCAGCAGGCTCAGCGGGAGCGATAATTTCGGCTTTACTTTTCCCACCTTCATCAGTTTTTATACCAATAATGTAACCGTTTTTTTAAGCCAGCTTAATCCACGGGGATTCGTTTCTCCGATTTCCGATAATGCCATCTATTATTATAAATTCAAATTCCTCGGTACCTTTTTTGAAGATGGTAAAGCCATCAATTCTATAAAAGTAATCCCAAGAAGAAAGTATGAACCGCTTTTTTCCGGCACCATCAATATTACAGATGGCGACTGGCGGATACACAGCCTCGATCTCATGCTCACAAAGAGCGCCCAGCTCGAAATTATGGATACCCTGCACATTAACCAGATTCATGTTCCGGTATCAAACGATGTATGGCGAATTAAAAGCCAGGTGCTGAATTTCTATTTCAACCAGTTTAGCATTAAAGCCGATGGCGCATTTTTAAATGTTTATTCCGATTATAATATCAACCCGAAATTTGATAAAAAATTCTTTGATCGGATACTCATTAAATATGATACCGCGGTAAGCAAAAAAACAAAGGAATACTGGGATTCCATCAGGCCTGTACCCCTTGAAAGGGAAGAAGTGAAAGATTATGAAGTGAAGGATAGCATTTTCCAGGTAATGCGCGATTCTTCTCTAACCCAAAACGCCATCGATTCACTGAAAAAAAGACAAGGCCCCCTTAAACCGTTAAAGATATTCTGGAGTGGCTTGCAACGAACACATTACAGCAATAAGCACAGGTACACCTGGAGTGTTGAATCCCTGGTCAGGAATATGGAATATAACCCTGCCGAAGGAATTGTGCTGAATGTATATGGAAACTACCGGGCATACTGGAAAAAATGGAAAACGAATGTGGATTTTGAACCCAGCATTCGGTATGGTTTCAGTAATACCCACCTCAATTCCTGGGCAACCTTACGGTTTAGCACAAACGATCAGCGGGCCGATCGTAAACCAAAAATGTATTCGATTAGTTTCAGCGGAGGAAAAAGGGTGAGTGAATTTAATAAGGCCAATTCGGTTTTGCCAATAGTGAATTCGATAAGTGTTTTGTTTTTTGGTAATAACCTCATCAAAACTTACGAAAATTATTTTGGCAGCATATTGTTCAATAAAAGATATGAAAGCGGATTGCGGTTTAGTGTGGGTATGGTTTATGAAGACAGGATCCCGCTTAACAACAGCACTTATTTCACTTTCTTTAAAGACAGTGCCCGCATTACCCCGAATTATCCGAACGAAAAAATCAGCAGCCAGTTTACCCCGCACCAGGCGCTCATCGGGGAAATTAAAGTTAGTTTCCGCCCCGGGCAACGATATATTCAGTTCCCATACAGCAGGGTATCGCTGGGTTCTAAATACCCAACTTTTAACCTGAGCTATACAAAGGGAATTTATGATGCGCTGGGTAGTGATGTTGATTTTGATAAATGGCAGTTTTATGTAAATGATGACGTTAATCTTAAACTGGCCGGAACCCTCCGTTATAAAATTGGCGCAGGAGGTTTTTTAAATGATAAAAGGGTATTCATCCAGGATTACCAGCATTTCAATGGAAACCAGTCGGCCGCTGCATCAGAATATGTGAACAGTTTTCAATTGGCGAAATATTATGCAAACAGCACCACTGAAAGTTTATATGGCATCGCTCACCTCGAACATCATTTCAATGGGTTAATCAGCAATAAAATCCCATTAATAAACAGATGGAAATGGAACCTGGTGGGAGGCACCAATGCTTTTTATGTAAATAAAAAGAACAATTACGTTGAACTCTTTGCCGGCTTTGAAAACATTTTCAAAATTTTCCGGGTTGATGTGGTTTGGGGCTTCGAAAACGGGAACCAGGGGCATACCGGAATCCGGATAGGCACCGGTGGAATTTTAGGCGGTGGCGTATCTGCGCAGGGATCGGGAAGGAACAGAAGCATCAGCCTTTTCTAAAAAACATTAACTTTGCAACACATTTGGTTTGCCCTGCAAGCATCCAATCATGTATTTTTTTTACTGATTTCCCAAACCGGGATCAAATGAACATCTATGACAGTATTGCATAACCGGGTTTCGCAGGAGGAACTCAAGGCCCGCCTGATGGACGAAGGCGTAAAACGCATTACCATTTCCTTTTACCGGTATTTTCCTGTAACCGATCCCCAACAGTTTAGGGATGAGTTGTATAGGGCGCTTAATCTCTTAAAGGTATTTGGCCGTATTTATGTGGCCAGTGAAGGTATAAATGCGCAAATTAGTGTACCGGAACAACATATTGAAAGTTTACAGAGCCATTTAAATTCAATACCCGGGCTGGAAGGGTTAAGGATGAATATTGCCGTTGATGACGATGGGAAATCCTTTTGGGTTTTGAAAATTAAAGTGAGAGATAAAATTGTTGCCGATGGAATCTCTGATCCCAACTTTAGCATGGAAAAAAAAGGCAGGTATGTTTCGGCCTCCGAATTCAATGCCCTTACCAGCAACCCTGATACCATAGTGATTGATATGCGCAACCACTACGAATACGAAGTTGGTCATTTTAAAGATGCCATCGAAATTCCCAGCGATACTTTTCGCGAACAATTACCCATGGCAGCCGAAATGATGGAGGAAAACAAGGACCGGAACATCATTATGTATTGTACCGGAGGCATCCGGTGCGAAAAAGCAAGTGCGTATATGCTGTACCGGGGGTTTAAGAATGTGTTTCACCTGGAAGGTGGAATCATCAATTATGCAAATAAGGTAAACGAACTGGGCCTTGAAAATAAATTCCGGGGGAAGAATTTTGTATTCGATAACCGGATGGGGGAGCGGATTTCGGATGAAATTATCGCTAACTGCCACCAGTGTGGTAAGCCTGCCGATACTCATGTTAATTGCGCAAATGAAGGGTGTCACCTGCTTTTTATTCAATGTGAAGAATGTGCCAAAAAATATGAAGGTTGCTGCAGTGAGGCCTGCCGGAATATTATTCATCTTTCACCCGAAGAACAAAAAGCGCTAAGAAGCGGAGTGGATAAAGGGAGGATGGTGTTCAATAAATCGAAACAAAGGCTTAAAGATCATTTTCAACTTTAGCCTGTAATTTTCACGCTAATTTCCGGATATATTTTGCTTTTCGTTGGAATGAAATTAGTGCATGGCTTCCGCCAGATCAACCACCTTCTTTTTATTTCCTTTTACCAGCAACACAAAGGGAATGCAAATCAAAAACATGACCCCGATGTACAGGAATACATCCATATAAGAAAGCACCATCGATTGTTTCGTGACCATACCTTCCAGCGCCTGGTATGCCGATTGAAGCGCAACATCCGGAGCCATTCCTTTTGATATAAAGGAATGTTGCATTCCGGTAATACGCTGTAGAACCTGTGGATCCTGAATGTTTAAATGTGATACGATGTTGCTCCGGTGAACCATGTTTTGCGACGACATAAATGTACTGATTGCAGCTACGCCAAATGACCCGCCCAATTGCCGCATCATACCGGTAAATGCAGCGCCTTCGCCTATCTCTTTACCTTTTAATGTAGAAAGCGAAAGGGTAGTGATGGGGATAAACAATAAACCCAGCCCGGATCCTCTCAAAATCAGCAGCCAGAAAAATGCGTCTTCTGAAGTGTTTGGGGTAAGGATTTTATACCCCCAAAGGCTGTAGCAAAAGAATATGGCCATGCCGGTTGCCACCATGTATTGTTGCTTGATACCGCTTTGCAGCAACCGCCCGATAATAGGCATCATAAACGCCGTAGTAAGCGCCGATGGAATCATAAGCATCCCTGCCTGAAAGGCATTCCATCCCAGGATACTTTGGGTATAAAGCGGAATGATAAAAGTGGAGCCATATAAACCGAAACCCAGTATAAATGTAAGGATGGTGCCTATTCTGAGGTTCCCGTTTTTTAAAACCCTTAACTCCACTATCGGATTGTCGTAATTAAGTTCTCGCCAAATAAAGAGAATGAAACTTAGGATAGCCGTTACCGTACAGAGGATAATTAAATTGCTGGCAAACCAGTCGTCTTCGTGTCCGCGTTCCAGTACATATTGCAATGAACCTACTGCAGCCGCAAGTAAAAAAATGCCGATCCAGTCAATTTCATGTATTGCCTTTTTATTTCCGAACTTAGGACTGCGGATAAATTGCAGCGTAAGCAGGGTGGCAATAATGCCAATGGGAATATTGATATAAAAGATATATGGCCATGAAAAATTTTCAACGATATAACCTCCCAAAGGCGGGCCTAAGGTAGGGCCTATAATTACACCAAGACCATAAATAGCCTGCGCCATTCCCCGTTTTTCGATGGGGTAAGATTCGGTAATGATGGTTTGAGAAGTTACCAGTAAAGCGCCGCCACCCAAGCCCTGTACAAACCGGAAGAAAACAAGCTCCCAAATGCCGGTTGCATTTCCGCAGAGAAAAGAACAAAGGGTGAAGAGCATGATGGATGCCGCAAAGTAATTTCGCCTGCCAAACTGCTGGGATAACCAGCTCGTCATGGGAACAATAATCACATTTCCGATGGCATAGGCTGTAATTACCCACGATATTTCAGGAAGTGTGGCGCCAAGATTACCCTTCATATCGTTTAGGGCAACATTTACAATGGTGGTGTCCACAATTTCCAGCAATGCACAAAAAATGGCGGTAATGGTTACCACTACTCTTCGTGCCCCATATTCAACCAGTGAATCCGCTAAAACTGAATTGTTCATGTTTTACCTGTTAATCAAGATGAACATCCACATCCACATTCATCCCGGGTCTTAACCTTTTAATCAAACTGTCGGAAGGATTGATAAAATCAATTTTTACCGGAAGGCGTTGTACCACTTTTACAAAATTGCCACTTGCATTATCGGGCGGCAACAGGGCAAACCTGGCTCCGGTTGCCGGGGCAAACGAACTTAACACCCCTTCAAAATTATGATTGGGAAAGGCATCTGCATGTACCACAACCTTTTGACCAACCAGCATTTTGTTGTATTGTGTTTCTTTGAAATTAGCAACCACCCATTTTTCGTTATTCAGCACAATGCTAAATAGCGACTGGCCCTGTTGAAGCAACTGCCCCTCCTGGATGGGAACTTTTGATAAAATACCCGATTCGGGTGCGGTAATAACGGAATAAGATAAATTTAATTTCGCATTTTCCACATCAACCTTACGCTGACCAATATTCGCTTTGGCAACATCAATCGATTGTGCAGTAGCATTGGTTTGCGATGCAACAATAACTGTTTGTGCAGTTGCCTGGTTTCGTTGATCGATGAGTACCTGTAGGTTCTTTTCGGCCAGTTCTTTTGCGGCCTGGGCCTGCTCAAATTGCTGTTGGGTAATGGAATGGTCTTTAATAAGATTCGCAAACCGGTTATAATCCTGTGTGGCTCGCCAAACATTCACTTTTGCGGCTTCAATCTGTGCATTGGCGGTAGCTTCCGCAGCCTTAGTGGTATGTATGTTTTGAGAAGCCGCATGGGTGTTTGCTTCCGCAACTTTAAGATTAGATTCGGCAGTAATCAGTGCTGCATTGGCTTTTTCAAGAATGATTTGCAGGTCGCGCTGATCGATGATGAGCAGGGTATCGCCTTTATGCACAAACTGGTTATCTTTTACAAATACCTTTTGAACGTACCCGCCAACCCTGGCTACCACCGGTGCAATATTTCCTTCTACCTGTGCATCATCCGTTTCTTCATGGTGAAGGGAATGAAAATACTTGGTTAATCCAAACCATGCGCCAACAATAATCAAAAGGCCAAGCACAATGATAAATACTTTGCTTCTTTTTTTCTTTGGAGTTTCCGTTTTATTTACTGTGGTTGTTTCCATGTTATATTTTATTTTCCGGCATCAAGAAGTCCGGCAGTTTGAAGAAGTTTATTATAGGCCAGTACAGCATCCGCTCTGGCTGAAGAGATGTTGATTTTAGCCTGAAGCCTGGCTACATCCGCATCCAGCAAATCGGTAAGGGTTACCAGGCTATTCATGTATTTATTATTGGTGATCCTGAAATTTTCATTTGCCTGAATCAATGCCTTTTCATAAACATCAATCCGCTTCAGGCTAAGGAGGTAAAACTGGTAATCGTGGTTGATGTTAAGCCGTATCTCATCGTTCAGCATTTCCTGCATTGCAATGGATTCACTTTTCTTTGCCTCAGCCTGTTTTAATCGGGTATTCGATTTCCAGATATTGGCCAGGTTGTACTGAATGCCAATTCCTGCATTAACTGCATTGGTAACAGATAATACTTTTGGAATATCGGCAGCTATATAACCTGCAGTAAAGCCAATGTTTGGATATGCTTCTGCTTTTGCAATTTTAATTCCTGCTTCGGTGGCCTTCTTTCTAAGTTCGGCAGCCTTCACATCGGCCCTGTTTTGCAGCGCTGCGTTTTCATAATCAGCAAAATTTGCCGTTTCGGGTAAATGATGAACAAAACCGGTGTCAATCACAAGGCTATCGGCTTCGGGCAATCCTAACAGCAGGTTCATGCTTATGGTGGCCATTTTAAAATCATTTTCTGCAGAAAGTAAGGCGAGTTCAATATTGCTGGTTTGAAGCTGAGATTTTAGCAGGTCGTTTCTTGCTAACAGCCCGTTTTGTTCGAGGTTTGCAAAATTGCTGTCGCGAGAGCGGGATGAGTTAAGATTTTCCTTAACCAGGATTACCTCTTCAAAAGCTTTATACAGGTTTACATAAGCCTTTGTGGTATTCAGGATAACCGATTGCTGGTTGTTATCGGCATCTAATTTTGCTGCTTCGGCAAGTAGTTTTGCCGATTCAATGCCATATTTAATTTTTCCTCCTGCAAAAATGGGAATGGAAAAGTTGGCCGAACCGTAAATGGCCTGGTTTACGGAGGGTATTTTGGTACCGCCTTGAGATGAACTATCGCCCGGGGAGCCAAACTTCATATTTAATTTAGCGCTGTTTAAGCGCAGGTAACTACCGCTAAGTTTAAGATCGGGTAGCCGTGCCTGTGAGGCCTCCTTAGCCTGGGCAAGCGCTTCGTTTATCCGGGCTTCGGAAACTTTTAATTGCTTACTGTTCTTAATGCTCATGCTTACGGCTTCCTGCAGGGTAAGGGGTTTTACTTCCTGGGCGATACCGGGTGTGGCAGAAAAGATCAGAATGGTAAGGATGGAAAATGTTCGGAGGTTCATATATTAAGTTGACTCATATTCTAAAATTGCCCTGAATATTGTTTTGATGTGATGCTGAAGATTTTTGGTGAGGTTGGCGTGAAATTCCTTTTCGGGCATATTGGGCACATTTAAAGCCTGTTGATAAAATTCCTGGTTTATTAGCATGTGCATCACGGTTCCTGTCATCGTGGTTAGCAGCATGGCTATGTCAACCTTTTTGCAGAATATCTTTTTCTTTTGCCCTTCTTTAATGATGTTGCCGATCAACTCAACATAAACCAGGCGCAGATCTTTTATGTAATTCAAGACTGCAGGGTTTTTATTGGTTACCTGTTCAATAATCATTATTTTATAGAAATCCTGCTTTTGAAGTGCGCGATTTATATATTCATCAACCAGGATTTGCAGTTTCTGCCAGGGATTAAGGGTTTTAAGCGCTTCAATTTCCTTTACCCTGGAAATACCTATGGCCATTCTTTCTGCAAAAAGTACTTCGAGCAGTTTTTCCTTACTTCCAAAATAGTAAGAGATCATGGCCGGGTTCACCTCTGCAGATTCTGCAATATCTCTTACCGTTGTAGCATCATACCCTTTGATGGAAAAGAGTTTCTCTGCTTTTTGAAGGATGTGAATATGTTTTTCCGAAAGCGCCATATAAAAATTGCAGGCGCAAAGTTAAACAATTGTTTGAATAAATTAAACAAATGTTTAAATAAAAATTTATCCGGTTAAAAATCTTCGTAAAAATTCAACCTGTTTTTCAGGGTTTTTAAGTGGGATTCCAGGTTTTGCAAACGCTCGAGCAGAGGCAGAATTACTTCTATTCCTTCGAGGTTAATGCCAAGATGGAGGTGGAGCCTGATCAGTTTTTCGGCTAACGGGAGTTGATTGGATGGGAGAAAATAGTAGCGGTTTTCCTTAATCAGGCTGAGGAGCTTTCTCGATTCTAACTCCATGATCACCTGGGTATTTATCCCATGATAGCTGCAAAATTCTTTAATGGGAATTCGTTTTTGAACCGGCATGATTTATAATTTAGACAATTCGGTAAACAATGCTTTTTGTTTTTCGGTAAGGTTTTGGGGGAGCTTAACCGAATAAGTGATGTACAGGTCGCCAAACTGACCCTCCTTTTTGTAAACCGGTGCGCCCTTTCCTTTTAGTCTGATTTTGGTATTGTTTTGGGTTTCTGGCTTTACCGTTACTTTAATTTTTCCGGAAATGCTATCCACCATTACGGATCCGCCAAGAATGGCCGTGTACAGGTCTATTTCTTTGGTGAGGAATAAATCGTTACCCATTTTTTTAAAAGCGGTATTGTTTACAATGTTGAATGTAATGTACAGGTCGCCGGCGGGGCCTCCGTTATTGCCGGGTTCTCCATGCCCCCTCAGTTTTATTTGCCGGCCATCTTCAATTCCTGCCGGAACGGTTATCCGGATATTTTTCCCATTTATGGTAATGGTCTTCTTTTCGGTCGTAAAAGTTTCCGTAAGTGGAAGGGTAAGCGATGCCTGAATATCGGCGCCACGGTACTTTGCCCTGGTTCTCGAACTTCCACCAAACATAGCGTTAAAGAAATCGGAGAAACCACCTCCTCCAAAGCTGCCTTCAAAATCGGCAGAAGAACCACCGAATCCTTCTTCGTAGTTATAGGACTTTTGCTGTTGCCTTCTTGCCTGCTCATACGCTTCGCCGTGCTGCCAGTCCTTCCCGTATTTGTCGTATTTTTTCCTTTTTTCAGGATCACCTAATACTTCGTTGGCTTCATTTAGTTGCTGAAATTTTTTATGCGCCTCCGGATTGTTGGGGTTAACATCAGGATGGTATTTCCTGGCCAGCTTTCGATAGGCTTTCTTAATTTCATCTGCCGTGGCATTTTTGTTTACCTCCAGTATTTTATAATAATCTATAAACTCCATGGGTTTATTATGTACCCAAATTTACTACACTTGAATTATTTCTGTACCTGATGATGGCGCCTATGATCAAAAATTGGGCAACGGCATAACTTATCCGGATCATTGCAGATGCCAGTGGAACAGGAAATGAAAATTTATTTATCGCCAACAGGGAATCGGATACCACAAACCAAATGGCGCCCGAAATGAGGAATAAACGTGTGTGTTTAACATAAGGGAAAACAATGGTAGAGATCAGCATCAGCGAAATCACAAACGCATAAAGCATTACCGGAACCTTAAGGCTTCCCAGATCAGGATACAACAGAGCCACCAGCAGGGTGGCATATCCGAAAACCGGAATAGCAAAATACCAGCGTTTAGAATTGGTGGCCATCGTTTTTTGCCGGCTGAAGAACCAGGTGGTATATAAAATGTGGGTGAGTAAAAAAGAAGCTAAACCTAAAATGAAACAAAGCGGATATGTTTTATCGAACATTAAGAAGATATCTCCCAGCCATGAAAAAAATAATCCGGCAAAAATTGCCCCGGGTCTTTTTCCGGACGGAATCTCCAAAGCCATCCAAATCAACAGCAGGGGCATCAGCAGGGGTTTTATGAAGTAGTCGGCAATAGGAATGTTTAATTCTGATACCAGGCAACCTGCGAGTACGGCCACCCAATAAATAAAAACCGGCAAATTCTTTTTCACAGGCATTAATTTTTGATATACGCCCGGGTGCCAAAGAACAGGCTGAGTGAATCAAGCAGCCGGGTGCTGTCGGTTCCCGTTTTTGGAAAGCTCATGTAAAGCTCAAATTTTGAAGAATCGCCGGGTACATACATTTTTGCGGGATGGCCATAGCTTTGGAATTTGGCCAGCGCTGCATTGGCCGCATCATAATTTTTGAATGATTTAAAAACGATTTGAAGGCTATCAGTGGCTGAAGGGGTTGCCCATTGCGGGTTTTCCAGTGCCGCAGCAATGCTGTCTTTAATCAGGGTTGAATCCACAACTACCGCATCATCTTCCTGATTGCTGCTGTCGGCAACAGGGATAAGTTTCTGCAGGTTGTTTTCAGATTTTTTTTCCTGCTGATAAAAATAAACCGAAGCGGAAACAGCAAGCAGGAATGTGATCAGGCCTATCCAGCCCCATTTACTTTTCTTTTTTGGCACCAGTTGCGATGAAGAAAAATCTATATGTTCATCCGCCCTTTCCTTAATGGCTGCCGGAGTTTGTGATTCTGCTGGGGGGTGTATTTCCAGCCCCGGAACAAATTCGTAATTGCCTTCCTGGTTCTTTTGTAAAACGCCAAGCCCTTCAATGGGGATAGGTTTTCCGATGTTGATAAACTGCCGGGTAAACAAGGTAAAGGATTCAAGGTCGGAAGTGGCCAGCGGCCTCATTTTCCCGGTTTTCTCCATGATGAAACCAATGAAGTCATCATCGCGGTTTGCACGTTTATCAAATTCAAAGCGAACGGAATTTTCAGGAAGCACAAACGATTTGTCATCTTCAGCAGGCAGCGCCACTCCATCGGCAAGATAAAATGTTCCAATATTTTGGAGGGATACTTTTTTGTTTCTGAAAAGTTGCTGAACAATGAGATGTTCTAATTTCATGGGGAATCTTTCTTTCGTAAACTTAAAGATATAACCTAAAATACAAACTGGCAAAGGGTTAACTTTGCCGGATGATTACCGAAAAGGAAAAACACTTCATCGAATACTGGGAAAAAGTACGTGTGCGGGAATCGAAACCCATGTCGAAATTACTCAGGGGGCTTCCGATGGCGATCATTTTTTGTTCACCAATTTTTATATCACCCATATTGGTTTATTATTTTTCTCCCGACTGGTACACCAAAATTTCTGCTGCCTTATCTGTGTCGGTTCCCACCATGATTGTTGCTTTTTTTATCATCATGATATTTATTTCCTATTTCAGGATGCACTTTCAGTGGGAGCAAAAAGAGCAGTTGTACACCGAGCTGAGGAAGAAAATGCAATGAGATGCAGCAAATTAAACGGCATTGCAGTCTTAACCCTAATAACATCAATCTTTAAATGAAAAAAGGATTTTTCCTTCTGTTAACCTTTGTCATTTTCCTTGTTTCATGCAACAAAAAATCGAATAAATGCAATTACTCTGAATCAAACATCACCGCACCGCAATCTGAAATTGATTCCTTACAACATTATCTAACCCTGAACGGAATTTCGGCTATGCTTCACAGTTCGGGTGTTTTTTATCATGTTGATACTGTGGGTACCGGGGCTGTTCCCAATATTTGCTCCACCATTTCGGTAACTTATGCAGGAACTCTGCTTTCTAATAATTATGTATTTGAAACGCGAACACAGCCGATAGATTTTGCCCTGGGTTCTGCCATTATAGGCTGGCAGAAAGGGCTTCAACTGGTAAACGCAGGTTGTTATTTTACCCTTTATATACCCCCCTCATTGGCTTACGGGCAAAATGCAATAACAGATACTAATACCGGGCAGGTGATCATTCCTGCAAATACTTATCTTAAGTTTGTAATTAAGTTGCACAACGTATCATAAAAGCAACTTTTATAAAATGAGCCGTGAAGCAATTTCGGTTTTCGATATGTTTAAGATTGGGATAGGCCCAAGCAGCAGCCACACGCTTGGCCCCTGGAAGGCCAGCCTCTTGTTTATTGAATCGCTTAGAAAGAAAAATAAACTGGAAAATGTTGCCGGTATAGAAGTATTGCTATACGGATCTCTGGCTAAAACAGGAAAAGGGCACGGAACAGATATTGCCGTGCAGATGGGGCTAACGGGGGCGCATCCTGAAACCATTCCTGTAGAGGATGTGTTTCCTAAAATCAGCGATATTGCTGCGATGAAAAGGATACTCCTGGGAGGCACACACGAAATTCCTTTTGATCCTGCCAACGACATCGAATTTCTTTATACCGAATCATTACCCTTTCACCCTAATGCATTAACCTTTCTGGTTACCCTTCACAACGAAGAAAAATTTGCCGAAACCTATTACTCTACAGGTGGTGGGTTTGTGGTTAAGGAAGGGGAGGATACTGATAAACTTCCCCAGAAAGAATTACCCTTTCCGATAGACGATGCCAACGATCTGTTGCACTGGTGTATGAAAACCGGTTTGTCCATACACGAAGTTGTGCTTGAAAATGAAGGCGCCTGGCGTCCGGAAACCGAAACCAGGGAAGCGGTACTTCAAATATGGAGGGTAATGCAGGAGTGCATATTCAGGGGCATCAACAGCCGCGAGCCTTACCTCCCCGGAGGGCTTAATGTAAAGCGCCGGGCGCCCAACCTGAACGAAAAACTCCTGGGTAAAACCAGGTTTGATTCAATAGCCGAATGGCAGGAAGCCATAAAAAATGGAGGGACGGGATTTTTGTATATTCTGGATTGGGTAAGTTGCTTCGCCCTTGCCGTAAACGAAGAAAACGCATCATTTGGAAGGGTGGTAACCGCGCCCACAAATGGCGCTGCAGGGGTAATTCCCGCTGTGTTGATGTATTATATTCTTTTTTGTGGTGGCAGCAATGAAGAAAAAATAATCGATTTTCTGCTTACCGCCTCCGAAATCGGGAGCATTTTTAAAAAAGGCTCAACCATTTCGGCAGCGATGGGAGGGTGCCAGGCCGAAATTGGAGTGAGTAGTTCTATGGCAGCAGCAGCCCTTACCGAATGTTTGGGTGGTACCCAGCGCCAGGCAATGATGGCCGCCGAAATTGCTATGGAACATCATTTGGGGATGACCTGCGACCCCATTAAGGGGTTGGTACAGGTGCCTTGTATAGAAAGAAATACGATGGGAGCCATTAAGGCCATAACCGCCAGTCAGCTTGCCTTACAAAGTTCGCCCGATTATGCAAAAGTTTCATTGGACGGAGTAATTAAAACCATGTGGGAAACGGCGCTGGATATGAATAGCAAGTATAAAGAAACTGCCGATGGCGGCCTTGCGATTAATATCCCGCTTGGGCTTTCGGAATGTTAGCATAATTGAATAAGCCCCTGTTTTCCTGGTATTTCATTTTAGGAAATCAGTATAAGGCGCAGTAAATCAATAATGAGCGGTTTATTAACGAGGCTTAAAATAAGGGTTAAAGAACCTTTATCCCCCTTTATTATCGTGTAGTCGTTTCAAACATTAAAGCCCGTATTTTCTTTTGATGTTTCTTTCTGTTTCTCTTTCTTTAATGGTATTGCGTTTATCGAAATTCTTTTTCCCGCGCCCCAGCCCAATTTCCAATTTTGCCAGCCCGTTTTCGTTTATGAATAACCGTAATGGAATAATGCTGTTTCCCTTCTCCCTTGTTTTTGCTTCTAATTTTGCCAGTTCACGTTTATTCAGCAATAGCTTGCGATCCCGAACCGGGTTATGATTGGTGTAAGTTCCAAAACTGTATTCTGAGATGTACAGGCTTTTTACAAACAGTTCTCCTTTGTGAAAAAAGCAATAGGCGTCATTAAAACTGGCTTTACCTTCTCTGAGCGATTTTATTTCCGTACCGGTGAGTACAAGCCCGGCTAAATACCGGGCTTCAAAAAAATATTCGAAAAACGCTTTTTTATTATTCAGTTCCAACGGTGGAAACAGGGTTATTTTTTAAACAGGTTCAGCAGTTGCCCCATTCTGTTTCTGAGTTCCTTTCTGTGAACTATGAAATCGAGAAAACCATGTTCGAGCAGGAATTCGCTTCGCTGAAAACCTTCCGGAAGTTCTTTGCGGATGGTTTCCTTAATTACCCTGGGGCCGGCAAACCCAATAAGGGCGCCGGGTTCGGCGCATATTATATCTCCCAGCATAGCAAAAGAAGCGGTGGTTCCACCAAAGGTAGGGTCGGTACAGAGTGAAATGTAAGGGATTTTAGCAGTTGCAAGCTGACTGAGTTTGCCGGATGTTTTGGCAAGCTGCATTAAAGAAAAGGCACTTTCCATCATGCGTGCACCTCCACTTTTATTGATGATCATAAAAGGGAATTTATGCTCCAGGCAATAATCACATGCCCTGCTTATTTTTTCGCCCATTACGCTTCCGAGGCTTCCACCAATAAATTCAAAATCCATGCAGGCCACTACAAAATCATTTCCGTGAACCTTTCCATGTGCCACAGTAATAGAATCGTGAATATCAGTTTTGGAATAAGTTTCTTCGAGGCGTTTGCTGTAAGGTTTAAGATCTACAAACCCCAAAAAGTCCTTCGACCGGATATTGGCAAAAAGCTCTGTGTAGGTTTGCTCGTCAAAAAGAATATTGAAGTATTCCTCGCTTCCGATCCGGTGATGGAAATCACATTCAGGGCAAACAAAATCATTTTCAGCAAGCTCCGAAGCAGTACAGGTGTATTTGCAGTTTGGGCATTTCGACCATAACCCTTCCGGGGCATCCTTCTTATCTTTTGTGGAAGTGAGGATGCCTTTTTTTATGCGTTTAAACCAACTCGATTTTAACTGTTCGGAGTTGTTTTCTCCGGTCAGGTTTGCATCGAAATCTTCATCTAAAGCCATAAGCTTAAATTACTCATACATTGAAAAATTGATCCTGATCAGGCAATGGTAATTCCCTTATCAAGATACACATCCTGGATGGAATTAAGCACTTCAATTCCATCTTTTAACGGACGTTGAAAAGCCTTACGTCCCGAAATCAGCCCCATTCCTCCTGCACGTTTATTAATAACTGCTGTAGTTACCGCTTCAGCAAGATCGCTTGCGCCTTTACTTTCGCCACCGCTGTTTATTAACCCAACCCTTCCCATATAGCAATTTGCCACCTGGTACCGGCAAAGATCTATGGGGTGTTTAGTGGTAAGCTTATCGTAAACAAGGGGAGAGGTTTTGCCATGTTTGGTGGCCAGGTAACCTCCATTATTGGTTGGTAATTTTTGCTTGATGATATCGGCCTGGATGGTAACGCCTAAATAATTTGCCTGACCAGTGAAGTCGGCAGCAGCACTGTAATCTACGCCATCAATTTTAAATGCATTGTTTCTTACATAGCACCATAAAACGGTGGCCATTCCCAGGGAGTGCGCCATTTCGAAAGCCTGAGAAACTTCCTGGAGCTGGCGGGAACTTTCTGCGCTTCCCCAATATACGGTAGCTCCAACTGAGGTAGCGCCCATATTCCAGGCGTCTTTAATTTGGCCAAACATTACCTGGTCGTATTTATTGGGATAACTAAAAAATTCGTTGTGGTTTATTTTCACCATCATCGGTATCCGGTGTGCGTATTTTCTACTGATTATTCCCAGCGTGCCAAAAGTGGAGCAAACTGCATTACAACCCCCTTCTATGGCTAATTTTACAATATTTTCGGGATCGAAATATTCTGGATTGGGCGCAAATGAAGCGCCGGCGCTATGCTCTACCCCCTGATCTACCGGAAGGATAGACAAATAACCAGTTCCGGCCAGCCTGCCATGATCCAGCATTCCCTGAATATTGCGAAGGGTTGTATTATTCCGGTTGCTGTTGATCCAACTTTCTTCAATATGGTTGGGAGAGGGGAGGTGAATTTGATCTTTAGTAATGGTTTTACATTCGTGTAATAATAAACTATCGGCATCCTTGCCCAATAATTCCACAATTTTGTTAGAAGCCATCTGATTTTTTTTTTTACAAATTTAATAATTGAAAAATTCCCAGCCCTGTTTTGAGTGCCCAAGATACTCATTCTTAATGGAATAATCCGAAATTGACATTTACAGGCCGGGCATATTTCTGAGTTCCGAAATATAGGGGAAGGCCTGTATCAGCCTGCTTCCATACCACGAAAACATTTCACCATCTGCTATTATCACCTGTTTATCCGGGAAGCGCATTTTCATTTCCTCCTTATCCTTTTGAGAAAAAGGATAAGGCTCGGTGGAGAGTAAAATAAGTACAGCCTCCTGAAGCCTGGAATCGGTGAGGTCAATTTGCGGATACCTGGTTTCCCTGCTGAATACATTGATTAGTCCCGCTTCCAGAAGCATACTATGAATAAAAGTGTCATATCCTACCGTCATGTAAGGATTTTTCCAAATCAGGTAGGCTGCTTTAATTTGTTTTTTATATTTTATGTTACGGTAATTTTCCTGTCTTTTCTGAATGATGATTTTCCCCAAATTTTCTGCTTCCTGCCGGCGATGCAGCAGGGTTCCCAAATCGGTAATCATGTTTAATGCAGAATCGGGATTGTCAACATCCGTTATCCATACCCTGAAATCTTTCGCCAGTTCCTCAATGTCTTCTTTTCGGTTTTCTTCATAATTCGCCAGGATTAAATCAGGATTCATCATTTGAATGAGTTTGATATTGGGGTTCTTGGTTCCGCCAACCCGTTGCTTTTCGTTTAGCCAGTGCTTGGGGTGAACACAAAATTTGGTGATGCCAATAACCTGTTTATCTAACCCCAGGCGGTACAACAACTCCGTTTGAGAGGGAACAAGCGATATTATCCCCGAAGGCGGGGTGGTAAAAGAAGAAGGAGATGTGAGGATCATGCTGCAAAGTTGCAGAAATAAAAAATCCACAACCATTTGTTTTTCAAAATAGCTGTGGACAATTGTGGTTGCCTAACTATTGAGTAGCCGGCTTTTCCAGGACATGGATTTCAGAGGAAATCACCTGGTTAATAAGATTCTTCTAAAGTTGGATATAGGATTATACGGGATTTTGTGGCGAGGACATCTTTAATATTCTTTTACACATTCTTTGAAAAGATCAGGAGGCAAAATAAAAAAGTAGAAGTTGACTGATACTGGATTTAGGCTTTCAGGATGATATTGGAAATTGGATGTTTGGAAAGGATCTTGGATAATGATTGATATTATTTAATTCCTATCAATCAACTTCTGTTGCAAAGATGCAGCAGGTTAAGATTCTTTTCAAGAGGAACATTGCCCATTTTTTATAGTATAAATTTTACAGTCTTTAAACGTAGCCTCCCGAAGTATATCTCCCGATTTTCATTTTTTTACGATCGTAAATTTACTAAGGAAATTTTACGTTGGTTTGGGTGGATTGCAACAATTGCTTTTGGAATTTCCCGGCAGGTTTTACGATAGCCGGCTTATGGCTTTTTCCTGAAATGAATAACTGAATTAGAATTTTCAACCGGGTGTTTCCAAATTTTCATATTTTGAAAAATGACAGTGCTGGAAATAAGAAACCCCGGATCATGATCCGGGGCCTGAGTACTTTTACCAACTTTCTGCCTGTTGGTTTTTCAGGATTGGGAATTCTCTGGGTGTTTTAATTCATTTATCCTGGTTCAGAGTTGGTTTTCCACCGTTGGTTAAACGGGA